>AZIH01001790.1_pt1 | contig 62304 bp, 53 predicted proteins | sample 359041 | NCBI WGS metagenome assembly AZIH01 (sample SAMN02429716, study PRJNA222664) | marine sediment metagenome | biome: Sediment sample; isolation source: enrichment culture of sample MGS-ANC(UA) from oil contaminated site at the... | place: Italy: Ancona | collected 2012-02-14 | depth 6 m m
ATAACCGAATATGCCCTTTTCAGCAGTTGAGTCTGTCATCTCACGGCCGGCTTCGGTTTCGAACCCTGGCCGGCAAAATACAAGAATCTGTTCCATGCAATACCTGAAAAATGCGAACTGAAAGCCAACCCGCAAAAGTTGAATCTGTTTAACAGCGCCGATTGTCTTCTCTGGCTACACTTCCCGCTCTGATATCCGCAGGAAGTAACGAATGTCGCCGATTTTGCGCCTGTTTGCCATGCTGAGCCTTTCGCTGTTCCCTGCCCTGGCATTGGCAGATGCCGGCTCCCTCAGTACCGGGTGTCCGACGCTTGAAGCAACGGACAGCGGAGCGCGCAATGCCCTGATGCAGTACATCTGCTTTTACAATGCGCCACCGGGCGAACCTGCCCATAATGCATCCAGGCCCGAGCAACTTCCGGAAGATCTCGCATGGACGCCGGCACATGGCCGTGACCTGGTCTTCAGCGCTACGAAATCGGTTTACTGGGTTCATCTGCATATCCGCAACTCCGGGGCGGAGCGCAGCCTCTGGTACCTGAAACTCAACTACCCCCTGCTTGATGAAATCACCTTCTGGCAAACCGGGAATGATACTACAGAGTCAGTCGTAACCGGTGATCAGCACCCGTTTTCTTCTCGCGGGATAGATTATCGGTATTTTTTACTGCCCGTCACACTGGATGCTGGCGAAACCCGCTCGATTACCCTCAGGGTTCACAGCAGCGGAGCACTGAATGTTCCGCTGAGCCTCGAGACCCCGCCGGAAGTGATTGCCATCAGTAACCACCTGACGCTGACCCACGGGCTATTTTACGGGGCGCTATTGGTGTTTGCGGTGTTCAACCTGCTGCTTTTCTTCAGTTCAGGGACGGCTTACTACTTTTACAACGCCTTTTATTTGGCCGCCCTCGGGCTGTTTCTGTTCGCCATGGGCGGATTTGCCAATCAGTACTTCTGGCCCAACAGCGCCAGCTTTGCCAATGCCTCCATTCCACTGTCCCTGTCACTCTGCGCGCTGTCCATGACACTTTTCGGGCGCTCATTCCTTGAAGTCGCCAAAGGAACCATTTCGGAAACCGCTCTGAAGACCCTGGCCTGGTTTTGTATTGGATTTCTGGCCCTTACGCTGATACTGCCCTATACCAAAACCATTCTTCTGAACACCGTCCTGGCGCTGACTGTCATTTCAAGCCTGTTCATTATCGCCGCCGTTCGCTGGAAACAGGGATACCAGCCGGCCATGTGGTACCTGCTCGCATGGTTGGTGATGCTGGTTGGAGGTCTTATCTATGCCCTGGCGGCGTTTGGCTATCTGACTGATTTCCTCGCCCGGGAAGCGCTGATGCAGTTCGCCGTGGGCGGACAGGTTATTCTGCTCAACTATGCCATGGTGCAGCGCTGGCGCCTGCTCAACCAGAAACTGCTGGAAGTGGAGCACAATGCGCGTACGGAGCTCGAATTCAAAGTGCACGAGCGTACCGCACAACTGAGAAACACCATGCGAGAGCTGGAAAAGGCCAACCGAAAACTGTCGGCGCTGAGTTTGAACGATGCCCTGACCGGCCTGCACAATCGCAGGCACCTGGATAACATCTTCCCTGATTTGTGTGCCGAGGCGCGCCGCACAGGTCACACCCTGGCACTGGCTCTGGTGGATGCCGATCATTTCAAGGCTATTAACGACACCTGGGGGCACAGCTTTGGCGATACCTGCCTTCAGTTCATTGCCGAGATGCTGACCAGGCACGTCAAGCGGCCCCGGGATATTGCCATCCGGTTTGGTGGCGAGGAGTTCGCGCTACTCTTGCCGGGAACAGACGCTGCCGGCGCAAGGAAAGTCTGCGAGGCATTACTGGCGGACATTGCCAATACACCGCTGACCTCGCCCGATGGAGCCGAAGTGAGGATAACCCTGAGTGCGGGCATCGCGTCCCTGCAGACAGGTGAAGACCAGAACCGGCTTTTCGAGCGGGCAGATGAAGCCCTGTACGCGGCCAAAAGTGAGGGCCGAAATCGCGCGCTGCTCTCCGAGGTCAGCGAGGCCTGAAGCCAACCAGACCAGCCTGATCCTCAGACCATCAGACATTCATCAACAAAAAGCCGCGTTTCCCGAGCCGCCCTGTCGATCAGGTCGCTCTGAGTGAGCTGTTGGCTTTTCAATGGCTGAAAATCGTGGTTACCACCCTCCAACCAACGAAGGTTGACGAATTCAAGCTCTTTTTCATGCCCGGCCATTTCTGCCGGTTTACCAAAAGGGTCCCTGGTTCCCTGGAGAACCAGCATTGGCGATTTCAGCTCGTGGAAGTGCCCGGTGCGCCACCGATCCGGCTTTCCCGGCGGATGAAAAGGAAATCCGAAGCACACGACACCATCAATACCTTCCCGTTGGCTGGCCAGAATGCTGGCCATCCTGCCACCCATGGACTTGCCGCCGATCAGCAGCCTGGCCCGGTCGCCGAGCTCTCCGCGAATTTCGTCAACAAGCAGGGAAAAATGTTGAAGCAATGCCGGCTGCCGATCCGGCGGGCGTTTTTTCCCGTCCAGACGCCTCTTCTGCATGTAGGGGAACTCAAAACGAACCGTGTCGATGCCTTCCTGCCCAAGCGCTCTGGCAAGCGCCTCCATAAAGGGAGAATCTGCCGGCGCCCCGGCACCGTGCGCCAGAACAAGCACAACTTTCGGACGATCCCCACAGCCTTTGATCTTAATCAATCTCACGGAATTCACCTCTGGTGTTTGAGGGTCTATCATTGCAGGGCAGGCAACACACATTCCGAGCGCTGAACAACTCCAATAACAGCATAAAAAGGGAAGCCATGTTGCTGATTTCGGCGCATTTGACGGATGTCAGGAGTTGACCTGAGTCATTGCAAACAGCTAATGGTTTCTCCATACTTGCGCCCGCATATTCCCCACTCTAAACCCATTGGTAAGGCTATGAGCACAGTAAATGCAAACCTGACATACAACTACAAGGTGGTGAGACAGTTCGCCATCATGACAGTGGTATGGGGTATTGTAGGTATGGCGCTGGGTGTGCTGATTGCAGCACAGCTGGTCTGGCCGTCCCTCAACCTCGACCTGCCCTTTACCCACTTCGGCCGTCTCCGGCCGCTGCATACCAATGCCGTGATCTTCGGCTTTGGTGGAAGTGCCCTGTTCGCCACCGCCTATTATGTGGTGCAGCGTACGTGTCAGGCCCGTCTGATTTCAGATGGACTGGCCGCGTTCACCTTCTGGGGCTGGCAGGCGATCATCGTGTCGGCAGCCATTACTCTGCCGCTTGGCCTTACCTCTTCCAAGGAATACGCCGAACTGGAATGGCCGATCGATATTGCCATCGCAGTTGTCTGGGTCAGTTACGCTCTGGTTTTCTTCGGGACCGTAATGAAGCGCAGCACCCCACACATCTACGTGGCCAACTGGTTTTACGGCGCGTTTATCATCACGGTTGCCTGCCTGCATATTGGTAACAACATGGCGCTGCCCGCCAGCGCTTTCAAGTCCTACTCTGCCTATGCGGGCGTCACTGACGCCATGATGCAGTGGTGGTACGGTCACAACGCCGTGGGCTTCTTCCTGACCGCCGGCTTCCTGGGCATGATGTACTACTTCGTCCCCAAGCAGGCCAACCGTCCGGTTTACTCCTACCGTCTGTCCATCGTTCACTTCTGGGCACTTATCGCAACTTACGTATGGGCCGGTGGTCACCACCTGCACTACTCTGCGCTGCCGGACTGGGCGCAAACTGCGGGCATGGTGATGTCCCTGATTCTGCTGGCACCTTCCTGGGGCGGCATGATCAACGGCATGATGACCCTGTCAGGTGCCTGGCACAAACTGCGCACTGACCCTATCCTGCGGTTCCTGGTGGTTTCCCTGTCTTTCTACGGTATGTCCACCTTCGAAGGCCCGATGATGTCCATCAAGACGGTGAATGCACTGTCCCACAACACTGACTGGACCATCGGCCACGTGCACTCCGGTGCCCTGGGCTGGGTTGCCATGATCAGTATTGGCGCGGTTTATCACCTGATCCCGAAGCTCTGGGGTCTGAAGGCCATGCACAGCACCAGCCTGATCAACGCGCATTTCTGGCTCGCGACAGTGGGCACCGTGCTCTACATCGTTGCCATGTGGGTTAACGGCATCATGCAGGGCCTGATGTGGCGCGCAGTGAACCAGGACGGCACGCTCACCTACAGCTTCGTTGAAGCGCTGGAAGCGTCCTACCCGGGTTACTTCGTCCGCTTCCTCGGTGGCGTTATCTTCCTGAGCGGTATGCTTGTCATGGCTTACAACGTCTACATGACCGTGCGTCAGAAAGACGCGGTTGCGCAGGACAATGCGGCAACACAGCCTGCGTAACGGGAGAGAGATCAGATGAAACACGAAATAGTTGAAAAAAATATTGGTCTGATGATCGTGCTGATCGTTCTGACCATCAGCGGTGGCTTTCTTGCCGAGGTAGTCCCCCTGTTCTTCCTGAAGAGCGTCAACGAGCCGGTTGAGGGCCTTGAGCCCCTGTCTGCGCTCGAGCTGGAAGGCCGGGACATTTACATCCGTGAAGGCTGCCACGTGTGCCACACCCAGCAGATCCGCCCGTTCCGTGCGGAAACCGAGCGGTATGGCCACTACTCCGTCGCGGGCGAGTTCGTATACGACCGCCCGTTCCTGTGGGGTTCCAAGCGTACCGGCCCGGATCTCGCCCGCGTAGGTGGCCGTTATTCCGATGCCTGGCAGCGCCAGCACCTTTACAATCCGCGCAGCGTGGTACCCGAATCAAATATGCCAGCGTTCCCTTGGCTGTTTGAGGACCAGGTAGACCATACCAAGACCGCCGCGAAGCTGGAGACTCTCCAGACTCTGGGCGTGCCCTACACCGATGAGCAGATTGCTGACGCATCCGCTCAGGTTGAAGGCAAATTTGAAATTGAGGCTCTGGTCGCATACCTGCAACAGCTGGGTACAGTGATTTCAGAAAAACGGTGAACCCATGGATATTAATGAGTTACGCGGCATTCACACTCTTCTGGTAATGGCGGTTTTCTTTGGAATCGTCTGGTGGGCGTACAGCGCCCACCGCAAGAAGGCCAACGAGGAGGCAGCCCACCTGCCCTTCGACGATGACGACGTGGAAAAGCGTACGCTCGAACAGGAAAAAACGGAGAAGAAACAATGAGTACCTTCTGGAGCATCTGGATCAGTGTGATCGTGCTCGGTACCGTTTTTGGCTGCTGGTGGCTGCTTTGGGCAACCCGCAAAAGTCAGACGACCGATAGCGAAACCGACCGCACTATGGGCCATTCCTTCGATGGCATTGAGGAATACGATAATCCCCTGCCCAAGTGGTGGTTCTATCTGTTCCTCGCTACCTGTATTTTCGCGCTCGGCTACCTTGCCCTGTACCCTGGCCTTGGCAACTGGAAAGGCCTTCTTGGCTGGACTTCCACGAATCAGTGGGAAGCCGAAGTTGCCGCTGCTGAAGATAAGTACGGTGAGATTTACGCCCAGTTCGGCCAGACGCCGGTTCCGCAGCTGGCCGAAAACAGCGATGCGATGAAAATTGGCCAACGTCTGTTTGCCAACAACTGTTCGGTCTGCCACGGCTCTGCGGCCCGCGGCCAGGTTGGCTTCCCTAATCTGACCGATGACGACTGGCTCTATGGCGGAACGCCCGATGCCATCCTGACAACGCTGCATAATGGCCGTATGGGTAACATGCCTGCCAAAGGCGTAATGCCCAATATGACCAATGAGCAAGTCGACCAGGTGGTCAATTACGTTCTGAGCTTCAGTGGCCGGGAAAAAGACGCCGAGGCTGCGAAGGCTGGCGAACAGGTCTTCGCTCAGGCTTGTGTGGCCTGTCACGGTGCTGACGGCAAGGGCAATCAGGCCGTGGGCGCTCCCAACCTGACAGACAACACCTGGCTCTACGGTTCTACCTATGACTGGATCAAAGAAACTGTCATGAACGGTCGCCAAAACCAGATGCCAGCCCAAAGCGGCCGGCTCTCGGAGGACCAGATTCAGATTCTGGCAGCTTACGTATACAGCCTGTCTAACTGAGTCACCTGGCCGGGGTCTGCCCCGGTCTGGTCTTTTAAACCCTGTGTCTGCCCTGCGGGCACAGGCTTGAAAAGATCAGCAGCCCGAAAGACTGTTGCGCCGCACTATTTTTCATCTGGAGGTAACGATGAGCAGTGAGATCCCGGTCAAACAGGTTGACCCGTCCTCTGACCCCTCCGACAACAAAAATAAATCCGGAACCGTCGAGCTATACGCCAGCCGCAAGAAAATTTACGTCAAGGAAGTCAAAGGCTTTTTCCAGAGGATCCGCAACGTCAGTCTGCTGGCGCTTATGGGCATGTACTTTGCCTTTGTCTGGTTCACCCTGGACGGGCAGCCACTGATTCACTTTGACCTTCCTGCCCGTGAGTTCCACCTCTACGGCGCGACGTTTTACCCGAAGGATTTCATCCTGCTTTCAGGGATGCTGATCATCTGTGCCTTTGGCCTTTTCTTCATTACCACTCTGTTTGGCAGAGTCTGGTGCGGTTACACCTGCCCACAAACCGTCTGGACCTTCATCTTCATGTGGGTGGAAGAGCGTATTGAAGGCAGCCGAAACAAGCGGATGAAGCTGGACAAAGCGCCTCGCTCCGCAGAAAAAATGTTCAAGAAATCCGCCAAGCACACCATCTGGTTACTGATAGCACTGGCTACCGGTCTGACCTTTGTCGGCTATTTCTACCCCATTCGGGAGCTGCTTGCGGATCTCTTCACCCTGCAGGCCAATGGCTGGGCCTATTTCTGGGTCGCATTTTTCACCGTGGCGACCTATCTGAATGCTGGCTGGATGCGAGAGCAGGTGTGCCTCTACATGTGCCCCTATGCCCGCTTCCAGTCGGTGATGTTTGACCCCAACACCCGTGTCGTTTCCTACGATCCAAATCGGGGCGAGCCACGGGGGGGTCGAAAGAAGGACGTTGACCCCGCAGAAGTCGGCCTGGGTGATTGCATTGACTGCGGTCAGTGCGTGCAGGTCTGCCCCACTGGGATTGATATACGTGACGGGCTGCAATACGAATGTATCGGCTGCGCATTGTGTATTGATGCCTGCGACGAAATTATGGACAAGATGAATTACCCGAGAGGCCTGATTCGCTATACCACAGAGAACGAGCTGGAAGGCAAGACGTCAAAACTGCTGAGGCCGCGCACTTTTGGTTATGGCGCGGTGCTGTCATTAATGATTGCGGCGATCATCTTCACCATTGCAACCCGGGTTCCGGCCCAGTTGGATGTACTGCGGGACCGCGGCGCCCTCTATAGCTTTAACGGCGAAGGTCGGATTGAAAACTCCTACACGCTGAAAATTTCAAACCTGACCGAAGTGCCCCAGACCTTCTCCCTGTCGGTGGCCGGCATGGAAGATATCCGGATTCTTACCGAAACCAGGGTCACAGTGGAAAGTGGGGAAAACCGGGCACTGCCTACGGTTGTTGACGTACCGCCGGAGTCTATTGAGGAATCGAATAGCGAAATCCTGTTCAGGGCTCGATCAGAAACAGATACTTCACTGAACCTTGAAACTGAAAGCCGATTTGTTGGTCCAACGCGCTGATTCTCCATTTCGCGGCGATTCCAATCTTTAAACGGGACATTGATTTATGACTACTGAAACACAAATAGGCCCCTGGTATCGTCAACCTTGGCTCTGGTTTCTGCTCGTATTCCCCGCGGCGTCAATCGTCTATTGCGCCATCGCGATTACGATTTCCCTGAATATGGACAACTCATTGGTGACCGATGACTGGTCCAAGGAAGGGCGCGGTATCAATATGTCCATCGCACGGGATGAAAAAGCTGTTGATCTGGGTATGGAAGCCCAGATTGATTTCAACCAACGGAACGTCACCATCAATCTGAGCACCGTTGATGGTCCTGCAGATTTTCCGTATCTGGTTCTTAACCTGTTCCACCCCACTCTGTCTGATCAGGACCGTACCGTCCAGTTCAAGCAGATTGCACCGGGCATATTCGCTGGCAAGCTTCATGAAGACATAGAAGGCCGTTGGTACTACGACCTTCGAGGGCCAGCCAATGAATGGCGCCTGAAGGGCGAGACCCGGCTACCCTCGGAAAGCGGAATCACGGTCAAAGCTGCGGAGTATGCTCAAGGTTGACCGGCCTGGATTGCTTTCATTGCGGTGAGCCAGCTGACGGTGAGCCGCCCATCACCCTTGAACTTGATGGTACAGCCCGCCATTTTTGCTGCCAGGGCTGCAAGGCGGTTTGTCAGACGATCCACAGCGAGGGTCTGACTGGGTTCTATGAGTTCCGGACAGAGCCCGCGGTTACCCCCAAACAGCTGACCCCGACGGAGGTCAACCGTCTGAGAGAGATGGACCATCCACTGGTCCAGGCATCGTTTGTCGCACCTGTGAAAGGCGCCCAGGAAGCCCAGCTACTCATCGGCGGCATCACCTGCGCCGCCTGCATCTGGCTTCTGGAAAACCACATGAAAAAGCAGCCGGGCGTGGTGTCCTTCTCTGTCAATCACACCACGCAGCGGGCAAGACTGGTTTGGTCCCAGGATCAGGCGCCACTGAGTGACCTGCTGATCGCCATCTACGAACTGGGCTACACCGCCCGCCCCTACCAGGCAGACGAAGCCGAGCAGGCCCTCAAGGCCGAACACCGGTCCATGCTGATCCGGCTCGCGATTGCCGGCATTGGCTCCTTCCAGAGCATGATGCTGGCATTTCCTCTTTACTTCGAGCTGGTCAACGACCTGTCACCACAGTTTGTCAGCTTCTTCCGCTGGTTCAGCCTGCTGGTAGCCACACCGGTTGTTTTTTACAGTGCCGCGCCGTTTTTCCGGAACGCCCGGCGCGATATCCAGAGCCGGCAATTGACCATGGACGTGCCCGTTGCCATTGCCATCGGTCTTGCCTATCTTGCCAGCGCCTGGGTAACCGTGATCGGTGGCGAAGAGGTGTACTTCGAGTCCGTCTGCATGTTTACCTTTTTCCTGCTTCTGGGGCGTTATGTTGAGGTTCAGGCCCGCTATCGCGCCGGGCTCACAGGCAACGCTCTTGCCGGCTTCCAACCAACCGTTGCGACACTCGTGATTGGTGACGATTCGGACATTGTGCCGGCCCATCAGATAAAGCCGGGGGATACCATTCGCGTACGGCCTGGCGAAACGCTGCCTATTGATGGTGAGATAGTCCGGGGCCAGTCCACTCTCAACGAAGCAGCCCTGACCGGCGAGTATCTGCCAGAAACCAGGCACCCTGGAGATCTGGTCCATGCCGGCAGCGTCAACGGCGAAAATCCGCTGGATATACGAGTGGTAAAAGCCGGCGCACAGACCCGACTTTCCGGTATTCTCAGGGTCCTGGACCGTGTGCAGGCGGAAAAGCCCCAGGTAGCGAGAATGGCAGACAGACTGGCGGCCAAGTTCGTTGGTCGGGTGCTGATCCTCGCGCCCATTGTCTGGGTTGGCTGGTGGCTGGCCGGTGCCGATAATGCCTTCGACATCACCCTCTCGGTCCTGGTCGTTACCTGTCCCTGCGCGCTGTCACTCGCAACCCCCACAGCGATCACTTCGGCAACGGTGAAACTCCGCCGCCTTGGCTTCCTGCCAACCCGAGGGCATACCCTGGAATCGATGAATACCGTAGATACCGTGGTATTCGATAAAACCGGGACCCTGACCCGGGGAGAGCTGAGCCTGGTTGAAATCGAGATCGTCGGCAGCATGGACGAACCAACCTGCCTCAAGCTCGCCTCCGGGCTCGAAAAATACTCCGAACACCCGATTGCCAGAGTTTTCCATAAACGATCCTCCGCTGCGGTCGAACACGTTGAGAACCACCTTGGTGGAGGTTTGTCTGGAAGGCTGGAAGGTCGCGCTCTTTTTATTGGCCATCGGGGATTCGTGGAACAACACACGTCGGCGCCATTCCCGGATACCAGCCAGCATCAGGGAATGGAGATCTGGCTGGCGTCTGACACCGAATGGCTCGCCTGTTTCAGGCTGGATGACCAACCCCGTGACGATGCCGGCCCGGCCATCAAGGCTTTGCAGAATGCCGGCATTCGCACAGTACTTCTGAGCGGTGACCGCTCCGGCCATGTTGCTCAGGTTGCCGCCTTGCTCGGAATTGATGAGGCTATCGGCCAGGCTTCTCCGGAAGAAAAGCTGGCCGTGCTGGAAAAGCTGAAGGCCGAGGGACGGCACATCATGATGGTGGGCGACGGCCTGAACGACCTGCCGTCCATGGCCGGGGCCGGCATTTCGGTTGCGATGGGCACTGCCGCAGACCTGACCCAGCTTAAGGCCGATGCAGTGCTACTCAATGGTCAGCTACTGCAACTGGTTGAAGCCCTGCAAACCAGCCGGCAGACCCGCAGAATCATTCGTCAGAATTTGTGGTGGGCACTTGGTTACAACCTCTGTGCCTTGCCTCTGGCCGCAGCTGGAATGGTGCCGCCCTGGCTGGCCGCGATTGGCATGTCGATCAGCTCACTGGTCGTTGTCCTTAACGCACTGAGGCTTGGCAAGGCGCCAGGCGAAGCACATCCGGATAATCCCCCGGTTGGCGCCCGGACGCTGGCCTGATAACGTATCTCTATATTCTTTTCCGCGAGGTTTAACCCGTGCAAATCGTAATGTTCCTGGTCCCGGTGATGCTCATACTGGTGACGCTGGGCATCGTACTGTTTTCTTGGGCCGTAAAGAATGGCCAGTACGATGACCTTGAGGGTCCGGCCCACCGGATTCTCTACGATGACGACAAGGATATGATCCCGGACGACGCCCGGACTGATAGACTGGCAACCGGAAAATCCGCAGGGCAGACCGCCGATACCAGCGAGGACAACGATCTGGAAAAGGAAAAGTCCGAAAAAGGATGAGCCCGGAACTCTACCTCAGTTATCCAAGTGCGTTCCTGATCGGGCTGCTCGGCAGCACTCACTGCCTGGGAATGTGCGGGGGTATCAGCGCTTCTCTCTCCATGGCCTTGCCCGTGGGAAAGGGCTACAGGCTTCGGCAGTCTGTCATGCTGCTGGCCTTCAACTTTGGCCGGATTGGCAGTTACGTTCTCATCGCGACCCTGGTTGCGCTGGCCAGTACCTCTGCGGCCAGCCAGTGGGCATCCGCTGGCCTTGTACTGCGCACCCTGGCGGGTGCTTTGCTCATATTTATGGGCTTATCCATGGGCCAGTGGTGGCAGGGCATCCGCTATGTCGAACGGATCGGCGCTCCAATCTGGGGCCGGCTCTCTCCCCTGACCCGCCGTTTGCTTCCGGTCAACCATGGGGGACAGGCTCTCGCCCTCGGGGCGCTGTGGGGCTGGCTCCCCTGTGGCCTGGTTTATAGCACTTTGGGTTGGGCGGCACTGCAACCGACTGTGGGTTCTGCCGCATTGACCATGCTGTTTTTCGGGCTGGGAACCCTGCCGTCCATGCTGGCAACCGGGTATGCTGCGGGCTGGATCCGGGGATTGCAGACACACCGGCTATTCCGGAAGTTTACCGGTGCCCTGCTGATTCTGTTTGGTGTCTGGACACTACCATTCCAGCATCTGGTCGGGCACTAGACCGACGCCTGAACGATCGCTAGATGTTCAGCACGTCCAGACGGCCAAAACTGCCTGCTTCCTCCGGTTCCGCCGTATGCACAGCCTGGCGCTTTCCGCCCAGCCGTCTGCCTTCCCGGAAGTCGTACAGATTGGTATCCGCCAGATGTGACGGTTCAACGTTGCACATGGCGCGGAACATGGTTTCAAGCCGCCCGGGGTGCTGTTTGTCCCAGCTCTGGAACATATCCTTGATCACCTGGCGTTGGAGATTTTCCTGGGAGCCGCAAAGATTGCAGGGAATAATCGGGAATTCCCTCAGGGCCGCGTAGCGGGCGATGTCCTTCTCCCGACTGAACGCCAGTGGCCGGATCACCGTATTGCGGCCGTCGTCGCTGTGGAGCACCGGCGGCATGGATTTGAGCTTGCCACCATAGAACATGTTCAGGAACAGGGTTTCCAGAAGATCGTCCCGATGGTGGCCCAGTGCAATCTTGGTAACACCGTGCTCCTCCGCAAAATTATAAAGAATTCCGCGACGTAGGCGGGAACACAGGCCGCAGGTGGTCTTCCCTTCCGGCACTTTCTCCTTAACAATGCTGTAAGTGTCCTTCTCGATAATGTGATACTCGATACCCATGGATTCAAGGTATGCGGGCAACACCTGTTCCGGAAATCCGGGCTGCTTCTGATCAAGATTGACAGCAATCAGCTCAAACGAAACCGGCGCACTCTTCTGCAGGTTAAGCAGAATGTCCAGCATGGCGTAAGAGTCCTTACCACCGCTGAGACAGCACATGACTTTGTCACCGGCTTCAATCATCGAGAAATCGGCTATCGCCTGCCCGACTTCGCGGCGCAGACGTTTCTGCAGCTTGTTCAACTCCAGCTTCTGGCGGCGTTCGCGATCTGGGTTGAGAGACTGTTCGGAACTTGCGATCATTGCTTCGGACATACCAACCATGTTCATAGGTAAAATGAACGTGGGATTATACGCGTCACCTGGATTCAGGGACAGGATACCAACCTGGATTTGTTGCCTATCGGCCCGCTGGAGACACTTCCCTGAAGGACCCGAGTCCCCTACCATTGGACTTATGACAGATGACCACACCAGCATGAACCCCTCCTCTCCCCGGTCGATCGAAAGCGATCCCCTGCTTGAGCACCAGATTCAGCATCTGCTGGTAGCCGTGGAGCATGAACTTCGATCCGCGCGTACGGGAATGAACGAGCTGTCGCTGATCAAGTCACTCCAGAGACCACCTTGGGAGCTTCTCGGCGAAGTCAGTTTCAACGAGCCGGAAAAGCTCTACCCGGTTCATTTTCTGTTGTTCCACGTACTGTACCGGCTACGTGACCAGTTATCCGAGACGGGAGAAAGCCTTCGGATTTCACCGCTGAATATCTGTCTGGAAACCCAGAAGGTCGTCGGTGGCAAAGGGGTACCAGACGGTGTAGACACACTACGCCAATTCTATCTGGACCTTTCCCAGTACCGTTTGCCGGAAGATGCAATACTCCAGATGATGGACGATTTCTGGTCCGGTCGTCCCGGCAAGGGCCCGGCACCGGCAGAAACGAAAGCCGCCGCTGAGACATTGGGTTTTGAGGCCTTGCCATCAGACCTCCCCTCCGTAAAGCAACGTTTTCGGCGGGCGGTTATGCGGGCGCACCCTGATCGGGGAGGCAACACCGAAACTATCCAGCATCTGAATGACGCATTCGCCGTTCTCAAAGCTCATTTTCGCCACAGACCTGAGCAATCTTAAAAAAGATCTGTTTTCAGGTCAGTCTATTCAGGAGACACCATGCCGTTCAAAGCACTCGTCAGACCGCTTGCCCTATTGTCACTGTTGGCGGCAGCTTTTCCAGCATGGGCTGATCTCGTCGTGCTCCAATATCACCATGTGAGCGATTCTTCACCACCGGCGACCTCCACATCAATCTCGCTTTTCGAAGGCCAACTCAAGATGATTTCGGATCTGGATATCGAGGTCGTCCATTTGCTTGAGGGCACAAGGAAAACTCTCGATGGCGGGAACGAAAGCGACAACCGCATCGCCATTACCTTTGATGATGCCTACGAGTCCGTTTATTCAGAGGCCGCCCCCTTGCTGGCGTCGAGAGGCTACCCGTATACCATATTCGTGAATACCCAGGCGGTAGGCCGCAACGGCTACATGACCTGGGACCAGATCAAAGAACTTGCAGGGCGTGAAGACGTCACCATCGCCAACCACAGTGCCGACCATGACCACCTTGCGAAAAAGCCGGGAGAAACGGACAGTAAATGGCAAACCCGCGTCTCCAACAGTCTGGACGATGCCCAGGAAACCCTCGCCGACGAGCTCGGCTCCAGTGTGCCCCTGTTCGCTTACCCCTACGGCGAGTTCGATGAAGCACTTGAGAAACAACTGGCGGCAAGGGACTGGTACGGCTATGGCCAGCAGTCCGGGGCGATAGGGCCGAAATCCGCCGGAACGCGGCTACCCCGCTTTCCCATGGCCAATGCCTTCGGCCAACTGGGTAGCCTTGAGAACAAACTTCGCAGTAAGGCCTTTCCGATAGATGCCGGAAACCTGCCAGATGGTGTGATCTCTGAGAATCCGCCGACCCTGGCCTTTCCCCTGGCCCCACCCATCAATACAAACAGGCTGACCTGTTATGCCTCTGGCAAAGGCCGGATCGATTTCGACGTGGTTCAGGGTACCGTCAGGGTTAAAGCCCCGGACAGTTTCAACAGCAGACGGTTTCGCTACAACTGCACCCATCCTGCGGGCGATGGCAGCTACTATTGGCTTTCTCAGCAATGGCTGGACCTGAGCAAACCGGAGGACTGAGACCTCAGCCCTCCACCTGCATCAATCCGAGCTCCCCCTGCCGGACATGAGGAATCTGGCGCGGGCCGGACCGGGTTTCAATAACGGTCTGGCCCTCAAGATCCTTTTCACGGGTGAAAAGAACCATCCACCGCTCCCCCCGGGACGGAAATGCAGGGATCCAGGCTTCCAGATAGCCACGGCGATGCCAGTTCTCCGGCTCGAAACCCATTACCAGGTCCGTGACTAACCGAACCGGCTCCATCTGCTTATCGAGAAACACCACGGATGGGACGAAAACGCCGTTTTGGGCATAGGAGCGCAGCCGGATAACAAGACTGTCCACCTTTTCCGCAGCCGGAAGCACGACCAGCTGATAGGGGCTGGCGCCGGTCAGGAACGGGTGAACGTTCGAACCTTCCGAGAGCGTGACACCGAACTCACGGCCCGATTGCCAGCTCTCACGATTCTGGATATCCAGAGATTCACAGCAGTTGGCCGAGAAGCGGGCGAGAAAATTATCGGCAGCGGGCTCAATGCCCAGAATGGCGAACGCATCCGGATCATGTCCGGGTACCGGCTCTGGGGACGCCTGGCTATCGCCGGCATGGTAAACTCGGGCTTCGGTGATCCGGACAGGCGCTTCTACCAGGCCTTTCTGGCGATCCGTGCGAGTGTCGGGCCGGTAATAGCTGACCCTGACATTACCCTGGGCGTCCCGCCATGTGAAGTAGGGTTGCCGTTGGCCCGGGCGAACATAGCCGTCTTTCTCTAGCTGCTCCGCATCCGGGTAATTCTCCAGGGTGTATTCGGTTTCTTCTTCCAGTCCCGGTGACTCGTCTGATCCGGGCTCATATGAACCCGAGGCGGACCCAGCTACGGCCTCACCGGCTTTTTTATCGGCCTTCTTTTCGGCGCTCTTACCCACACTTTGCCCAGTAGGCCCGACAATCGGTGAGTACCGGACTCTGCCCTGCTCATCAACCCAGGTGAAATAGCCCTCCCGCTCAGAGACGACAGAGCCGCCAACCTGGCAGCCCACCAGGACTATGGAAAGCAGCAGGTACAGTGCAAATTTCAGAAAAGAGCCTTTGGTCACGGGGAATAACTACCCTAGGTTTTGCGGCAGCCCTCAGAATTTTGTCCGGAAACTGAGACCTGCCATCACAACCCGAAGCGAGGTTTTAACATCAAGGCCTGCATAGGGGTTGTAAATGATGTTGGTGATATTGTCGCAGTTTACGTTACAACTGGTGTCCGCAGGAATCGACTCCACCGAGTGAAGATAGCTAAGGTTCATATCAATCTCAGTGTTCTTGTCCCACTGGTACCCCATACCAACACTGTAGAGATTCGCACCACCAAACGGCGCCATCACCTGTCGCTGATCATCCGGAATGACCGAATCCCGGATTTCCACGCCCGCCCGCAAGTCCAGGCGCGAAGAGGCATGAAACTCCATCCCGAAAGCCCAGTTCCACTGGCTCTTGAAACCCAATGGCAGTCTCAGGGTGTTTGGCGTGGCGTTGTCTGGCGAGAGAATCCGTGCTGCGTTCAGAAACTCCAGATTTCGGTCGAAACGGAAAACGAAAGCGTCCCACTGTTTGTAGTCCGTCCACCCAATATCGGCGTTCAGGGTCAGTTTCGGGTGTACATCGACACTGATGCCGGTCTGGAAATGCTGGGGATAAACCAGATCCATGCTGACATTGCCGGATTCCTTTGGTGCGCCCGATGGGAGGCTCAGAATGGCCGAGGTAATGGCCCCAAGTACCGACCCATTGACACTTTGCCAGAAGCCAGACCAGTCGTCGGTATACTGGATTTCGAAGGTGCCTTTCATGTTCATGTCAGCTTCGGACGTGTAGCTCGCCCCCCAGCTGAACCAGTCAGTCGGTTCCCACATGACACCCAGAGCGTAGGTGGGAGAAAGAGTTTCCTGAACGTTGATATTCAGGGCACCGATATCGTCCCAGGGGCCAACATTACCGCCACACAGCGCAAGCCAGGGCTGCAGCGGCTCATCACCGCTTTCGCAGTTGAAGGCATCCTGAAGCACTTCCGCCACACCCAGCAAAAGGTTAGGCGCCCGCATGTACTGATCTGCGGCAACCCCCATGTGAGACAGGTGAATACCAGCACCCACGGACCAGTCGTCGTTAATCTCGTAGCCAATCGTTGGTGACAGATAGGTGGTTCTCTGCAAGGCCGTTGCCTGTGGCTGATACCGGCCAGGGTCGTCCTTGTCCCTATAGAAACCCGCCGCCATCGGCAGATAAAACGCATTCCCGAAAGTCAGTTTGGATCCGGGCGGGTTGATACTGATACCCGCTGACGGCGCAAGAGCCGGCCCCGGGGGCGTCCGCAGAATGCCATAGCCCGGCAGATACAGCGCCACGTTGTTGGTGTGACTGTGGGTATTGGCAACCGGGTCCCGCTGCCTTCCGGTTTGCGGATCCGTCTCCAGACCATCAATACCAAAAATCTCATAACCTTCAGGCGCTATGAAGTCCGCGTCGATATCGAGATAGACGCTCATCAGGTTGACTTCAAGCTGGCGACCCTCCAACTTGGTCAGTCCCGCCGGATTATAGTGAATTGCCATAATCCCCGGAGGATCAGCAGTGACCGCGTTCCCAAGCGCCAGTGCTTTGGGATGTATGGTCAGGTTCTGCGCTAACTGGGCCTCGGCTCCACACGAGATGGACGTGGCAATCAGGGCCGCGAGAATCTGCCGGTTGTGGCGTTTCTGTCCCATGAAATCCTTCCCTTCCCGTAATTCGTCAACGACACCAATCACTCTTTAAGGCCGGAGAAGTTAATGGGCAGGGATACCCCAAGGGAAAAGTCCGGCGCATCCTCGGTGAGGCCAATCCCAAGACTGGTGTTGACGATCGTGGTATCGCTGACGCGGGTTCCAAGGGACATGCTCAGGAAGCCGGTCATCTGGTCCTGGGCCACGGCCTGATTGCCATTCGAGAAGGTCAGGATCGTTTCGTCGCTGTAGCTGAGCTGGGCCGAAATACTCAGCGATATGTCGTAGGAGAGGGAATAGGCGAAGCCGGCCGAACCCGAAAGCCCGAATCCGGGGTCCACTTCCGTCAGCAAACGGGCGCCACGAACCTGCTGGAGATTCTCTGCAGGCAGGTTGTAGGTGGCACTCACCGAGCCGAAAATCACGACCGGGTCCAGCACCTTGGACAAACTTGCGCCGCCACCGATGGAGTAATACCCACTTCCAGTGGAAAGCTGCTCGTTGATATCAATCTCGTAGGGGCTGACCCCGGTCTTGCTGGACAGGGTACCGAACAGCGTCGTCGACATCTTGCCGGGCACATAGGCGAAAGGCTGCCAGCGACCGGTAAAGGAAATGTCTCCGAAGTCGTAAACGCTCAGCTCGTCCTGGGTGTCGTACTTGACCACCAGAGGAATACGGGTGCCAACAGTGAGGTTGTCCAGCAGACCGTAATCGTAGGAAAACGAGTTGGTAAAGCTATGGGTTGCCGACGGCACGACATCGAGATTCCTTACTGAACCGTTGGTGATGGCGAGGTCCAGCCGCTGATCGGCGGTATAGGAGTAGTCGAAGGCGTAGTTCAGGGAGTGAGACCCCTTCTTCTGCAGGGAATAATTCTTCTCCGCAGCCTGAAACACTTCTTCCAGCTGCTGGGAAGCGTCTTCGTCTCCTTCCTGCCTGGCCAACGCCTCCCGCGCCTGGTCCACACTTCCTTCCTGCGCCAGGGCCATGCCCGGAAGCAGACCTGCCGTGGAAACAAGGATAAAGCCTCGCACTAACCAACGATTCATCCTGACTCCCTTATTTTATTTGTAATGTTCCTGCCCCGGGGGAAATCCCGGAAAATTAGTTGCGACGGTAGTGCAACTGCTTTCGAGTATTCTCAACACTGCCATCGGGATTGTTTTTCTGGCGCTCCAGAAGATTCTGGATCCGCCTCTGGGTGGATTCGTGAAACGCCGGTATCCGTTCCAGCGCCAGAAGGGTCATTGTCTGGTCGTCAACAAAACGAAGGTCTTCCTCTTTCAGCTCCAGGTTGTCCAGCGGTTTGTCACTGCCTGGAAAGACAATGAACAACACGTTGTCGTCCCACTTTTCCTCGAACTGGGCCAGCGTGAAGGAAATATTGCCGACCGAAGGGTCTGCCATGTACACCCGCCCATCCCGGATAGTCCGCAACACCACAAAGTGTTTGAAACCCGCATGGTGGATCGGAACGATTGCCGGGTGGTCCAGGTCCTTGAGGTCATCAATGGTGGCCCTGAACCCGCCTGACGGATAACCTAGCGCAGTCACCAGCCGCTTCATGTCGAGCATGGAGAACGCACGGCGCTCAACAATCCGCTCGCTTTCACCGTAATGGAGCAGGCCTTCCATCACCTGGCGCTCAGACAGTGTCCGCCCAAGATAGAAGTTCAGCACCGTAGTCAGCGCCGCGCTGCCGCAACTGTAATCGTAGGCCTGGCGAACGATATTACGGAACTTCTGCTCCACCAGAGGCTCAACCCGGACATCGGAGCGCAGGGTGACAGGGCTGGAGTCCACATCTTGCTGGATGACGATGGCGCCTTTTTCAAAAGGCTCCACCACGGTTGCTTCCTGCACCATGGTGAATGTGAGAATGGATCCAGCGAGCACCAGCAGCATGTCAGATGAAGTCCCTGTTTTTATTGGCCATGGCATTTAGCGGGTTACATGTTGTTACGGTAAGATACCGAAAACCCTGCCCCCTTAAAGATAACTGTGCCTCAAATCTGTCGCTGCAGAAGCGGCCTTCCGGAACGGATTTGAGAACTGGTTCATGGCACTTGCGGGCATGACAAATCTGCGGCTATCTCAAAACGACGAGGCCGGAATCAGGGCGGGGAGTATGAGAAGTGATTGAAAGCGAGAGGCAGGGGGCTGCGCACCTTCCGAGATCGGGCCGGGATCGCCCCGTTACATAGAAAAGACCGCCCCCAGAAGCAGATAGCTCAACAGGGTCACCACCACAACACCGATCAGGTTCAGGGCAAAGCCCGCTCGGATCATGTCACTGATTTGCATATGGCCACTGGAGAACACAATGGCATTCGGTGGCGTCGCCACCGGCATCATGAAGGCGCAACTGGCAGCGATGGCGGCGGGAACGGTAAGCAGCAGTGGTGATACGCCCTGACTCATGGCCAGTGCCCCCAACAGGGGCAAAAAGGCAGCGGCAGTTGCAGTATTACTGGTGACTTCGGTGAGAAAGATAATCACACCGGTGACCAGCAGGATCATCACAAGTGTTGGCAGGGTGCCTGCCACCCCGAGACTTTGCGCGATCCATTCTGCCAGTCCGGAGCTGCTGATCACGCCGGCCATCGCCAGCCCCCCGCCGAACAGCAACAGCACACCCCAGGGGATACCTTTGGCCGTTTCCCAGTCCAGCAGGAATTCCCGTTTGTGGGCGTTCACCGGAATGATAAACATCACAATGGCCGCGGCGATAGCAATACTGGTGTCGCTTAACCACGGCATCAGGCTGGCTGATAACAGCGGCCGGAAAATCCAGGCGCTGGCGGTGATCAGGAATACCGCCGCAACCAGCTTTTCACCCTTGCCAAGCGGCCCTAATGCGTCAAGCTCCTCCCGTATCGCAGTGCCGCCATCACCGGAACGGCCAAGACCAAAATCCCGGCGGGTCAGCCACCACCAGGCCAGAGCCAACATAACGACGGTGACCGGAACTCCAAGCAACATCCATTGAGCAAAGCCGACCGAGATGCCCTGGTTTTCACTCAGATACGCCGCCAGCAGAGCATTGGGCGGTGTGCCGATCAGTGTTGCGATGCCACCGATACTGGCGGAATAGGCAATGGCCAGCAAAAGCGCGGTGGCATAACGCCGAACCCCGGCCGGATTGCCCGTGCCCATCATACCCACCACCGACAGGCCAATGGGCAGCATCATGATGGCCGTTGCGGTATTGCTCACCCACATGCTCAAAAATGCCGTGGCCAGCATAAAACCGCCGATCTGCCGACGGGGTTCGCTGCCAACGGCCGTCAGGGTCATCAGCGCAATACGCCGATGCAGATTCCAGCGCTGCATGGCAAGCCCGAGAGTGAAGCCGCCCAGAAACAGGAAAATAATCGGATTGGCGTACGGCGACGTGGCCTGACTTACGCTGCCGAGCCCGAGTGCCGGCACCAGAACGATCGGCAGTAACGCAGTGGCGGGTATCGGGATGGCTTCCGTTGACCACCAGGTGGCCATCAACAGCATCAGACCCAGGGCTGCCCAGGCCTCTGCACCCATGGTTTCCGGGGGTGGAAAAACAATTGCTGCGAGCAGAAAAGCGGTGCCAAGAATCAGGCCGGTGACCTGGCTGCGTGGAAGTCCGTCCGAGGTGTTGTCAGCCGGTTGTTCTTCAGACATGCCGCTCTATTCCATTTTCCGGGATATGAAATTTGTGACGATTACGACCTTACAGGGCCTTCAATTGTCGGTCATGAATGCGGCCCAGCAGGACCAGGGCAAGAATAGCACCCGACAACGCCCAGGCCATATCCGACTGGGTATCCCACACATAGCCCTGGGTTCCCAAAAACGCCTCCGCGGCCTCATCACTCAGTAGGGCAACCCACCATTCAATCAGCTCGTAGAAAGCGCTCACCGCCAGACAGAAACAGACGATAAAAAACGATCGCCAGCCGCTGCGGGCGAAGACATTGAGCCGTATCACCAGTTCCCGGGCAATGATGGCCGGCACGAAGCCCTGGGCAAGATGCCCCAGTTTATCGTAGTTGTTGCGCTCCCAGCCAAACCAGTCCCGGAACCCGTCAAATACCGGCACCTCGGCATAGGTATAGTGACCGCCGACCATCAGAATAACGGCATGCACCAGGATCAGCTGGTAAACAAGCGGCGTGAGCGGGTACCGGAAAAAGCACCAGACAACCAGGCCAAAACCGACGGCTGCTGGCAGCACCTCCAACACCCAGGTTGCCCGGTCCCTGGGCTCGATGCCAGACCAGAAAAACACGGCGAGAAATACGACCACCCAGGCCACAGGTGCCAGTCGATTGATCATTCCCTTACTCCAGTGTCGTGATTATCGAGCGGCGCCGGCACGAAGAAACCGGCCATACCCCGTTTTTTTACCGAGCTCCGGCTCCGGTTTGCCATTGGCCATTGCCGGCTGGCCGTTGATCAGCACGTGTCGCACGCAACCAGGCACCCGGTTGACCATCCGCTCAAGACCGAAGTTTTCCATCTCGGCCCATTCAACCTGCTCCAGATCCTGATCCAGGCCCCGGGGATCAAGCACGGCAATATCGGCGCGGTCGCCCTCCCGGATATGGCCTGCGTCTACTCCGAGCCAGTCAGCCTGCTCCCCGGTCAGGCGATGAACCGCACGCTCCAGAGACATAACAGGCTCGCCCTCATCGTGACTCTCATGAACCAGCTTGAGGAACCGCAACGGCAGATTATAGAACGCCATATTGCGGATATGGGCGCCAGCATCGGAAAAAGTGATCAGGGCACCGGGGTTGCTCACCATTTTCCGGAGCCGATCCTTTCGGTGATTGCCGACCGTGGTAAACCAGCGCAGGGACCGGCCGTGTTCGACCACCATATCCAGGAAGAAGTCGACGACGTGAATGCCGCGATCAGCGGCAAGTTCGGCGAAGTTGCGACCCACAACGTTTTTATCGGGGCAGTCGAGAATGACGGCATCACCAAAATCCCGCTGCCAGACCCTAGGTGACAGCTTTTCCTTGTAGAATTTCCGGAACTTTCGCCGATACTGCTCGTCTTTCAGAAGTTCGTTACGCTCAAGCTGATCGCGGATATCGAGCGCCATTTCACCAGCACCGAACTCCTCGAACAGCACGATATCCATACCATCGGCGTAGACCGTGAACGGTGTTGGCAGCAACTGCCAGCGGAAGTTGCCCCCCAGGGTATTGGCGAGCCACCCTACCAGGCTTGCCATGGGCTTGACCGTGGGGTTGCCTTTCAGGTCGATCATGGCAATGAGGGTGGTTTTCAGGGGCTTTCTCAACCAACCCAGGGTCTCCTTCAGGTATTGCGTCACCTGGAGCGGATTGGCGGCGTTGGGCGCGCCCTGATGCACGCGGCCGTACCGGCGCAGCAGGCTGTTCAAACGGCCGATTTCACGCCACCTGGCGTAGGTGCTGGGGAGGCTCTTGGACCATTCCCTGTCGCCATCCACCTTGTCCCATTTCAGGCACATGGTGGACAACCCCAGAAATCCCTCCTGAAGGGCCTCTTCCAGTACGGATTCCATGCGGGCTTGCTCCTCGGCGGTGGGTGTCACGTTTCGGTCGGTTGCCCTGTGTAGTCCCATCACCGCGGTGCGCAAGTCGCTATGACCCAGAAAGCTGATCACGTTGGGCCCTAATGGATGCTGGTCCATAAAGGCCACCCACTCTTTGGGCGTTCGCCAGGATTTGTACTGCTTCAGGATTGGCAACACTTTCTCCCGGGGCACCGTCTCCACCCGGGTAAAAATATCAGAGGCGTCTTCCGGATCCGAGCACACCATGCTCAGGGAGCAACTGCCGATAAGCACGGTGGTAACCCCATGACGCACCGACTCAGACAGCGATGGCGCAACCAGCAGTTCGGCATCGTAGTGGGTATGGGTATCCAGAAAACCTGGCGTCACCCAGCAGCCCCGGGCATCAATCACCCGCTCAGCCTCGCCTGGGTCCGGTTCCTCGTCAAATACCCGGGCGACCCGCCCGTCTTTTATCGCAACATGAGCCATGCGGGAGGGGCCACCGGTTCCATCGAAATAGCGGCCGCCGGTAATGAGGGTATCGTATCGGGTCACCTTGCCGGACTCCTTTTTCTTGTTTTGATTGGTGTTCGAGCAATCAGTCTAGCCAGCAAAACGTGATATGTCCTCTTGTTTTGCCAATGGGAACTGGACAAAAGAGGCCGAAACCACCCGGCTCTGGTCAGGCTGTCATCGGACTCTCACCCGGCTGCCATCCTCCAGCTGGCGATCTGGATGGCGAACCACCCGGTCGCCCTCGCTCAGGCCGTCAAGAATAACCGAGTGAAACCCATTGCTGCGCCCTGTTGAAACGGCTGTGAGCGCCGCCCGCTCGTCCACGACCTGGAATACCAGGCTCTGGCCATCCTTGCGGAAAATCGCGGACTCGGGGATCTGAAGCTCATCGTCCGCGGCCCAGAGCACGAATTCCGCATCCACCCGGTAGCCATCTCCGAGCGTCTCCCAGGCGTCCAGCGGACTGGTGATATCGGCAACCACCTGCACCCGCCGTTCTTCCACACCAAGCGCCGAAACATCTTCGAACCCCACAGGTTCTACCCGCCGGACCACCGCATCCAGCGTGCCCCCGCCCCATCCGGTCAGACGCGCCGGCACCCCGGGGCTGAGCTTGACAGCATCGAAGCTCAGGACATCGATAACGACCTCAAGGGCGCCCGGATCACCCAACTCCAGGATCGCCTCCCCGGCGTGTATGACGCCTTCACTTTTCCGCACAACCCCCAGCACCGAACCATTGACAGGGGACCGGACCGCCACCCGCTCCACGGCTCCATTTCCCGAGGCCCTGGCGGCAGAAACCTCTAGGCGGGTCCTGGCGGCCGCCAGCTCGTGTGCCATGACTTCTTCATCAAAACGGGCAGAGCGCAGGATAGCCTGAGCCCTCGCGGAAGCTGCCTTGGCCTGCTGCAAGCGCTCTTCAGAGACGAAATGATCGCCACTGAGCGCCTGCAGACGGGCCAACTCCCGAACCGCCAGATCCGCTTCCGCCTGGGCAGCTTCGACTTTCTGGCGAGTGGAGTTCAGTGCTGACCGGGCCGACTGGACCTTGGCCTCCGCCTCGGCCCGGCTGCGGGCATCCAGGGTGCTGGCGGGCATGGGATCGACTTCGGTTAGCAGCTCGCCGGGGATGACCGGGTCGCCTACCTCCAGAATCACCCGATGAAGGTAGCCGGCTACCGGGGATGACACCACATACCGGTCCCGGACCCGGGTTCTACCCTCCTCCTTGATGGTTATTTCCATGGGCCCACGGCTCACCGTTGCCAGATCCACCCACACCGGATCCGGGCGAACCGTGAACACGAGTGCGGCAATGGCAAGCAGTACGAATACGCCCCAGAACAGCCATTTTCCTGCAAACCGTTTTGCTGCCATAACGTCAATCCACTCCTTGTTTCCTGCAGCACTTATTCCCGTGTTTTCAGCACGGCCACCAGATCCAGCGCCTTCAGGCGCCACCAGGCAATAACGCCTGAAGCAAGCGCAGATACCACCACAACCAGCGCCGAAATCCCCAGAGTCTGGGACGTTATGGTGAGCGGCACCCGATAGAGCTCCGTTTGCATGGCCGTGACAATCATCAGTGCCAGGCCCTGTCCGATTAACCATCCGAGCGGCACGCCGAGCAGCAGCAACAGCGCCACCTCGCCCAACAATATATGCGCAACTTCATTGTGGGTGTACCCGAGCACTCTGAGGCTTGCCAACTCCCTGCCCTTCTCAGCCAGCGATATGCGGATCGTGTTATAGACAACCCCAAAGGCGATGATGCCGCCCATCAGGCTATTGAAAAAGGTAAAAGTGAGGAAGGTTCGGGCCAGGGTGTCGTAAAAGCTGTCCAGCATGGCCTGGCGAATGCTCAGGCCAAGCACCCCGGGGCTTTCCCGAAGGCTGTCATAAACGTCCGCCGCTTTGCTCGGATCCAGGTTAATCATGGCCTGGTTGATCAGGGGCCCGTCCCCCAGGACCCGGTTCAGGGCATCGAGGTTCATGTAGGCACCCACACCGAGAAACTCGCTGGTCACTCCGGCCAAAGGCACCTTCACCGTTCTCTGGTCGCCTTCAAGCAGTTCAAGCTCAAGGGTATCGCCGGGTTTCGCCCCCAATTCCCGGGCCAGGTAATCCGTCAGCAGCAGGCCCTCTCCCGGCAGGGTTACGCGCTCCAGGTTGCTATCGACAACAAACTGCAGACGCGCGTCAGCGGGAATTCCGGTTACCGCACTGCGCCACTCCCGGTGCCCGAACTTCAAGCGCGCGGGCACTGTGCGCCGGCCCTCGACGTACCGGATGCCAGGTTGGCGTTGCAGGCCGTACAGCGCGGCACTGTTCACCGGATCAATGAACGTGGTCGCCAGATCCTGCTGCTGAACCCGTGCGAACTGGGTATGCACCATCAGGGACACGGAATCGAACTGGAAATTGCCCACCATGACAATGGCCGTGGCCATGGCAATGCCACTCATGGACAGCAGTGTCCGGGCAGGACGGCGGGAAAGTTGGCGCACGATCATTCGCGATGGCTGGGAAAAACGGACCCCAGAAAGCAGTTTTTCCGCCCCGGTAACCCGGTATCTGGCAGGTCCCTCCGGCCTCATGGCCTCAGCAGGCGGTAAGGCAGCCGCCTGCCGGATGGCTCTCCAGGCGCCAAGCCAGGCGACTGTAATGGTCAGTGCAGCCAGTAATACCAGCCAGAGCGGGTTGATACGGAACAGCAGCCCGGGAAACCGGTAGAAATCCATGTAAAGCTCACCCAGCGCCCGCCCCAGCCATAATCCGAGAGCCAGCCCGAGCAATAACCCGATAACCGCAATCACGATGACCAGTTTGCTGTAGTGCCAGGCGATCTGGCGGTTGCCGTAACCAAACGCCTTGAGCACCGCGATGATATCCCGCTGGGTGCTGATCAGCCGGCTGATCACCACATTCAGGAGGAACATGGCCACTCCCATAAAAATCAGGGGAAAAACCGTGGCCATGGTTTTCAGCTGGTTCAGCTCATCACTCAGGAAGCGATGAGAAAACTGATCATCCCGACCATAGGCTCCGGTCGCGCCATAGCGAGCCAGTAACCGATCAAGAGCATCCGCCACTGAGGCAACCGAATAACCCGGCTTTAGCGTAACCACCAGGCTGTTAAACGCACCTCGCATATCCATGGCGGCTTCCAGAGCCACCCGGCTCATCCAGAGCACACCGTACCGCTGGTAATCCGGCAACATGGCGCCGGGCGGAATCACGTAAATGAATTCCGGCGATTCAACAATGCCGGTCAGGACAAGCGCCTGTCGCCGCCCATTGATAATTCCATTGAACTGGTCCCCCAGCGACAGATCATGGGCCTCGGCAAAACTCCCGATGACCGCAACTTCCTGGTTTCGGCCAGGGGCAGGAAGCCGACCCTCCCGGATGAAGAGGCGATTGATATCCGGCTGGCCATCCGGGGGGATCGACACCATCCGGGCCGAAACCGGATCCGTGAAGCCAGGTATCTCCAGTTTCGCGCCACCCTCTACGCGACCTTCGTAACGTGCAACTCCTGGCAATTTTTCAATGTCTTGAAGGATATGGCGGGGCGCCCGCTTGAGGGAGGAAAACACTTCCGCAAACTGATGTTGATCGTAATACTGGGCCCGGGTGGCCAGCAGGGAGGAGTAATTCACCAGCGACATGACACACACGGCCACACCGCCGGCGATCACGAGCGCAATGGCAAGCACCTGGCCCCGCATCTGCCAGAGCTCCCGGCGTAGCTTTGTGTTCAAAACCGTGTTCAGTCCATTGCCGGTCATCGCGCTCACTTATCTAGCCCGTTACCAAGACAAAGTCCGGGGGTCCTGGCGCTGATCGTTACGGCGTTCGCCGCTGATATTGCCGTCGGAAAGCGTGATCACGCGGTCCGCCATGCCAGCGATGGAAGCGTTGTGGGTAATGATAACGGTGGTCGTGCCTGTTTCCCGGTTCGCTTTTTCCAGGGCTTCCAGAACCAGCACTCCGGTGGCCGAATCAAGGGCTCCGGTTGGCTCATCGCAAAGCAGTACTTCCGGACGTTTGGCAATGGCCCGGGCAATGGCAACGCGCTGTTGCTCACCACCGGAAAGCTGCGCTGGAAAATGGTCGATGCGTGCCTTCAACCCAACCAGTTCAAGAGCCTCTTCGGGCAACATCGGATCGGACGCAATTTCGGTAACCGCAGCCACATTTTCCCGGGCGGTCAGGCTCGGAATCAGGTTGTAAAACTGGAACACGAAGCCAACGTGCTCCCGGCGGTATCGGGTCAGTTCACGATCCCCGGCGGCGCTGAGGTCAATATCCTGGTACCGAACCTCCCCGGAGGTCGGCACATCCAGCCCGCCGAGGATGTTAAGAAGAGTCGATTTCCCCGAACCGGAGGCCCCCAGCATCACGACAAGTTCGCCGCGATAGAGGTCCAGATCCACCCCCCGGAGGGCGTACACCTTGACCTCACCCTGATCGTAGGTCTTGGTCAGCCCCCGGGTGTGAAATACCGGTGGCTCCGCCATGGCCGCCGTCCCTGGTTCCATGAGATCAGTCAGTCTTCAGCACAGTCGACGCACAGGGTGGTATAGGGCAGTACCTGCAAGCGGCGGGGATCAATCGCTTCGCCACAGGATTCACATTCATCACCAATGCCGTTCTCGATACGCTCAAGTGCACGCTCTATCTGCACCAGCTCGGTACGTGTTTCGGTTTCAAGGGAATCAACCACTTCGTCGTTCTGGGTCTGGGTGGCCTGCTCCTCGAAATCCTTGTCCAGCGCTCCGCCTTCCCGATGCTGATGTGCCTCAAAACGGGAGAGCCTGGCTTTCAGGTCTGCTCGCAGTGTTTCCAGTTCCAATTTCCGGTCACTCATAGTACGCCTCCTGGCTTTCCGGATGGCCCGGGATAAACAAACGTCTACCGTAAAGCATAAGCTGAACCCGGGATTGATGCTTGTCAAAATTGCGTAATACTGGCTGGGGCAAAATAAAGCTTCAATCAACCTGTATGCAAAGGAGCTGTAGCAATGACGAATGACCTGTTTGAAAAAGCCACACGCCTGAACGAGACCCTGTTCGAGCAGTTCAGCAAGGCGGCGGAAATGCAGATGAATGCCTTCCGACGGTATGCCGATGTCACCATGGAGCAGGCTAAAAAAGTTTCTGAAGTGCGGGATCTGGAGGGGCTGAAAACCCTGACCGGAGATCAGACTGAAACCCTCAGATCCCTCAGCGAACAGTTCAATGCCGACTGGAAAGCCTGGCAGGACTATGTCAAAGACAGCCGTGAGCAGTTCGGGAAGGTCTTTGAAAACATCCCGGAAGAAACGTCAGAACCCGTCCCGAAAACCGCCAAGTAAAGGATGTTTATGTTCGGCCTGGATACGCTCGGGAAAGCCGTCAACCAGCTGGTCAACAACTTTGAAGCCAATGTCCGGCAGGGGCAGCAGCAACTGGAAAGGCTGCTCGGAGACGCAGGCATCATGGACGACGCGAAACTCTCTACCCTGACTGAAATGTCTGATGCCTACCGGACCATGGCCGAGGACCTGCTGCTGCATCCGCTCAGGTTTGCCGGCGGCGAGCTGGACCTGGCCCGCAAGCACATGGCACTGGGGTATTACACCCTTGCCCGGCTGGCCGGCGGGAACAGGCACCCGGTGGCGGAACCGGAGCCCGATGACCGACGTTTCCAGGCGGAAGACTGGCACAAGCATCTGTCTTTTGATGTTCTGCATCAGACTTATCTGATCAACTCGCGGGCGTTCCTGAACTGGGTTGCAGGCATGGAAGGCCTGCCCCAGGCCGGCAGGGACCAGATGCTGTTCTACGCCCGGCAACTGACCAGTGCGCTGTCACCCTCGAATTTCCCGGCCACCAATCCGGAGGTGCTTCGGATTACCTGGGAGCGGAGGGGTATGAACCTGGTCGATGGTGGTCGCCAGCTCATTGAGGACCTGCGCCAGAATCCGTCGCTGTTCAATGTCGGCATGACCGATCGCTCCGCCTTTGAGGTAGGCCGCAATCTGGCCACTACCCCGGGCAAGGTCGTATTCCAGAACGAACTGATGCAATTGATCCAGTACTCGCCAACGACGGAAACGGTGAGTAAACGGCCGTTGCTGATTGTTCCGCCCTGGATTAACAAGTATTACATCCTCGACCTGACCTCCCGGAATTCCTTTATCCAGTGGCTGGTGAACCAGGGCCAGACCGTGTTCATCATTTCCTGGCGCAACCCTGGCCCCTCTCTCAGGGACAAGGGCTGGGAAGACTATATGGAGCTGGGGCCGCTGGCGGCAATGGATGCGGTTACCGAAGCCACCGGCGAGGAACGCATGAACGTCATCGGGTACTGCATCGGTGGCACCCTGCTTGGCTCCACGCTCGCCTGGCTGAAGAAAAAAGGTCGCAATCCGGTGGCCAGCGCCACCTACCTGACCACCCTGCTGGACTTCTCGGACCCGGGCGGCATCGGCGTGTTTATTAACGATCACTCCATCCGGGGTATTGAACGCATGTTGGAGCGCAAGGGCTACCTCGACGGCCGCGCCATGGCGTTCACCTTCAATCTGCTCCGGGAAAACGAGCTGTTCTGGTCGTTCTGGACCAACAACTATCTGAAAGGGCAGAAACCGGCGGCCTTTGACCTGCTTTACTGGAACACCGATGGCACCAACCTTCCGGCACGGATGCACAGTTTTTATCTGCGGCAGATGTACCTGAATAACCGGTTGGTGAAGCCAGACTCCCTAAGCCTGCTCGGTGAATCCATCAATCTGTCCGAAATCGATGTGCCATCCTTTTTCCTGTCCGCCAGGCAGGACCATATCGCCAAATGGAAAACCACCTACAAAGGGGCTCTGGCCCACGGCGGTGATGTCCGTTTTGTACTTTCCGGCTCCGGGCATATCGCCGGCGTGATAAACCCGCCCTACAAGGAAAAGTACGGCTATTGGACCAACGACACATTGGTGCCGGATGCAGACGCCTGGCTCGTCAGCTCTGAACACCATCCGGGATCCTGGTGGCCGCACTGGCTTGAGTGGATTGCGCGCTTCTCGGAGGGGGACGTACCGGCTCGCACCCCGGGCGAGGGAGCGTTGCCCGCACTTGAGAACGCACCCGGAAGCTATGTGCGGGTCAAGGCGGCAGATGCGGTAAAATGTTAAACTGATAAAGACACATCCGGCGCCTGGACCAGACGCCCAACCAACAACAAGACCAAAATCAGGAGAGCCCATGGGGCGGCCGCTACCGATATCCCGCATTATGCACAGCGGTCTTTTACTTCGCTGCCCGCCGCAGACCTCAATTGCTGATGCCGCAGCTCGGATGGCCGAACACTCGGTGAGTTCGATTCTGATCACCGAAAATGACCAGGTGACCGGAATCTGGACCGAGCGGGATGCGCTGACGGTGGATTTTTCCGACCCGGACAGCTTTGAACGCCCGGTCAGCGCGGTTATGAGCTCTCCGGTGCTGACTCTTTCCTGCGACATGGATGCCGGGGACGCGGCCCTGCGTTTTCGGGAAACCGGAAAACGCCACTTTCTGATTGTCGATGGTTCCGGCACCCCGGTTGGCATTCTTTCCCAGACTGATCTTGCGCTGAATCAGGGTCTTGAACCCTATCTGCGCCTGCGCGAAGTAAGCACGGCCATCACCCGCCCCCCATTGGTCACCGATGGCAAGTTACCGATCTCTGAAGTGGCGGCGATCATGCACCGGCACCAGGCAGATGCCGTGGTCGTGGATTGTCATGACGAGGGGCTGGGTATTCTCACGGAGCGGGATATTGTGCGCCTGATTGCCCGCAATACCGGCAACGCACTGGCCTCTGGCCTGGCCACCCGGCCGCTGTTAACCGTCAGCGAATCGGACCCGTTGATTCATGCCAGGGACCTGCTGATCAACCACCGGATCCGCCATCTGGCAGTGACCAACAGCCAGGGCGAGGTTATCGGGCTGATTGGCTACAACGACCTGCTCGCCGGTGCCGAACAGATGTATCTGGACGATTTACGTGAAGCCCTTGAACAGAGGGACCAGGCACTTGCCAAGTCCCGGCAGACCCTTCAGTTGGCAGAACGGGTGATCGAGTCTTCCTTTGAAGGCATCATGGTTACCGACAAAAACGTCAACATTGAATTCGTTAATCCAGCCTTCACCCATCTGACAGGCTACAGTCAGGAAGAAGTTGTCGGTAAAACGCCTCAAATCCTGTCCTCTGGCCGGCACGACGGCGAGTTCTACCAGCGGATGTGGACTTCGCTGATCACCCATGGCTATTGGCGTGGCGAGATCTGGAACCGGCGCAAGACCGGGGAACTTTATCTTGAGTTGCTGACGATCACCGCCATCACCGATGACGAGGGCAATACCACCCACTACGCCGGGCTGTTTACCGACATTACCCAGAACCGGAAGAACGAGGAGCAGATCCGTCAGCTTGCGTACTATGACGCGCTCACGGGCATTCCGAATCGCCGGCTTCTTGAGGACCGTCTGGAGCACGCCATTCGCCACGCCCATCGTCGCTCGTCCCTGCTGGCGATCATGTTCATGGACCTGGACCATTTCAAGGAAGTGAATGACCGACTCGGTCACGCCGCCGGCGATGAACTCCTGATTCTGTTCACAAACCGGGTGCAGGGTTGCCTGCGTGAAGACGATACGCTGGCCCGTCTTGGTGGGGACGAATTCATTGTCTTGCTGCCCGACCTCGAAAGAATTGAAGATGCCTTCCAGGTTGCTGACCGTTTGATTGCGCAAAACCAGGAACCCTACCGCATCAACGGGGAATGCCTGAAGGTCGGCTCCAGTATCGGCATAAGCCTTTATCCTCAAGACGGGGCGACGGCCTCGGAATTGCTGCAGGGTGCCGACATCGCAATGTACCGGGCCAAACAGGATGGACGAAATCTGTTCCGGTTGTTCAGCCCCGCCGTTACCGAAGGCGCCTGATCTCGCCCCGCAATCCCCGTTGTGGCACTATTGCCCGCTGGATAACCGGCGGAGACCCACCCCATGTTCTACACCACCCTTGCGGCTATCGCAGTCGCAATGATTCTGTTTGCCTGGCTCGGACTCAGGGCCCGTCTTGCGGACGGCGGGCTGGACGATTACGTAACGGCACGCAACAGCCAGGGAGCCCGGGCCCTCGGGCTTTCGTTTCTGGCCTCCGGCATGGGGGGCTGGATTCTGTTCGCCCCTCCGGAAGTGGGCGCCCTCGTTGGCCCGCTGGCACTGGCAGGCTACGCCATCGGCGCTGCCCTGCCATTTATTGTGTTCGCCTTTTGCGGGCCGGCCATCCGTCGTTTCCTGCCTCAGGGCCGCAGCATCGGTGAGTTTGCCAACGCCTGTTACGGCACCGGAGTCCGCCACTATGTTTCCCTGATCTCCGTGCTGTACATGCTCTGCTTCCTGACCGCCGAGCTCACCGCCATTGGGGCGATCACCTCACTCCTGTCTGGCATCAATGGCGGAATTGTCGTTGTTGGCGTTGCCGTAACCACACTGATTTACACCGCAGTCGGCGGCCTTCGTGCCAGTATCGTCACAGATCAGTGGCAGGCGCTTCTGCTTATTGGCCTGCTCGCGATTGTCAGCTTTGTGGCGGTTGGCAAGCTACCCGATGCGGCACCGGCAGCACTTCCGGATATTCCGGCACCCGCTGCGCTCAGCGTTGCTCTGACACTGATCATCGCGGTAACCGCCGCCAACCTGTTCCATCAGGGCTACTGGCAACGCTTGTGGTCCGCTCGGGATACCGACGCCCTGAGCCGAGGGGCACTGCTCGGCGGCGTTGTCACCATCGGCGTTGTCGCTGTGGTGGGCGGGCTCGGAATCCTGGCGGCCATGAGTGGCGCCGACCTTGGAAATCCTCCGATTCCGTTCTTTGCCTTGCTTGCTGATGCCCCGGCCTGGCTGGCGTTGCCGGCCCTTATTCTGGCCGTCACTCTGGTGGCCTCGTCAGTGGACACCCTTCAAAACGCGCTGGCATCCCTGGCGGTTACCGAAAAACAGGGGCTTTCCATTGTCAGTGCCCGATGGTTCACCGTGTTGCTGATGATCCCGGTGGTTCTGGTGGCCCTGCAGGGAATTTCGGTACTGCGGCTGTTCCTGATCGCCGACCTGCTGTGCGCGACGGCGGTGTTGCCTGTATTGATGGGGCTTTGGGGAAAAATGACCACGCGGGCAGCGATTCTGGGCTGCCTGGCGGGACTTCTTGGAGCGATTCTGCCCGGCTGGATTACCGGGGGCAGCCTGATGGCAGGCCTGGAAGCGGCGAGTTTCCCCGGCAGCATTCCAACCCTGATGCCGTTTGTCGGCGCCCTGGCCGGCTCAGGCGTGGTCAGTCTCGTCGTTGCGGTTACTGCTCCGAAACGCTGAGAGTAGAGCGCTGTCCAGCTCTTTAGCTGGACAGCAGTTCAATCGGGTATCTGATTTTGGTCTGGTCGACGCCGGGCCGGGCTCCGAAATCCACCAGCCTCAATCGGTTACAGATCTTGCTCTCCAGTGCCGGCTCATTCAGCGTGGATTCCACCACTGAGCAACTCGATACCGCGCCGTTCGGCTCAATGACCAGCTCCGGGGTGATACTCCCCTGGAGCGAAGGCTTCCGTCGCAGCTCCCGGTTGTAGATGCTGTATATGGCGGACTTATTGGCGTCCATGGTACGCCGTAATTCTTCCTTGCTCCGGGTTCGGGCGGCGGTTTCCTGCTGCTCCTTGCGGGCCGCTTCTTTGACTGCAGCAATCCGTTCGGCTTCCGCAACTTCCGCGCGCTGGCGCTCAGCCAGAGCAACCTGACCGGCCTCCCGATTGAGCACCTCCTCGTTCACGCCACTGCTCTTCGAACTCGCGGTAGCGCGGGAGGCCAGCGTATCACCGGTTTTCCGCGCGATGGGTTCAGCAGTCTTTGCTACCGGCCCATCGAGCTTGACTGAATCTGCCAGGGAACTCAGTTTTGAGAGCTCGTTCCCCATGGCCAGAATACCGGTATTCTTTGCCTTCTCCCGGGCTTTGGCGACCTCTTCAGGCTTCGGCTCTGGCTTTGGCTCTGGTTTTTCCGCTACCTGTGGTTCAGGCTCCGGCTCCGGTTCCGGAACTACCGGTTCAGGTACGGGCGCCGGCTCCGGTTCAGGCTTCGCCTGCTCCACCGGCTTTTCCTCAGGCTTCGGCGGCTCGGGCTCGGGCAGCACCGGTTTCGGCGGCTCCTTTTTCTCGATGATCAGTTTGGCGAGCTGGGGCGGCAAGGCCTCCTGTTCCTGCCTGTCCCGCTCTGGGAGTTCTATCCAGCTGACATAGCCTGCGAATGCGAGGAACAGTGGCACCACCACAACGGCTGCCGCCAGCAGCCGCTTTCGCTCCCCTCGCTCCTGATTCCAGGGCAATCCGTACCGGTAATCCATATTGGTCAGGCTCCCTGTTCCGTACGCTGATTAACCGCCAGGGAAATGCTGGCATAACCGGCGTCCACACAGGTGGACATAATTTTCTTAAGCAACTCGTAAGGCAGCTCCCGGTCCGCAAGGATGGTAATGGGGCGACCTGCATCCGATGCAGGTGCCGACGAACGGCTGGCCTGGTAGTCCAGCTCCTGTTTCAGGGAAGGCTCAACCTGCCCGTCGAAGGTCTGGAAGGCGTCGCGTTTCACCACCAGTCGACCGTTAACCAGGATGTCCCTGTCCGTCACGGTCAGTGCCAGCACATCGCCCGGGGCTTTCTGGGCAGTGGAATCCGGCAATTTGATGGTGCTGTTCTGGTTCAGTACCTGTACGTCGGACGAGGAGTTCACCATCAGGAAGAACACGAGGATGGTGAAGATATCCATCAACGACACCAGATTCATCTTTCCCTGGCTCTTATTACGCCGGTAATGGCGCTTCAAACGACGGGCTTTGGCGGATTCTTTCATGAACTCACCTCCGCGGATCCCGAAGCCTGGGCAGGAGCATCACCCAGCGAGATTTCAGGGAACAGCTCTGCCTCTACAACACTGCCAGCCACAACGGCTTCGTAGGAGCGCACCGTATCCATCACGGAAACCAGGGACTGATAGGACGTCTGCCGGGACGGCATGATGATCACATCCTTCTTGTCCGGCACCCGACTCTTGATTTCCTTCATGACATCCTTGAGCAGCGCAAAATCATACTCGCCTTCACGCTGGGGAATGTCCTTGATGACGCCGCCCTGGTTGTCTGCAACGACCAGCCGATCCTCATAGATCACAACCTGAATCTGCAGCTCTTCGGCTTGCTCCACCGACAGGCTGTCACCGGTCGGGAAGTTGAGTTCCAGAACACTGGTGTGGGCAAACACCATATTCAGCAGCAGTACCGGCACCAGCACAATCATGAGGTTCATGAAAGGCGTGATGTCGAGATCGGCCTCACTTTGTAGGCGACGATGTTTCCGTCTCATGGCCTGACATCCTTATGGCTGGTTATCAGGCCGGGCTACCGGCCGGAGTCGCTACCTGTGCCGGCGCAGCGGCATTCTGGGCCTGTAGTTGGGCGCCGGGCTTGTTGCCGGAGCCATCGCTGAGAAGGTTCAGAACCTTGATGCCGGCCATCTCGAAGCTATCGACAATCTCGTTAGTCTTGGTCTGCAGCAGAGAGTGGATCAGCAGCATCGGAATGGCGGACATCAGGCCAAAGGCCGTCGTGTTCATGGCGACCGAAATACTCTGGGACAACAGACTCGCCTTCTGCGCCGGATCCGCCGCGGCCACCGCCGTGAATGCGGCAATCAGACCGATAATGGTACCAAGCAGCCCCAGCAGAGTGGCGATGTTGGCCAGCGTTGCCAGGTACTGTGTGCGCTTTTCCAACCGCGGCATCACATCCAGCAACCCCTCTTCCATCGCGTATTCGATCTCTTCACGACCCTGGCGGCGGGCCAGGCGCTGAAGGCCGAAGCCGATCATGGTCGACATGGCACTACCGGATTCCTGGGTGTAGTTCAGGGCGCCCTTCAGGTCGCGCTTGGCGATCATCTGATGCAGGCGGTTGAAGTCCCGACGGTTGGTCAGTTTCTGGGCGGAAAGGTAAACGTAACGTTCAATGGCAACAATGAGTCCGACAATCAGCACAACAGCAATCGGAAACATAAAAAAGCCACCTTCCTGGAAGAAGCGAACGGCGGTATCGATCATTTTCGGGGCACTCCATGGTCCGGTTTTCAAATCAGTCTAAGCGCGGCCTGACCTTGTGCGGGTAAGTTCGCGAAAGTCTGTGTGAGGGTTTGTTTAATCTTGCGCAGGGACACACTCAGGATGCGACAGGCATCACACCTATTCCCCCGTTTCTGCCTGAGTCTGTCTGATGAACGCTTCGTGGTATTGGATAAACCGCTGGAACTCGAAGCGTTCCAGGGGCATGAGGCTCTGATCAACCATCAGGCGCTCTTCCGGCGCACGCAACTCGTCCACTTCCGGTGGCTGCCAGGGCACCAGATACATCACGGTGGGCACTTCCTGATCACCACGTATGCGCGTGCCTTCAATGGTCACAACACCCGGGGCGTCCTGGGCGTACAGCATGGGCGCCGTGGGCATCAGGGCGTAGACTGCGAGAGCGATCAGCGCGGGACGTTTCATATCAACTTTTCCACATCAGATTCGGTTTTCCGCATCGAAGATCCAGTCTTCCAGTCTCGGATGCGGCTCGCTGGCAGCCGATTGATAACGCTCATAGAGGTCAACCGCATCCGCAGGATTACCCAGGTAGATATCAAGCAGGAAGGCCAGATTAAGGATTGCAGGCGCGTAATTCGGATCCACGGCCAGAGCCGCCCGATAATAGCGTTCCGCTTCATCGAATTCTCCGGCATTCCGGGCAATCACGCCCAGATGATTCAACGCCTGGACATGTTCGGGATTTACCGCCAGCGCGCTCTCAAACCACTGTGTCGCGGAATCGGTATCCCCTTCCTGGAAAGCAATGATGCCGAGGTTGGCCATGGGGCCGGCCTTCTCCGGATATGCTATGGCCAATTGCTCGAAACGGGACTGGGCTTCCGCAACGTTCCCCTGTTCCATGACCTGGACCGCCTCGTTGAATGAGGCTTCAAGGACAGCCTGCTCCGCCTCCCCCTCAGACTCTGGCGATGTCGGAGCCGTCACGCATCCGGACAACACAATCATGGCTATCAGACTGGCTCCAAAGGCCCTAATCCAGTTCATAGACAACCCCCGAGGTCACTTCTTCTTTCCGGTAACGACCCGGCAACAGGACCTTCAGGGCCTCGTAGCTGCGTCTGACCCACTCATCGAAAATGCCCTCCCGGGCTCGCCGGATGTTCTGCTCGTGGATATCGATGGCGTTGTCCTCAAACGGGTAGGCCTGTTCTTCCAGCAGTAGCTCGTACTGGGCCAGCTCAAGTTCGCTTAACCCGGTGGGCCGCTCCGAATCCATCAGGTCAGCGCCGAGCCGTCCATAGATGTGGGCAATCTGGTAACCGGCCTCGGTCGAGAACGAGGAGAGTCCGTAGCTGGCGGTTTTCTGGTAGGCATTCACTGCTCTCTCGAGCGCATCGGTTTTTGCTGTCATGCTCTGGTTCAGCGGCAGCGTCAGGCGAATGCTGTCATACCGGGCAAGGGCGTCGCGGGCAAGGAGTGCAGAGGCGGATGCAGCGAGGTAGCGCATGCGGTCGTCCGCCGCGTCCGGGTTACTGTCCATTGTTTCCATCTGCTTGCGCAGCCAGTAATCCCGTTTTCCGGTATCACCCTCTTCCTGATAAAGCTCGGACAGCCGATAGGCCGCTTCCATGTAGACATCCACCGGTTCCGGATGGCTGTTGGCATAACTGCGCCAGGTGTCGATCGCCTTTTCCCGGTTCCCGGCCTGATCGTAGAGTTCCGCTGCAATCAACAGGTTTTCCCTTCGCTCTTCAGGCGTGCTGGCCAAGGCAACCATTCGCTGAAGTTCGTCCGCGGCTCGCTCCCACTGCTCCGTTTCACGGTAGGCCAACGCCAGTTTTGCCGGGACCGTGTCAATCAGCTCGTGGTCCGGGAAAGACCGCCGGAATCCGTTAAGCACACTGATGGCCTGATCCCAAAGATTGGCGGTAATAAGTAGGGAGGCAGCATCATATTCCGCGTTTGCCCGCAGAACGGATTCGGGAACGGCAGTACCGACTCTCAGGAACTCGCTGACCGCAGCCTCCACATTGCCGGCATCAGCCAACTGCTCTGCCTGCCGATAGACCGCTGCGGCCAGATTTTCGCGCACCCCGCTTCTGCGTTCATCGTCTTCAGACATTGTCGCCAGGGCATCGCGGTATGCCTGTTCCGCCTCCGCGTATCGAGCCAGTTCGGACAGGCTATGGCCAGACAATAACAAAGCTTCTGTCGTTAACTCGGACGGAGGTGCCGGCTGCCAGATAACAAGGCGGGCCGCCATGTTGACGGTCTCTTCCCAGTTGTTCTGGTCAAACTCCCGCTGCAGCGCAATGTAAAACACGGCAGGAGCTCGGGGGTCACCGGGGAACGCGTTTGCAAACCGCAGTCGATTCAACTGCTGTAGCTCCTGATAGGCCACCTGCTCCGATACGGGCTGGTTGCCCCATGTCTTTGCATACTCCCGGAAGGCCAGTACCGAAGCATACCCTGCTTCAGCTGCTCGCTCGGGCACCTGGTCCTCGGGATAGTCATAGGCCACCCGCTCAAAAGCTGCGATGGCCGACGGCCAGTCTTCCAGTTCCAGGTAGGTCTCACCCAGGAGGAAAAGGCGCTCAGGAGTGCGGGGGTGATCCGGGAAGGTAGCCGCAAATTCGGCGTAATAACTGGCGGCTTTGCGGTAGTGATCATCCGCCTGCTTGTCATCTGTGGCCTCCCCCGCCAGGAGGTACTGACGGTCAGCCAGTTCCGGCAACAGCTGTTCCAGCTGTTGCTCGATAAAGCCAATCGCGTCGGGGCCCGCAGACTGCCAGTAATCGCTGTAGAGTCCGTAAAGGCTGACAAAGCCGGCCTTTCGTTCAGGGATGGTACGGGTGAAGCCGGCGAGCTCCAGGGTGTCGATAATCCGGATGTGGTAGCGGGGCGCCCAGGGACTCGCCGGATGGTCTTCTATATAGGCCTCAAAGACATCGATCGCATCGCTGTATTGCTCTCTCTCCAGCAAAAGCTCGCTGTAGCGATCGTAGACCAGGATTTCGTACGGACGCCCACCGGTCTGACGGAATAGCGCCTGGAGCGTTTCCGCTCCGTCAAGGTAAGACAGGGACAACCCGACTACCCGGAACAGATCCTCGATCAGGGTCTGGCCCCGCTGATCTACATCCGACACCGGTTGCCCCTCAGGCATCACCAGATCAAGCACTTCTACATAGCTGAACAGGGCCGCCTGGTATTGCGCCTGTTTGAAGAGACTCCAGCCTTTCATGTAATGCGCATTCACCAGAAACGAGGCATCGGCCATGCGTTCCTGGCTGGCGAGGGTAACCTCGTCGAACGCCTGCTCCGCTTCCTGGTATCGGCCATCGATAAACAGCAGATCCCCCCGACGGAACTGGGCTTCAATCCAGTATTCCGAATCGGGGTAACGACGGACCAGGGTATTCAGAGCTTCCAGCTGTTGGGGCGTCGCACCCCGAAGCTCCCAGGCCCTGGCAAGCTGATAGTAGATCTGATCATTGCCTTCACGCTCTGGATATTCCGACAGGAGCCTCTGGTAGGCATCGATAGCACCAGAAAGCTCATCGACGGCCGTATCGGCCATTTTCCGCTCCGCCCGCTGGAACTCCAGATCGGCCAACCGATGCCGGATTGTGACCTGCTTCCGGAGATCGTCCACGAGTGGCAAAAGCGCCTTGTAGCTATCCATCACCGTTTCGATGGAAACATCGCCCGCCCGCTCGCCGCCAGCCTTTATACCTTCACTATCTTGCCGGTTTTCGATCGCCGGAAGCGCTGCCAGGGTACCCTCTCGGACTAGGGGCATTTCTTCGTCGCCGGCGGGCATCATCGACTGCAACATCTGGCAGCCACTGGCCATGACAAGGGCCCCGGCGATAACAAGCCCTTTAACAGTCTTTTCAAGCGACCGATTACTCATCACCGGCACCTGCACGTTGCGATGCACGGAAAAGCTGGTCCGCCAACCTCGCCTGGGCGTGGCGGGAAGCCAACAGATAACCGTTCAGCTCTTCCTGCTGGGCTACAAGCATGCTGTCTACCTGGCTCAGGAGGGCTTGCCGGGCATTGCCCAATGCATCAGCCACCTCTTCCCCAAGAGTCGCTAGCTCCCGCTCACTGTCAACAATGCGTCGAGCCAGCTCATCGTGGCGGGCGTCGTCGGCCATCAGCGTTTCAACCCGTTGCCGCTGGGCCTGAAAGTGCTCCATCTCACGATCCAGTTCCCGCAACTGTTTCTGCGCCTCCCAGCGATTCACGCCATAGTCATCCGCAATCCACCAGTCGAAGTAGGCACGCATCCTCTGATAGGTCGCACGCTGACTAGCCGTGGTCGCGTCGTCAGGCAAGCCCGCCAGAGTTTCTTCAACCTCATCAAGCTTGTCTCTGAGCGCCTTTTGTCTGGAAGTCATGAAGAACCCGGCATCCCCGTCTGACAGGGCAGAGGAAATCTTCTCCCTGAAGCCCTCGTGTAACAGCTGCCACTGATCCGCCTGCTGGTTTTCCAGCGCCCGACGAGTCTGAGCAATACGAATCTGCCGCTGCTGTTCTCGGGTCGCCAGCATGATCCGGAAGGATTCGAACCGGGACTGCCGCTCGGCGACGAAAGACTGCATCCGGTAGAGTTCGTTCAATTCGGCAAGGGCCTGCTGGAACGTCTCAGCTGCCAGCACTTCCGCCATACCGAAATCGACAGGCTGCACGCGCAGTCGCCCGTAGGAGTCTGTGAGAATCCCGTCGCTATCACGGCTGAAATCGAGCTGCGCCATCAGAGTCTCTTCACTGAGCCGATCCCGGATGTTATCGAGCGCCGCGATACGGGCCTCGTAATGGTCGGCTGCCTTTTCAAAGGCGGGCAATGCTCGCTGCGGCCTGTTCATCTGTTCAAGAACGTAGGCCCGGGCATACGGAACCTGCTGCTTCCACGGCAAAAACAGATCCCGGTTCGAGAGGGTATCAAGGGCATCGAGTGCTCGCTTCGGCCGGCCCTGCCCGGCCGCGGCTACGGCGTAGTCGAAAAGGGCCTGATCGGCGAACATCCCGTTCAGCGGCATGTCACCAAGGACATCGAGGGCCGCCTCGAACTGATTGGCCCTGAGATACAGCCGGGCAAGTGACAAGCGGGCCCGGCCCAACAGTCCCTCGCGTTCGGTCTCTGGCTCGGCAGAGTCGGTAGACTGGTCAATGACGGCGATGAGTGCCTGCAGTTCCGCCTCGGCCGCGACGGCGTCTCCTGCAGCCAGGGCGGAAACGGCTGAATTATACTGGAGGTAAAAGGACCAGATATCCGTGTCTTCCAATTGCATTTGGAGCGACGCCAGCTCCGATTCCTCCTCGAGCCTGGAATCCATCATGGCCAGTCGGGCTCGCAGATATATCCACTCGCGGAACAGGTCATGGTTGGCCTCAGCCAGTATGTCGCCATCCACGCGCTCCAGATTCTTGCTGGCCAGTCCATGGTCACCCTGGAGATAAAACACCTTGCCCAGATAGAACCAGGCCTGATTGCGGACATCCGGAGAAAGAGTGCTGCCCGTGCCGTCATCTCCCAGCAATTGCGTAAACAGCCGGCTGGCCTCACGGGTCATCCCCCAGGACAGCATGAGCCCGCCCTCTACCAGAGCCGGGTGGTCACCATGACCATCAATGCCGCCTTGTTCACGCGCAACCGCCAGCTGGGTCAGAGCCTCAAAGGCGTTTCCCTGATGGTATTCATAGAGTACCCAACCGTACCGAAGGTCCTTCGCACGCTCAGGTTGCGACTCCTCTGCCTGGGCCGGAGCAATTATCGTCAGCCATAACCAAGCACCCGTGAAAAGTATCGGGCGACCTCGAAACGGCTTGCTTACTGTCAATCCCACGACGCGGCTTACTCCCACTCCACGATGGATACGGAGGGCTGATAGTTGGTTGAGCGATCCTCAACTCGGATTTCCAGAGCAGCGGTACCAGTACCCTTCTCAAATTCCAGGGACGCGGCCTGCTTGTAGGGCCGCTGGTCTGGCCCAATTCCTTCAATGAACGCTGTCATCTCGTGGACTCCAGTTTTCAGGTTGCCCACGTACAACCGCTGCATACCGCCGCGTTCAAGAGCAGCCACCTGGCGCTCCGTATAAAGATGAGAGGCAACAATCTCGTCGTCGACCTTCAGCTTTACCGCGTCCAGCTTCAGGAACTTTCCGGTATCCACGCTGAGAAATACGGCAACCTGGGTGTTGGCCGGAAACAGCAGGTCCTCCTCAAGGATAAACAGGTCCCGATTCAGGCGGATCACCTTCTTCTTGAGGGCCTCTACCTGCTCGGCAACAGCTGTGTCATCGCTCTCCGCCTCGGAAGTGGTCTGGGCGAATACGGGGGCTGTCAGGGCGAGAGTCAATGCCGCTAAACGAGCCGTGAATCGATGGGTCAAGCAAGTGGCCATGGTCGTTCTTCCTGCGTGCTCAGTATTCAAGAATCAATGACGCCCTGGTTACGTAGGCATCGAAGGAATAAAGGGGTTCTTCGCCGGGGAGGTAGTCTCCGGCTGCGGTGACATCCCGGAAGTTGTCATAATCAAAATTCAGCCAGTCCACCAGGAGACTGAACTGCAGGCGATCAATACCGGGGAGAGAAGTCTGTTTCCATTCATACACCGCGCCTACCGCCAGGGTGGTCCCAGAGAGAGAGCTAAGCTCCTTGTCCCGGGCAAGGTGTGTCTGGGAGTTCTCGAACGGGAAAAGGTCGCTGTAAAAATCCGCCTCGCCCTGGCTGTAGTAACGCACGGAACCCTCGAGGGTCCAATGCTGGTTCAACCCGTGAACGTACCCCAGTTCGACGGTATGGGCGTCGATGCCCCAGGTATCCGAAAAATAGCGGTATTCACCCCGGATCGAGGCCCGATAAGGCAGGTAGTAAATCGCACGCAAGGCTAGGGATGTGCTGGTTCGGGTTTCCGGATAACGTTCCGGTTGGTACAGGAACGCCGTGGAATCGTTGGGATCGACGTAGCGATTCTGACGATAGGGGTTCTGCAGGAAACCCTCATCCGTTACTACCTCAAGGTCCAGGCCTACCAGACTGTTGCGGGTGACAACCTGGCTCAGACCCAGCTGATAGTTCCGACGATCGGCTTCCTCGCTGAAGGAGTCGTTACCAACCCGGCCAACCTCGTCCCAGCCACTGGCATAGCCCATGGTGACCGTGGACATGCCCCCGAAGAATTCCTGACTGACCGAAAAATAGACGGTATTGGCTTCGTAATCGTTTTCGGTGCTGTTGGTAAAGCCGAGACTCAGAATGGATTTATCGTGCAGGTAATCGACGCCAAAGCTGTACTCGTTACGCTCTTCCTCATAGGGACTGGCGGTGGCCAGAACATCCACCGATGCAGCCGAAACTGAATCGACATAATACTGTCCAGACAAAGAAACCTGGGAGCCGATACCCTTGCGCACCAATACTGACGGACCGTCAATGACCATGCCACCGCCGTCATAACGGTGATAGAGAACATCCACGTTATCGACCGGAAGCGTTGCAGCAATCGCCTGATGCCCGAGCAGCATCAGGGCGAGCAAAACGAAGCCGGACCGCACCAACCCTTGTCTGTCAGTTGCAGCCACAACCACCTCCCGAACCGCCTTCCGCTCCCCGTGCAGACTCCCGGGACTGATAGACGTGGTGCATGTAGGAATCCGCTTTGCCATGACGGCTGAGACTCATGACCGGATCTGCCAGATTATCCCGTTCGTAAGGTTTCACCCACGGCTTGACTGAACTGCATCCAGAGACCGTGAATGTGGCGACCAGAAGCGCGGAGACAGTGAAGATCGACAAACTACGCATAAACGTCCCGTCCAAAATTACTCACGCACCAATTCGCGAATCTGCTGTTCGTAATCGTCTTCGTAACCCGGCTGGTATCCGTAGTGCAGATACCGGGCTTTACCATCGCGATCAATCATCACGGTCGTTGGCATGGCCTGCACTTCGTACAGCTCACTCACCGAGCTCTCCGGATCGTAGAGGATCGGGTAATTCACGGGCACCTTGTCCAGGAAGCGGTGTGCCTCCTCCCGATTCTCATCCACATTGACCGCCAGAATCGTGAAGCCAAGATCCTTGTACTGGCTGTACAGCCCATCCATCAGGGGCATTTCCTGGCGGCAGGGCCCGCACCAGGAGGCCCAGAAGTTCAGCATCACCACTTCACCACGATGGTCCTCCAGCCTCAGGTTCTCCCCGGAACGGCTTTCCAGGGTGAAATCCGGGGCCGGGACATTGATTGCTTCGGCGCCGACCAGGGGGCTGAGGCAGGCCAGGACGCCCGCCGCTGCAAGTGATTTTATGGATGCTTTCATAACCATTGCTCCTGTATTCAGAAAAAGACCGACAGGCCAGTGCTGACCTCGGTGTTCATGGAGGTTTTCTCGGCCCCCAGAACATCTATTCGGTAGTAGTGCTGTCGCACGCCAATGTGAACAGAGACGTTGTCTGTCAGCAGCACCTGGTAGCCCGCACCGGCATTCAGGGTGAACCGGGTATCACCGGCAAAATCGGTAGCTCCGGCCCCTGCGATCAGGTAGAAATTGGTGTTGAACGCGTAGTTCTCGGTGAGGAAGGCCTCGCCCGGGAGCACGTTGTAACCCAGGTTGATGTTGTAATAGCTGTAATCCCGCTCGCTGTCGGTGAGCACCTCCACGTTACCGGCCAATTTCTCGAAACTGGTTTCGCCGCCCTCCGCAAAGCCGACTCCGGCCTCGAAGAAGAAAGATTCGCTGAGGTGATAGGTGAGCTTGCCGCCATACAGAAGAGAAGACTCGAAGTCCTCGATATTGAGCACGCCCACAAAAGCGCCGATTTCAAAGTTCTCGGTGTCAATCAGCGCCTCGGTGACCGGCACCGGGGTAACATCCGGCTCGATCAGTGGCCGATCATCCTGGGCATGGGCACCCGCAGCAATGCATAGCACTGCTCCCAGGCACAGCGGTTTCAGAAAAAGATGCTTAGTCCGATTTTCCATTCTGTCGCTTCTTCGTTGGTGGACCGGGTCGTGAACACTTTGTAGTCCTTCACTTCGGCACGGATGAAATATCGATCGGTGATGTAGGCGCGGATACCGAGTCCGGCATGGCCAATACTGTTATCCCGCTCTTCGGGTTGAGCCAGAGTGGCCTTGGGATCAACCCAGATATGCCCGACCCCAAGGGTAAAAAAGGGTGATATCCGCCAGTGCGGAAATGGCTGATGCACCAGATTCGCATTGACCATTCGAATTTCCGACGCGCTGCCCAGAATCTGCGAAGCCCAGAGCTCGGCGGACAGGTTCCGGGTCATCCAGAAGCCGCCATAGCCCGCAGTGACAGCGGCACCATCAAACTCACCCATCATCAGCCCGGCTTCGACTCGCCGTTTACCGAATGACTCAAAATCCGGCACCTGAAGATCCACTCGCTTACCGGTGGCATCCACCGTTTGGGCGATATCGGCAACGGCTACCCAGCCTTCCCGGCCACGCGAATCGGTTACTTTGATCCAGCTGGTCTTGCGTTGAACAATGGTCAGCCATTCCCCTTTCTCGCTGATATGAAAAACCGGGTAGCCAGTTGCCGGGCCGGTTCGCCATGAAACGTAAGGCTCCGTAACCTGCACCTGGGCAACGTCCTCGTCACCCTGCCCCCACAGCCAGCCAGCCCAGCTCTGGGCCGGCAAAAACAGTAGAAACAGCAGAATGGCAATGGGCATGGCGCGAGTGTCAGTCCTTGGATCAGTTTTCCGGGGCATCGAACGGGTTGTTGAAATACTGGCCGCCAATATCCAACCACTCTGCGATCAATCGCAGTTCGGCGGGCGTCAGGAAATCCCTGTGTGAACCGCCCTCGGCGAATACATCAAAGAAATTACTGGCACGGGCGCCGTTGACCGACATCGACGCTGGAACTGGAATGGTTACGAAAATGGGTTGTTCGTCTCCGTTGGCATCCAGAATGGGATTGCCTTCTTCATCTCTCAGAACTTCTCCAGAATCCTCCAGTTCATCAACCAAAGCACCGTTCACCAGCTGCTGCTTGTTGTCCGGGAACAGAAGTTCACGATAAGCATTAAAGTGCAGCGGTTCATCCGGTGACGGGCCATCACCCAGATCCAGTTGCGCCGCCGGCACCTGCTGTGCGTCTGCGGCATCCGTGTCGGTGTGACAACTGGTACACGTGTAGTCATCCACCACCACCATGGTATCCGGATCCAGTACCTCCCGGTTAACGCTCCAGAGCGGATGAATGTGCTGTTCGTAGTTGATCACAATCCGGCAATTCGGCGCCCACTCGGTCGCGCAAACACCAGACATGGGAGGTGGAGTCTGCAGATCGGCGTAGGCATAGGCAAAACTGTCAGGCTTGGGATCCACAGCATCACCGGACCACTCATCGGCAAAGATCACATCCGGCGTCGGCCGGCGAATCTCGTTGATGCGGGCAAACACCTCGGCCATGGTTTCGCCCATATCGGCAAACAGACTGGTGTCAGTACCCGGGAACGGAAGGCTTGTGGTTGCGGCCCCACCCCAGGCGGATTCCGGGCCGGCATCGAGTCTGCCATGGGGTGTCGGATCGCTGGGGTTATGGCAGCCTGCACACTCAAGAGTCTCGCCAGGACGCACTGTCAGCCAGTTCTGGTGTCGGGCTCCGATCCGCTGACCCTGCTCATCCAGCACGCTGATGGCGAATGCGACATTAGCGGGCACAGCCACCTTCACCGAGCCGTCCGGCTCTATCGGCACATACCCAAGTATTTCCCGCATTAATTGAGCGCGGCTGCGGCCAAAAGCGCTGTTGTCAAAATCCCGGACATTGTCATCGGGGATGGCCACGGGTTTTTCCAGGCGCAGGAATCTGGCCGGGCGATCCTCCGGTGGCGTCTGCAACGGATCAGCCATTGCAGCAATACCAGCCGGTGTGGTGTCCACTCCGTCAATATCGTAGACACTGCGAATGTGCAGCACCCCGTAACCGGCATCCCCGAGGGCCCCCTCTTTCCCCATAAACTGCGATTCCGGAACGAAGCCTTCCAGAGGCCGTTCCTTCATCAATACCGCTTCATCGAACTGGACACCTTCAACAGGTGGGACGACCGGTCGCTGAGTTTCACTGGCGATATCAAGAAGCCAGAGACCGTAGACGGGCTCTGCGGGCTGATAATCTTCGGATTGAAGGCGCTCTTCCGTGCAGTTCACAATCCGGTCTGTTGCTGTTTCACGCAACCGGCAGGGTGTCCAACTCACCAGGTAGCGGTTGGTCCCGTCCAGCAGTGGCGAGACGGATGCGTAACTGCCTTTCAGCGATAGCTGTCCATCCAGGCCAACGCCGGGAACCAGTGATTGTTGACCTGCCCCCTCGGTCCCATCGATGCGCAGATTGGCCTCGACAAACTGGTCAACATCGATTTCCGCCAACACGGACGCGTAATCATCAGTCTCAAAAGGTCTTAGCTGTACCAGCAGATTGCCGCTGTCGGACTTGCGGGGCTGCAGATACTGAATATCGTTCGCTTCAAGCACAGAATCGTGGGAATGACGGCCATACAGATAGCTCAGGCCGGTTCCGTCGGGGTTCACGCGATAGAGGTTTACACCATTGTTGCGGGTCTGGCCGGCATTGTCCCAGCGGCTGAACACAATGGTGCCGTCATCGGCCACCATGGGATCGAGGTCGTGGCTCTGGTTGAAGGTGATCTGCTCAATATTCTGGCCATCCTCATCCATCACATGCAGAACAAACGCAGGGCTGTCACCCTCCTCGTCCATTCCGGAATACTGGGGTTTGCCTTCATCAAGCAATACTGCTTTTGAGATCCGCTGACGGGTTGAGGAGAAAATGATTCTGCCGTCGGGCAGATAGGCTGGCGCAACGTCCTGACCGGCCCGGGCTGTTACATCCGAAACAATGATTCGTCGCAGGGCGTCGGTGCTAACGTCGTATTCCCAGATATTCCAGGTTGGCTGGTCCTCGTCATCGGCACCTTCGATTTCAGGGGCGCGCATGGCGAACAGCAATCTGGAACCATCGTGGGAAACGTGGAGATCTTTCACGTCGTACCGCAACTGGCCATTGTCATTGAGGAATTGCGGCCCGGCAAACGCCCTGGAAGCAATATCCCGTGTTTCGGCATCGGCGGTCGCGCTGGCCTTCAGAAGCAGCCTTGCACCGGGACGGAAGGCCGAAGGGTCTGCCAGGTTGTCCTCCACCAGGGCACCCGTGTTCTCGTCAAACAGCAGGGCCCGTTCGACATAAGCCACAGGGTTCTCGACAACGACCGGATCCGCCTGCTGGCTGTCGCTGCTCGAGAGACAGCCAGAAAGAACCGCAAGCGTGCCGAGCGCAACCACCAGGCGAACAAACTGACCTATCTGTGTACTGGGTGACTCAATTTCCAACTTAACGAACCCTGTTCCGGCTGACATTCCATGACATAAATTAAGTCGGTTCCAATAGCAGGCTCCAAGGGTTTTGCGTAACGCAATGTAATAACGTGGCCCAGCACTCAAATCGGGAGATATAGCAAAGCGTAAACTTTTAACAAATGTCAAAGAGCATTAATTTGCAGAAGCTATCGATCACCGAGGGAAAGGACATGACGGCCCGGAACAGGATCAGGAGCCTGATCAGCAAGGCTTGCAGTACTGCAGTTCTCGTTGCACTGGTGTCTGGACAGGCAGGCCTCGCTCAGGCGGGGGCCAGGGAACAGGCGAAACGAATTCACGACCGCATTGCCGGTGTACCCCCTTCCGCAGACGTCCTTGACGCTATGGAAAGTGATATCGTCTCGGGCAGAGCGATTGACGCAGCATTCACGGCCATGGACGACAGCGCTTTCTACGACGTCACCCTGAAGAATTTCGCGGCTCCCTGGACCAACGAGGCAATGTCGAAGTTTGTGCCCCTCAATGATTACATCGCCACGGTGATCGGGTTGGTGCGGGACGGGCAAGACTTCCGAAAAGTCCTTTACGACGATGTGCTGTACATCGGGAATCCTGGACTGAACCTGCCGAATTACTCCGCCAGCAACAACAATCATTACGAATCCCTGGAGAACAGCGGGGCCAGCCTCAAAGACAATCTGGTAAGCGTCAACCAGTCCACCTACAACGGTTTGCCGCCTTCTGCCACCGTTGGCGTGATCACGTCAAGGGCTTCAGCCCGAGCATTCTTCAGTGCCGGCACCAACCGGGCCATGTTCCGCTTCACGCTGATCAACCACATGTGCAACGACCTGGAGCAGGTTGCAGATGTCACCCTCCCGCCAGACCGCATTCGCCAGGATGTGTCCCGCAGCCCGGGTGGTGACAGCCGGGTATTCCTGAACAATTGCGTGGGTTGTCACAGCGGTATGGATCCCATGACCCAGGCGTTTGCCTATTACGACTACGAGTATGACGCCAACGCCGACCCTGATGGGGAACTCGGCAGGCTCGTCTACAACGCCATAGGCGAAACAGATCCCGAAACCGGCTCCAGGGTTCAGGCCAAGTACCACATCAACGCTGCAACCTTCGAACAGGGCTATGTGACCCCCGACGACACCTGGGATAACTACTGGCGCCAGGGTGCCAACCGCCGGTTGGGATGGGATCAGTCGCTCCCGGGTTCCGGCAGCGGTGCCAAGAGCCTGGGTAGGGAATTAGCCCATTCCGATGCCTTCGCGGAGTGCCAGGTCAAGAAGGTGTTCGAGAATGTCTGCCTGCGCCCCCCCTCGAACAGCTCAGACCGCTCCCAGGTAGGGAGTATGGTTGCCAGCTTCGCAAACCAGGGTTACGACCTGAAGCAGGTATTCGCAGAATCCGCTGTGTACTGCATGGGGGAGTGAGGACGCTATGACAACATTGAAAGGAATTTCCATGAGCTCCCTCAAATCGGCCCTCGCTGTTACCGCCCTGGCTATCCTGCTTTCGGCCTGTGGTGGCGAATCCACGGAACAACTGCCGAATACCTCCCAGAATTCCGGCACGGTTACCTACAACGGGCCAACTCCCGCGACCGACGATGTGGCCAACTTCAAACGTACGGTCTGGGATAACCTGGCCACCCAGGACAAATGCGGCGCATGCCATGGCTCCAATGGTCAGACACCGACGTTCGTCAACGAGCAGGACGTTAACCTTGCTTATGCCCAGGCAAACTCCATTGTTAACCTGTCCGATCCATCCCAGTCTGCGATGGTGACCAAAGTCGCCGGTGGCCATAACTGCTGGCTTACAAGCAACTCCGCCTGTGTCGATATTCTCACTACCTATATTTCGAACTGGGCCGGTGGCTCCGAAGGTTCGGCTAAAACCGTTGAACTTCGTGCTCCCACAATCAAAGATCCCGGCGCAACGCTGGCATTTCCTACGGACAGCACCGATTTCTCGGCAACCGTCTATCCAATCCTGACGACCTATTGCAGTGATTGTCATGCAGGCTCGGGGCCGGCACCCTACCCATTTGCAAGCCCGGACCTGGCCACCGCCTATAGCGAATCAAAAAGCCGGATTAATTTGGGGACGCCCTCGGCCTCAAGATTTGTTGAAAAGCTTCGCACGGAGTTGCATGGATGCTGGGACGACGACTGCGCCATGTCAGCGGACATGATGCAAATGGCAATCTCCGATTTTGCAGGTCTTCAGGATAGCCAGCCGGTTGATTCAACCATGGTTGCCAGCAAGGCCCTGACCCTCACCGCAGACGGACTGCTGGCGAATTCAGGTGGTCGCTTTGAAGACAACGTAATCGCGCTTTATGAATTTAAATCCGGTGAAGGCCAGACCGCCTTTGACACCAGCGGCGTATCGCCAGCGCTGGATCTGACCCTGAGCGGAAACATTGACTGGGTTGGCGGCTGGGGTATCGACCTTGGCCCGGCCGGTGAAAACGATCAGGGGTTCATGATGCCCGCCGGCAAGGCACAGGGCAGCACCAACGCCAGCCGCAAGCTCCACACGCTGCTGACCGCCTCTGGTGAATACAGTATCGAGGCCTGGGTCGCCCCTGGGAACATCACCCAGGAGGATGCCCGCATCGTGACCTACTCGGGATCATCCACCACCCGCAATGTCACGCTGAGCCAGTCGCTTCAGCGTTACGAGGTACTGCACCGCAGCACCACCAGTGACGAAAATACGCCTTTCGCGACCCAGGACGCGGACATGCTCCTGCAGGCGACACTCCAGCATGTGGTGGTGAACTACACACCGGCGACCGGACGGCAGATATTCGTTAACGGCGTCCCGACCGGCGATGTCGACCCGGACGACGGTGGACTGTTAACCGAATGGGACGACAGCTTTGCCCTGGTAATGGGCAACGAGACCGATGGCAACTCGCCCTGGCAGGGCGCTATCCGGATGGTCGCCATCCATAATCGTGCGCTGACGCCGGAACAGGTCCAGGCCAACTTCGAAGTCGGCGTCGGCCAGAAGTTCTACCTCCTGTTCGGTGTGTCTCACCTGATCGACGTGCCCGAGAGTTTCATCGTGTTCGAGGTGAGCCAGTTCGACAGCTACGCCTACAGATTCACCAGTCCCTTCTTCATCAGCCTTGATGACTCTGCGGAGCCTTCAAATATCCCGCTGCGAGGCATGCGACTGGGTATTAACGGCAAGGAAGCCACGGTCGGACAGGCCTGGGCCAATCTGGACGTGGTTCTGGACAGTGACGCCTATGCACCCGGCACCGGACAGCCACTCTCATCCCTCGGCACCATCATTGCCCTTGAGAACGGGCCCGGGAACGACGAGTTCTTCCTGACGTTCGACCAACTGGGCGGAAACAACTTTGCGCGTTCCGAACCCTCGCTGCCGCCCCAGCCGGAGCCCGCAGACCTGGAGCCGTCCTCCGAGATCGGTCTGAAGACCTTTGACGAAATCAACGAGTCCATGTCCCGGATGACCGGTGTGGCCACAACCAATCCGACCGTATTCGCCACTTACACCACGGTGAAGCAGCAACTGCCAACGGTTGAGACTATACAGGGCTTCCTGTCCTCCCATCAGATGGCAGTCACCCAGATGGCGATCCAGTATTGCGATGCGCTGGTTTCCAACGGGCAACTGCGAGCCGAGATGTTCCCGGGGTTCGATTTTTCCGCGCCGGCGAGCAGCGCCTTTGATCACGGTGGCAAGAGCCTGGTGACCGGGCCGCTGCTGTCCCGTTTCGTCGGCAGCAACCTGGCTTCGCAGCCCGCAGACAGCGATATTCAGACCGAACTCAGCAGTCTTATGGATAAACTGACCAGTTGTGGCGCCGGATGCCCGGCAGATCGCACCGAAACGGTCGTCAAGGCAAGCTGCGCCGCTGTGCTTGGCAGCGCCACCACCCTGGTTCAGTAGAGGAAGCCGACCATGTTCATACGCAAATCCCGTAAAAAGCCTTTGGCCAAGGGCAGCCCACTGCTCCATGACGATCACGGTAAACCACGGACCCGCCGCGAGTTTATTGCCCAGGGCCTGATGGCAGGCTCCGCCACGGTTTTTGGCGCCTCCCTGTTCAGCCTGTTCGGTAACCCGCGAATGGCCTCCGCCGCGCTTTCGTCAGATCTGGAAACATTGAAGGAGAGCTGCGGCATCGCCGTTCAGGGCGCAGGCAAGATTCCGTTTATCTGCTTTGACCTGGCAGGCGGAGCCAACATTGCCGGCTCCAATGTGCTGATGGGTAAATCCGGCGGGCAAATGGACTTCCTGAGTACCGCAGGCTACAACAAGCTGGGCCTGCCGGGTGATATGCTGCCCAACGACCCGGCGTTCGTGAACACCGAGCTGGGCCTGGCGTTTCATTCCGACAGTGCCTTCCTGCGCGGGATCCTGCAGAGCACCAGCGCTGGCACCCGGGCGGCAACCGATGGCGCCATTATTGCGGCTCGTTCGGAAAACGACACCGGCAATAACCCCCATAACCCGATGTATGGCATTCATCGCGCAGGTGCCGACGGCTCCCTGCTCTCTCTTGTCGGCTCCCAGAGTTCGGAATCCGGCGGTAATTCGCTCGCACCTATGAACCTGATTAATCCGGAGGTTCGCCCCACCAAGATTGACCGGCCATCGGACGTGACTGGTCTGGTGGACGTGGGCGATCTGATCGGTATTCTGGATCAATCCGACGCAGTAGCCGTCATGGAATCTATCCAGCGGATCAGTGACGCCAAGATGAACCAGGTGAACACCGGCATTTCCACCGACGATGTGGTCAAGGATCTGGTCCGCTGCGGCTATATCAAGAGCGCAGACCTGGCCGACCGGTTCGGCAATCCGGCGGAGCTGGATCCAGAACTGGATCTCGAAATCGTCGGGCCTACCGGGATCTTCAGCCGCGATGAGTTCAACAACAACCGCGAGTTCCGCAAGACTGCCTCCGTAATGAAGCTCGTGCTGAACGGCTACGCCGGCGCCGGCACTGTCACCATGGGCGGCTACGACTACCACACGGGCGAGCGCGGAACCGGCGAACGTCGTGACGAACAGGCAGGCCGCTGTATGGGGGCCTGCCTGGAATATGCGGCCCGGGCGGGCATGCCTTTGATGCTCTATGTATTCAGTGACGGCTCAGTGTCGAGCAACGGCCGGATTGACGATTCCATGGATGGCCGTGGCAAGGGCGAGTGGACCGGCGACAACCAACAGACCGCCGCCTCCTTCTTTATGGTGTACAACCCGGCGGGTCGCCCCACCCCGATCCGCAGGCAGATCGGCTTCATGCGCTCCGACGCGTCGGTGGAAACGGCATCCAGCCCGGCGGCCAACAACGTCAATCAGCTGGTCCAGACGGTGTTGCTCAACTACATGGCATTGCACGGGGAACAGGGTGACTTCGGTACCCGTTTCAATGGTCACGGGCTGGGCAACGGCACCTCCCAGGACAGCCTGGTTGCGTTCTCGAACGTGGTAAACGGCACTATCCGAAATTGACCGAAACCGCCCGTTCCGCCCCTAGTCTGATTGGGGCGGAACGAGGCCTTCTGAAACATGCATCATGCGCTGGTCATCGATAACCACCACATCAATACCCGGCAAACTCTCGATCATCTCCAGCCCCTTCTCAGGTCCGAGAACAAACACCGCCGTGGAGAGGCCGTCGGTTGTTAACGCGTCCTCACCAATAATTGTCACGCTCTGAACACCCTGAACCGATTTGCCGGTGGCAGGCGACAGAATGTGGTGAACCCGGACTCCTGCCTCATCCACGAAAAAGCGCTCATAATCCCCGGAGGTGGACACAGCCACGTCCTGCAGTGGTAAAACCACCGCATTTCGACCTTCCGAACGGGGATCCCGGATCCCCACGTACCAGGGCCGTCCCCGCTTGTCGCCCAGAAGCCGCATGTCGCCACCGGCACTCAGCCGGGCATGGCGGATGCCAGAATTGACCAAACGCTCGATTCCCAGATCCACTGCGTAGCCCTTGGCGATGCCACCCAGGTCCACCAGAATCCCCGGCTGGCGGTATTCGACCGTTTGCTTATCCTGATCAAGAATCACATCCCGGAAATTCACCCGCGGCAAACCAGATCGAAGCTCCTCGTCCGTCGGCTTTTTTCCGGCCCTGAAGTCGTACAGGTAACCGACAGAGCCGAAAGTGATGTCGAAGGCGCCATCACTGAGCATCGATACCTCCCGCGCTTTCTCAAGCACCTCGAACAACCCGTCACTGACCGCAACTGGCCCGCCGGGGGCGTCTCGGTTGAGCCGGGACACTTCCGAATCCTCCCGGTAGCGACTCATCTGTTCATCGACCTGATGAAAAACCGCCAGCACCTCAGCCCCGACCTTTTCCGCCTGATCTTTATCCTCGGCCCAGAACTCCAGCTCGATGGGCGTCGTCATGGCGGTATCCGAGAACCGATACCACTCGGCGCTGGCCGACAGAGGGAAGATAACCAGCCCCACGGCAGCCACGAGAGACGGGAGAATCGATCCGAGTTCGAATTTCCAACGCTTAATATTTACCAAGACCGAAAAGACTCCATTGGCTTCAGCGAGGCCCAAATTGGGCGATTCCGGGAAGTATATCTATTTCCCGGCCTGCAACTGAACCGATTCGTCGAGACAACAGAAACCGGATTAGATGCAGATCACTAACCTACAATTTGTTACCCAAAATTCCACTTTCGTCCCATTGTTGCCTCCATAATCAACGCTGACACTAGTTTCTCTTGACTAATAACCAAAAAAAGAAGGCAGCACGCTCCCCAAGTGGCGCTGCAATTCTGGAGGCCACCCCGAATGAATGTCAGAAAAGTACTCTTTTCTGCTTGCCTGTTATTGCTGGCAAGCACCACCGTCTATGCCGAAACCCTGAAAATAGGGCTGAATTACCCGCAGACCGGCCGCTACAAGGACCAGGGGCTGCAACAGCGCCTGGGTGCCTTTCTTGCCGTTGACGAGATCAACAAGGCCGGCGGGGTTATGGGCCGGCAACTGGAGCTGGTGATCCGAAACACTCGGGGGGAACCTGCCCGCGGGGCCAAAAATACCGCTGAACTGATCGACCGTGAAGGCGTGCAAATGGTGTTCGGCGGAGTCTCCAGCGCGGTAGCCATCGCCTCGGGCAAAGCGGCCCGGGATCGTAACCGGATCTACTTCGGCACCCTCACCTACTCGAACGCGACCACCGGCGCCGAAGGCCATTCGCACATGTTCCGGGAGCCCTACAACGCCTGGATGACCGCCAAAGCCCTGAGCCAATACCTGAAGACCAACCACCAGGACGACGATTATTTCTACATCACCGCAGACTATACCTGGGGCTGGTCGGTGGAGGAGTCGGTCCGGAAGTTCTCTGGCACCGAAGATACCGAACGTCACAAGGGCGTAAAAACGCCGTTTCCCCGGGCCCTGATTGCCGACTTCCGTGAGGCCCTGGAACAGGCTGAGGCGAGCAATGCCAAGGTTCTGATGATGGTACTGTTCGGCGACGACATGGTGCGCGCCCTGAATGTCGCCTATGAGATGGGAATCACCGAGAAAATGCAGATCGTTGTGCCCAACCTCACCCTGGGCATGGCAAGGCAGGTTGGCCCCACGATTATGGAAGGTGTCGTAGGCGGTTCCCCATGGGTCTGGAATGCACCCTACGAGCTGAACTACCCGCGCGGCAAGGAATTTGTCGAAGCCTTCTCCAAACGCTACGAGATGCGCCCCTCAACCGCGGCTGCCTCTGCCTACAGCATCGTTTACCAGTACAAGGATGCTGTGGAGCGCACAGGTACTACCGACACCAGCGCAATCATCAAGGCCCTGGAAGGACACAGGTACACCTTCCTGAAAGACGAACAGTACTGGCGGGAATTCGACCACCAGAACGTCCAGACGGTGTATGTGGTCAAGGTAAAGCCAAGAAACACCATTGTGGCGGATGAATACAGTTCCGACTACTTCAGCATCATTGATTCCATGCCCGGCGATCAGGCGGCCCAGACCCGTGAAGAATGGGAGGAGCGTCGCCGGGAGGCAGGCAAGCCTTTAAACCTGTAAACCTTTAGACAAAGCCATCCGAATGCCCCCGGGCCTCAAAGCCCGGGGGCTTTTTTTTGAAGTTTTCCCACGCGCTACGTAAACTTTCGGATCCGAACATAAAACAAGGCCCTTCCATGTCCCAGAAACGCCGTCTTGAGCAAATCATGGAGATGATCCAAAGGAGTGGATTCGTCACCACGGAACAGCTTGTTGAGAAGTTTCAGGTAACGCCACAGACCATCCGAAGGGACCTTAACGAGCTGGCGGGACAAAACCGGCTGCAGCGGCATCATGGTGGCGCGGGAATAGATTCGAGTACCGTGAACACCGCCTATCAGGATCGCAAGATCATGAACCTGGAAGCCAAGGAGCGGATAGCGCAGGCGCTGGTTCAGCATATTCCTGACAATGCCTCAATGTTCATTAATATCGGTACAACAACTGAGACGATTGCCAGAGCTCTGTTGCAAAAGCGCGGCTTGAGCATTGTCACCAATAATCTACACGTTGCGTCGATCCTGTCTGCGAAGGAGGACTTTCATATCATCATTGCAGGTGGCGAAGTTCGGAATCGTGATGGTGGAATTGTCGGGGAGGCGGCGGTCGATTTCATCAACCAGTTCAAAATGGACTTCGGCATCATCGGCATCAGTGGCATCCACAGCGACGGATCCCTGCTGGACTTTGACTACAGGGAGGTCCGGGTTGCCCAGTCGATCATTGCCAACTCCAATGAAGTTCTGCTGGCGGCAGACCACTCCAAGTTTGGTCGCAACGCGATGGTTCGCCTTGGAAGTATAGGGCAGGCAGATCACGTATTTACCGACGCCCCTCCCCCCCAGAATATCCGGCAATTGCTGAATGCAAACGACGTAGAGCTTCACATTCTCTAGAATTTTTCGAATTTGTTCGCGACTTTCCTTTACGAACCTTTTACCGTTATCCATAATCCCGACTGATCATTCACATTCGTTTTGGGATATTGGAAAAGTGGCAAAGGATCAGGATCAGTTCGATGTGCTGGTGGTTGGAGGTGGTGTAAATGGCACCGGTATCGCTCTGGATGCGGCCGGAAGAGGCCTGAAAGTAATGCTGTGCGAAATGGATGATCTTGCCTCTGCAACGTCCTCAAGCAGTAGCAAACTGATTCATGGTGGCCTGCGATATCTGGAGCACTATGAATTCAGGCTGGTTCGTGAAGCTCTTGCCGAACGGGAAGCACTGCTGAGTAATGCGCCCCATATCATGTGGCCGATGCGGTTCCGGCTGCCGCATCGTTCCCACCTCAGACCCGCCTGGATGATTCGTACTGGCCTCTTCCTTTACGATCATCTTGCAAAGCGGGAGATCCTGCCCGGCTCACGATCCATTGTTTTTGGCGAAGACTCCCCTCTCAAACCCGAAATCACTAAAGGCTTTGAATACTCAGATGGCTGGGTAGACGACGCCCGACTGGTGGTTCTGACCGCAAAAAAGGCAGAACAAGAGGGAGCAAAGATTCGTACACGAACTAAATGCATCAAGGCAGCGCGCGGCCAGGATCGCTGGATTGCAACTCTGAAAGACATGATCTCCGGGACTGAATCCACTGTCGCCGCAACGATTATCGTCAATGCCACCGGCCCATGGGTAAGCCGCCTGTTTGACGAAAGCCTCAATATGGCTGCTCCGAAACAGATCCGGATGGTTAAAGGAAGCCACATTGTGGTACCGAGACTGAACCAGGAGACGGAAGCGTACATTCTGCAAAATGAAGACGAGAGAATTGTTTTCGTTATCCCCTATGAGGACAGCTTCTCTCTCATCGGCACAACCGACGTTGAATACGAAGGTGACCCCAAGGCAGCGAGCATATCGCCTGATGAGACCCGGTATCTTCTGGATATCGTGAATTCCTATTTCCAGCGTCAGTTAGATGTCACGGATGTGGTCTGGTCCTACTCCGGTGTGCGGCCCCTGATGGACGACGAAGAAGAACCAGCCCAGAAGGCTTCGAGGGACTACTCCTTTGAGGTCAACGAAGAGAATCATCTTGCACCGCTGATTTCGATATTCGGAGGCAAGATCACAACATTCCGGAAACTCGCTGAAGCGGTAACGAACCGGCTCTGCGATTACTTTCCCAAGGCCGGCAGAAGCTGGACCAAAAGCGCCGTGTTGCCGGGAGGGGACTTCGACAGCCAGGACGAACTGGCAGAGAAACTCAAAACCAGGTTTACCTGGCTTCCAGAAGCGGCTATCTCACGATTTGTCCGGACCTACGGCACAAGCACCTATGCCCTCCTTGAGGGTTGCCATTCATTGGAGGATCTCGGACACGCTTTCACACCTACTCTTTTCCAGAGGGAGGTGGACTACCTCGTTAGTAACGAATGGGCCATCACCGTAGATGACGTGATTTGGAGAAGAACCAAGCAGGGTCTGTATATCTCTGAAGAAAACAGCGCGCTGCTTGCTGCATACCTGACAGAGACTGCCCAGATCAGAGATTGATCACTCAATCGGTTTCATCCGGATCATTAACCTTCAAAGCCTGACCGACCAACGTTTGCAGTTCTGGCACCACCTCTGCCTCGAACCAGGGATTCTTCCGCAACCAGAGATTGTTTCGGGGACTGGGATGCGGTAGAGGTATTATGTGCGGACTGAACTCGTGCCAGCGCTTTACATTCTCCGTCACAGATTTACCGGCACCCTTCAGATGCCAGGCATGCGCATACTGTCCAATTACCAGGGTCAGCCCGATATCCGGCAAACGATCCAGCAGTAAATTGCGCCAGGCTGGCGCGCACTCCGGCCTCGGCGGAAGATCCCCGGACTTTCCGGTTCCCGGATAGCAGAATCCCATGGGCAGGATTGCGAGCTTCTGCTCGTCGTAAAAGGTGTCCCGGGTAATGCTCATCCATTGCCGTAGCCGATCCCCGCTGGGGTCGTTGAACGGCAGGCCGGTCTCGTGCACCCGCTTGCCCGGCGCCTGACCCACCACCAGAATTCGCGCGCTTTCCGACATCTGGATGACCGGTCTGGGCTCATGGGGCAGAACGTCCTTACAAATGGTGCAGGCCCGCACCCGGCGAACCAGGTCGTCAAAAGAAAGCTGATAAAGATCTTCAGTCATGGCCTTACCGTCATCAGGGCGATTGCATAAACGGGTATTTCCCGTAACGATAGAGGCACAATCACGACACAACAAGTCTCGAAGGGCACATCATGAATGCGAAAGCAGGCTCTCTCCCGCTGCCGGAGATCGATGTCGAGGAGTTCCGGAAAGTCGTTCGCACGCGCCGCTCCATCAGGCGCTTCACCGAAGAGCCGATTCCCGAGGCGGTGCTTGAGGATTGCCTTGAGCTGGCAACCCTGGCTCCCAATTCCAGCAACCTTCAGCCCTGGGAATTTTTCGTTGTCCGCACTCCGGAGATCAAGGAAAAACTTGCCCACGCCTGCCTTGGCCAGAATGCAGCGAAAACCGCTGCCGCGCTGATCGTGGTGGTTGCCCGACCCGATACCTGGCGCGCTCATGCGCGGCAAGCCCTGGAGGACTGGCCGGAAGAAAAACTGCCACCAATCGTTGAGAAGTATTACCGCAAAGTCGCCCCCATTCATTACAACCAGGGACCCTTCGGTATTCTGGGGTTAGCGAAGAAAGCGGCAGGCCTTGTGGTGGGAATCACCCGGCCTGTGCCCCGGGGGCCCTACTCCATCTGCGAGATGAAAATCTGGGCCACCAAATCCACAGCCCTGGCTGCCCAGAACCTGATGCTCGCGCTGCGGGCCCACGGCTATGACTCCTGCCCGATGGAGGGCTTTGATGAGCACCGAGTGAAGAAGCTGCTCAATCTGCCCGGGAAAGGACTGGTCACCATGGTTCTGGCGGCGGGCCGACGGGCAGAAAACGGCGTGTATAACCGCCAGTACCGGTTTGATCAGAGCCAGTTGGTGCACTACCTCTGATCCCGCCTGGGTAAGCCGGAGTCAAACCTCCGGATTACCCAGGGCCTCGGCGGCGCCCAGCAGGCCAGTGTAGGGCTCGGTGACCACGTAGACCGGCGTGAACTCCAGCAGCGGGCGCATTCTTCCTTTATCCTCGAAGCCATTACGGAACGGGCTTTCCAGAAAGAACTCGAGGACGCGCGGCAGGATTCCACCACACAGGTAGACACCGCCGGTGCTTCCCAGGGTTAGAACCCCGTTGCCGGCTACCCGGCCGAGGATTTCACAGAAATGGCGAAGCGTGTGACTAGCCAGGCTGTCGGTGTTTTCTACCGCAGCCGCGGTGATTTTCTCCGGTGCATCCAATGGTGCGGCCACGCCCTGAATTTCTGCATGGGCCTGATACAGGTTCAGCAGGCCCTGGCCGCACAGAATCCGCTCTACCGACACCCGGCCAAACCGGGCCTTGAGAATCCGCAGAACCGCCATTTCGGTGTCATCGGTGGGGGCGAAATCCACATGACCACCTTCGGTCATCAACGGGACGAAGCCATGCTCGGTAGGCACCAGGCCGGAGACACCCAATCCGGTACCCGGGCCCATCACCAGCTTGGGACGGCGGCGATCACCAGGGCCACCGCAGACATGAACCAGTTGATCCTCGCAAACGTGAGGAACACCCAGTGCCATGGCCGTGAAGTCATTAATCACCTTGAAAGCTGACCAGCCGAACTGCTGCCGGACTTCTTCGGTATCGAAACGCCAGTGATTATTGGTCATCCGCACCTGGGTTCCGCGCACCGGCGAGGCAACTGCCAGACAGGCCTCACCCACTTCCGATACACCGACTCGGGCAAGGTAGTCCTTAACCGCGTCGTCCAGGTTGTTATAATCACTGCAGGGCAGGATTTCGATGGCTTGGGGCAGAACGCTGCCCTGCTCGACCAGGGCGAAACGCGCATTGGTGCCACCAATGTCACCGACCAGTGAATAATGTGTTGCTGTCATGCCTCATGATTCCAGAAAAAGCTGGCGCCTTCTTCCGGATTGCCGGCGGCGCGGCGCATCCAGCCAAACAATTCCCGACCATAGCCGTGATGATACCCGGTCAGGTCTGCTTCTTCAGATTCCCGGCCGGCGAATTCCTGCTCATCCACCTGGATGGCAAGCACACCCTGCTCGGCATCAAGGCACACAAAATCACCATTTTTCACTTTCGCCAGGGGCCCGCCATCGAGGGCTTCCGGATAAACGTGGATCGCCGCCGGCACCTTACCGGAGGCGCCGGACATACGTCCATCGGTTACCAGGCCCACCTTGAAGCCACGGTCCTGCAACACCCCAAGGTAGGGCGTCAGCTTGTGCAACTCCGGCATACCATTACTTTTCGGGCCCTGGAAGCGAACAATCACAATGCAGTCCCGGTCCAGATCCCCGGCCTCAAACGCCGCCTTGAGTTCGTTCTGGTCATTGAACACCACGGCGGGTGCTTCCACTTTCCGATGCTCGGGGGCAACCGCAGATACCTTGATGACGCCCCGGCCC
>AZIH01000062.1_pt1 | contig 57360 bp, 48 predicted proteins | sample 359041 | NCBI WGS metagenome assembly AZIH01 (sample SAMN02429716, study PRJNA222664) | marine sediment metagenome | biome: Sediment sample; isolation source: enrichment culture of sample MGS-ANC(UA) from oil contaminated site at the... | place: Italy: Ancona | collected 2012-02-14 | depth 6 m m
CCTTGCTACCCCGCCGGCTGACTGACTGCCATGAACAACCCTCAGTATCGGGGCCGTTTTGCGCCCTCTCCGACCGGCCCGCTGCATTTCGGTTCACTGGTTACCGCACTTGCCAGCTTCCTGGAGGCCCGCAGCCAGGGTGGCCAATGGCTTATTCGCGTTGAAGACCTTGACCCCCTGAGGGAACCGCCCGAAGCGACCGGCCAGATTCTTGCCAGCCTGGACGCCCACGGCCTGCTTCCGGATGAACCCGTCCGGTTCCAGTCACGGCGGCACGACGCCTACCAGACAGCTATCAACCAGCTGCTTGAACAGGGCGATGCCTACCGCTGCCCCTGCTCACGCAAGGACCTGCAGGCCAACAACGGCCGCCACCCCCATCATTGCCGCAATGGCGGCGCTGCTGCGGGGGACCGGCCCTTTGCAATCCGCTTTGCCCTGAGGGATGAAGACTGCCACTGGCAGGATCTTCTGCTGGGACCACAACACCAGACCGTGCGGGCAGAGCTGGATGACCCGGTCATTCTCCGCAAGGAAGGGTTTTACGCCTATCAGCTTGCCGTAGTTGTCGATGACATCGACCAGAATGTTACCGATGTGGTCCGCGGCTCAGACCTGCTGGACATGACCGCCCAGCAACAACAGATCTACCGGGCGCTGGGCTCGAGGCCACCACGCTGGCTGCACATCCCCGTTATTCTCAACGAAGAGGGCCAGAAACTCAGCAAGCAGACCCATGCGCCGGCCCTGGATGACAACGCCCCCGGGAAGAACCTGTTTGAGGCGCTGGTCGCCCTTGGTCAGAATCCACCTCAAACGCTGGCAAAGGCCCCGGTAGAAACGCTGCTGGACTGGGGGCAAGCGAACTGGCAACGGGGTGCCATCACCTGACATCCCGGTGAGGGACATGGTATAAAGCCCTTCTCACACCTCAGCGCGGATAGCATGCCTGATGTATATCTACCGTCTGGTCTTCCTGTTGGTACTGGCCATCTATATTTTTTCGCCCAACATCCTCGACTGGTGGACTTCGCCGGGAAATGCCTGGTATAGCCCTTATATAATCTGGGCCGGGCTGATTGCCATCGGTTTCTGGCTGGAATGGCGACGGGATCCCAATGAGTTTTAGTGCCTCCGGCCTTCTGTTTGCCAGCCTGTTCTATCTGATCCTGCTGTTCGGTATTGCCTGGGTCACCGAACGAGGAATGCTGCCGCGGCAATGGGTCCGCCATCCGCTCGTTTACGTCCTTAGCCTGGGCGTTTACGCGGGTATCTGGGCGGTTTACGGTGCCGTGGGTATGGCGGCCGAATCCGGCTACGGCTTCCTGGCCTACTACTTGGGCATTAGCGGGGCCTTTCTGTTGGCACCCGTACTCCTGAACCCTGTCATGCGCATCGGTCGCGCCTACCAGCTTACGTCCCTCGCAGACCTGTTTGCCTACCGGTATCGCAGCCAGTGGGCCGGCACCCTGGTCACCCTGTGTTCCGGCGGCGCCATCCTTGCGCTGCTGAGCATGCAGATTCAGGCCGTGGCCACCTCTGCCAGCATTCTGGCTCCGGATACCTCACCCAAGCTGATCAGTGTGATGTTCAGCCTGATTGTGGTGTTGTTCGCCATGCTGTTCGGGGCGCGCCGTGATCAGAGCTCTGAGAACCATCAGGGCCTGGTACTGGCCATCGCCTTCGATTCCCTGATCAAACTGGTGGCGTTACTGGTACTCGGTGGCGTCATTCTTTTTGGAGTCTTCAATGGTATGGGCGGCCTCGAAAGCTGGCTCGCTAACAGGAACTCTGCGGCCGCCACCATGACCCTCAGCATTGACGACGGCAGCTGGCGGGCACTGATGCTCATGTCGTTTGCCGGTGCACTGGTGCTTCCGCACATGTACCACATGACCTTCAGTGAAAACCCCTCCCCCAAAGCCCTGGCGAAGGCCAGCTGGGGTCTGCCACTTTATCTGTTGCTGCTTGGCCTGCCGGTCCCCCTTATTCTGTGGGGCGGTCAGGAACTTGCGGTAACAACAGGGCCAGGGTTCTTCGCCATTGGCGTCGCTCAGGCCATGGAAAGCCCCGCCCTGACACTGCTGATGTACATTGCAGGCCTGTCGGCAGCCAGCGGCCTGATGATCGTCAGCACCCTGGCACTGGCGGGCATGGCCCTGAACCATGTAGTGCTGCCACTGAAAACCCCGAAAGACCAAGGCGACATCTATCGCTGGCTGCAGTGGATAAAACGGCTGCTGATCGCGGTGATTATTTTCCTGGCATTGCTGTTCCACGAAACCATCGGCAAAAATCTTGACCTGTCCATTCTCGGTGCCATTTCGCTGTCCGGCACCCTCCAACTGCTACCCGGTGCCCTTGGCGTGATTTACTGGCCAGAAGGCAACCGACGCGGCCTGATCGCCGGCCTGCTGATCGGGCTGGCAATCTGGGTAATTACCCTGGTACTGCCCTTCTCCCATACCGCCAATTTGCTGGCCTGGCTAGACGCCCCACTGATTCCGGATTACAGCAACTGGCATATCTTCACCTTCGTGAGCCTGACGGCCAATATCTCCGTCTTCGCCCTTATCTCGATACTGAGCACAAGCACCAGCGAAGAAGCCAGTGCGGCCCAGGCTTGCTCATTGGGCGCCCTCTCCCGGCCCCAGCGCCGTGAACTTCTGGCCTCATCCTCCAGCGATTTTGTCCGGCAACTGGCCGAGCCCCTGGGGTATGGGGTAGCAAGGCGGGAAGTGGAGCGAGCGCTCACTCAGCTGAAACTGCCCAACGTGGAGTACCGCCCCTACCAGCTCAGACGCCTGCGAGACCAGGTTGAAATCAACCTTTCCGGCCTGCTCGGGCCTGCTGTTGCCCGGGACATGGTCAAACGCCACCTGGGCTTCAAACCCATGGCCCAGGGCGGCACTGCCCAGGACATCCGGTATGTCGAGCGCGCCCTTGGCGATTACCAGAACCGGCTAACCGGGCTTGCCGGAGAACTCGACAATTTGCGCCGGCATTACCGGCAGACTTTGCAGAACCTGCCCATTCCCGCCTGTTCGGTGGGCGAAGATGGCGAAATCCTGATGTGGAACCACACCATGGAGGAGCTCACCGGTATTACAGCAGACGACGTGGTCGGTGCCCGGCTGATGGCATTGCCGGAACACTGGCACTTGCTGATCGAGGACTTCAATAAGGGTGAAGACCTTCACCGCTACAAACACCGGCTGGACCTCCGCGGCAAGCCGCACTGGCTAAACCTGCACAAGGCCGCCCTGAGCGGACCGGATCACACCGAAGGCGGCAGCATCATACTGGTGGAAGACCAGACTGAAACGCGACTGCTTGAGGACGAACTGATGCACAGCGAACGTTTGGCCTCGGTGGGCCGGCTGGCAGCGGGCGTTGCCCATGAAATCGGCAATCCGGTCACCGGCATTTCCTCATTGGCCCAGAACCTGAAGCTGGAAACAGACAACCCGGATATTCTGGATACGGCTGAACAGATCCAGCAGCAGACCCGGCGAATTTCAGCCATCCTGCAGTCACTGATGAACTTCGCCCGGACCGGCAATCATGCCCAGGCGAACCGGTACGAGCCTGTGACAATACACCGGTGTGTCGAGGAATCCATCAATCTGCTGTCACTCAGTGACAAGGGGTTGGGCATCCACTACATCAACGACTGCCCACCGTCGCTGCAGATCCTCGGGGATGAACAACGTCTGGTTCAGGTCTTCGTCAATCTCTTGGCCAACGCCCGCGATGCATCCCCTGAAAGTGGCACCATCCGGATCAGTGGAAAAGGTGACGGCTACTCCGCTATTATCGAGGTCACCGATGAGGGCTCCGGCATCCCCGGAGACCAGCTTGATCATATCTTTGAGCCGTTTTACACCACCAAGGCACCTAATAAAGGCACCGGCCTTGGCTTATCTCTGGTGTACAGCATTATTGAAGAACACTACGGCAACATTCAGGTTGAGAGCCCCGCGAATGCAGACACTGGCAGGGGCACTTGCGTACGGCTGAGATTGCCAGCCTACGAATCCGAAATCGGCAACACCGCCATCAGCAAGAACCAAAGGTCTTGAGACTGTTATGCCTCGAATTCTGATCGTGGAAGACGAAGACATTATTCGCTCAGCGGTACGCAAGCTGCTGCAGCATGCCGGCTATGAAGTCGCCGACGCCTCATCCGTCGAAGAAGCCGAGCAGAACCACGAACCGGACCAGTTTGACCTGATCATCTCCGATCTTCGCCTGCCTGGTGCCGCCGGCACTGAGCTGATCAACCGGGCGCCGAACACGCCGGTACTGATCATGACCAGTTACGCCAGCCTGCGCTCGGCCGTGGACTCCATGAAAATGGGCGCCGTTGAGTACATCGCCAAACCGTTCGACCACGATGAAATGCTGGCCGCCGTAGAGAACATTCTGGCCCGAAAACCCTCTGCCCAGAACACCGGTGATGAAGCCACTGTCAGTGCCGAAATACCCGAAAGCAGCGATCCCGCCAACATCATGTTCGGCGATTGCGAACCCATGCAGCGGGTGTTTACCCTGATCCGCAAGGTTGCGCCCACAGAAACCACCGTGCTGATCCAGGGGGAATCCGGTACCGGTAAGGAGCTGGCCGCCCGCGCCCTTCATCTGATGAGCCCGCGTGCTACCAAGCCGCTGATTTCCGTGAATTGTGCTGCGATTCCCGAAAGTCTGATTGAATCGGAACTGTTCGGCCACGAGAAGGGTGCCTTTACCGGTGCCGTTTCGGCGAGGACGGGCCTGATCGAAGCCGCTGATGGGGGTAGCCTGTTCCTGGATGAAATCGGTGAATTACCCGCGGAAGCCCAGGCCCGCCTGTTACGGGTGCTCCAGGAGAGCGAAATCCGCAAGGTTGGCTCCACCCAGAGCAGAAAGGTGAACGTGCGGATGATTGCAGCTACCCACCGAAACCTTAAGGCCATGACACGCACGGGCGAATTCCGGGAAGATCTTTATTACCGGTTGAATGTCATGCAAGTCCGGATCCCCCCGTTACGGGAACGTCAGAGCGACATTCTGGGCCTGGCTCGTCGCTTCCTGAAACGCCAGGGGGAGAAAATGGGCAAACCCAACCTCAACCTCAGTCCTGAGGCGATGCGGGTTCTCGAACGCCACCGCTGGCCCGGTAACGTGCGGGAGCTGGAAAATGCCATTGAGCGGGCCACCATCCTTTGTGATAGCGATGTTATTACCCCGGCGCTACTGGACCTCGACAGTGAAGGTGGCGACGAGTACATCCCGGAAACTCTGGTCGAAGGCAATAATGAGCAGACCCGGACCCGGGAAGCAGACTCCGCCAACGATCTTTCCCTGGAAGACTACTTCCAGCATTTTGTTCTCGAGAACCAGGACCGCATGAGCGAGACCGAGTTGGCCCAGAAACTGGGCATCAGCCGGAAATCCCTGTGGGAACGTCGCCAGCGCCTGGGGATCCCGCGGAAAAAATCCTCAGGCAACTGAATCTGGCATAGTGTGAACGGAAGCTCAGTTGTTACCCTTTGTTCCTCTCGGTAACACTCTCTCCAAGAGTAACGTGACCTCAGTAACACTTAGGTTGGATACGGGGTAACACTTATGGACTACAAAATCGTAAGGTATTGTTAATAATAGAAATTAAAAACCTGGCACACGGACTGCAACCTATTTAGCGCACGACAACAAAAACAAGAGTGACAAAGCAGCGCCACAACAAAAACAAAAAGCTGCGGGAAAACGTTCGGTAACAAAAACAAAAACAGAACGTGAGCGAACTGAGTGTTTTGGGTACTTTGCTTTTTAGTGGTCCCACGGCATGCGCGAGTTGTAGATGTAGAGAAGAATTGCCTTAGAGGTGACGCTGCAGCTACTTAAAACCCGCCCGATGTCTCTGACCGCTCTGTGTATTCAAAGCTTTCCGTTTGCACTGTTGATATGCCCCAGAATTGGGGATAGACAGTGGGGTACAAAAACCAAGAAAAATCCCGGCAAAAACAAAAACAATGCAGATCGTCAACGCTTTGAGGGCGGATTCGTGTAAACGGATCCGCCTTTTGATTTTCTGGGCACCGGAACTCTAATCCACGGCAAACATGTGCAAATCCTGCTCAAACCGTTAAACTCTCGGTTTTTGCTCATCGCGACCACGGATTTCAATGCCTAAACGACTCGTCGATAAACTCCGTTCATTCATGTCCGGCAACGGAAAAAAGAAGGCCCGAACCTACCAGCGACGGGAAATCCCCCGGGACCAGCACAACGTCTCCCGCTCGGTAATCAGTGAGCCTGCAAAAAAGGTTCTGCATCGCCTGAACAAATCAGGCTATGAAGCGTACCTTGTGGGTGGCGGTGTCAGAGACATCCTGCTGGGTGGAAAGCCCAAGGATTTCGACATCGCAACCAACGCCACGCCGGAAGAAGTCCACGATCTGTTCCGCAACTCCCGGCTGATCGGCCGCAGGTTCCGAATTGTTCATGTGGTGTTTGGCCGGGAAGTCATCGAGGTGACCACCTTCCGGGGCAACGCCACAGAGGCCGATACTGACGCCGATGATGACGACCGCAGAACTAGCGAACATGGGCTCCTGCTCCGGGACAATGTCTATGGCAATCAGGAAGAAGATGCCCTGCGCCGGGACTTTACAGTAAACGCCCTGTATTACTGCATTCGCGACTTTTCCATCATTGATTTCGCCAACGGCATCGAAGATTTGCGTAACCGGCAACTTCGCCTGATTGGCGACCCGGAAACCCGTTACCGGGAGGACCCCGTTCGCATGCTCCGGGCCATCCGGTTTGCCGCCAAGCTCGGGTTTGATATTGAACCGGAAACCGAGGCCCCGATAAAAGAGCTGGCTCCGTTACTGAGCCATATCCCGTCAGCCCGGCTGTTCGATGAAGTGCTCAAGCTGTTTTCCGCTGGCCACGGCGAGGCCACCTACGACCTGCTAACCCGTTACAACCTGCTTGGGCCACTGTTCCCGGAAACCGTCAGGGCCATCGAGGCCGGTGAACCTGATGAACTGATCCGCCAGGCACTCAGGAACACCGACGCCCGAATTGCCCAGGGCAAATCGGTCACGCCCTACTTCCTTTTTGCCGCCATGCTCTGGCCGGCACTCCAGGCAGAATGGAACCTCAGACAGGATAACGGCGACCCGGTTCAACCCGCACTGCACGGCGCCATCGGCAAGGTGATCGGCCGGCAGGTGCAGGCGACCTCGATTCCCAAACGCTTCTCGGGTCCCATGAAAGAAATCTGGGAACTCCAGATGCGCTTGCCGCGCCGCCAGGGCAAGAGGGCCTTTGTCACTATGTCTCATCCCCGGTTCCGGGCGGCTTACGATTTCCTGTTGGTCCGTGAGGATTCTGGCGAGATTGAACCGGGCCTGGGCCAATGGTGGACCGAGTTCCAGCACGCGGATGAGCGGCGCCAGGAGCGGATGCTGTCCGAGCTGGCCAGCGATGCACCCAAAAAGCGCAAGCGCCGCCGCAAGCCGGCCCAGAAACCCGCACAGCAATGATGACCGATGCGTTCATCGGGCTGGGCAGCAACCTCGAACAGCCTGCCGCCCAGCTTGCCCGGGCGGTTTCCGAACTGACTGCCCTCCCGGGCACCAGCCTCGTGGCACAATCAGCCTTCTATGCCAGCAAGCCCGTGGGCCCGCAGGACCAGCCGGATTTCGTCAACGGCGCTGTGTGGCTGAAAACATCGTTGGAGCCCCATCAATTGCTGGATCAACTACAGGCAATCGAGCAGGCCCACGGCCGGGAACGGCTCCGGCACTGGGGCCCCCGAACCCTCGACCTCGACCTGTTGCTGTTTGGTGACCGGATACTTGATGACAAGCGGCTTTCCGTCCCCCATAAGGAACTGCCGAACCGCGACTTTGTCCTCCAGCCCTTGCTGGACCTGAAGCCTGACCTGACATTACCGGACGGAACGCCAGTTGCCGCTCTGCGCCGCCAATGCCCCGACAACCGCTTGCGCAAGCTTCCACCCGCGGATTACCCTTAACACTTCAACGCCGGCACCCCGGCCCGGTCTAGGCCCATCCACCCAAAAGGCAAGGATTCTATGGCTGTTACCATCAATACCCTGCGTGAATTCAAGCAGAAGGGCGAAGCCTTCGCAGCCCTTACCTCCTACGATGCCACCTTCTCCCAGGTCGTCAGCGAAGCAGGCGTTCACGTTATCCTGATTGGCGACTCCCTTGGCATGGTGCTGCAGGGTCATGACAGCACTCTGCCTGTAACCATGGACCAGATGGTGTACCACGTCAGCTGTGTCGCCAAGGGTAACCGTGGCTCCCTGATCATGGCGGACATGCCCTTCATGTCCTACGGAACCGTTGAGGCAGCCCTGGAGAACGCCGCAGAACTGATGCGCGCCGGCGCCCACATGGTGAAGCTCGAGGGTACCGACTGGATGAAAGACACCATCGCCGCCCTGAGCGAACGCGGCGTGCCCGTGTGTGCGCACCTGGGACTGACACCGCAGTTCGTCAACAAGTTTGGCGGCTACAAGGTGCAGGGCCGTGACGAAAAGGCCGCGGAGATGATGATCGAGCATGCCTGCGAACTGGAGTCTGCCGGCGCCGACCTTATTCTGCTGGAGTGTGTTCCGGCACCCCTGGCTGCACGAATCTCCCAGGCCGTCAGGGCTCCGGTAATTGGCATTGGTGCCGGCTCGGATACCGACGGCCAGGTTCTGGTACTGCACGACATGCTCGGCATCACCACCGGCCGCAAACCGAGGTTCGTAAAGAACTTCCTTGCCGAGACAGGTTCGGTACAGGAGGCAATTGAAGCCTATGTGAAGGCCGTAGGCGAGCGCACATTCCCCGCTGAGGAGCATACGTTCAAGGCATGAGAACCGTACATTCCCTGAAAGAACTGAGAACCATCCTTCGCGGCTACCGGCGGCAGGGCAAAACCATCGGCTTGGTGCCGACCATGGGCAACCTGCACGAGGGGCACGTCTCTCTGGTTCGAAAAGCCGCCGAGATGGCCGATGTCGTAGTCACCAGCATCTTTGTCAATCCCATGCAGTTCGGCGCTGGCGAAGACCTCGACACATACCCGAGGACCCTGGCCGAAGATCAGGACAAGCTCGCCTCGGCTGGCTGCACCCTGGTTTTCGCCCCCTCGGCGGACGAGGTTTACCCGGAAGGCCTGGCAAAACAGACCCAGGTTGTTGTGCCGGATGTGAGTGATGGCCACTGCGGCGCCAGCCGGCCCGGTCACTTTGAAGGTGTTGCAACGGTGGTGACCATGCTGTTCAACATGGTTCAGCCGGACTTTGCAGTGTTTGGCGAAAAGGACTTCCAGCAACTCGCTGTCATCAAGAAAATGGTCCGTGATCTGATGATGCCCGTCGATGTCGTCGGGGCACCCACCGTTCGGGAGGACGATGGCCTGGCGAAAAGCTCCCGAAATGGCTACCTCACACCGGATGAGCGAAACATCGCCCCGGTTGTACACCAGACCCTGCAGGCCACGGCTGAAAAAATTGCCGACGGTCGTACAGACTTCCTGGCTCTCGAAAGCGAAGCTGAGCAGAGTCTGGGCGAGGCGGGTCTGCGCGTGGATTACGTCAACATTGTGAATAGCCAGACCCTAAAGCCAGCCACCCCGGATGATCAGGAGATTACACTCCTGGTGGCGGCCTTCCTTGGCACGACCCGTTTGATTGATAACCTGTCTGTCACCCGATAGGCCCACAGAAAAGGAGTTTCTGATGCCCTCAAATCCGGCAGTACTGACCTCGAAACCCGAATGGCAGACATTGAAGGAACACAGGGACCGCCTGGACGGCATTCCCATGACGGATCTCTTCAAGCAGGATCCCGGGCGGGCAAAGCGCTACTTTATCGAGGCGGCCGGACTGTCCCTGGATTTCTCCAAGAACCGGCTCACCAACGATGTCCTTGAGGCACTGCTGGCACTGGCAAGCAGCTGTAACCTGGAAGCCAGGCGCGAGGCACTGCTGCAGGGCGACCGTGTGAACGTTACCGAGGACCGCCCTGCCCTGCATACGGCCCTGCGTAATCCAGGCACGGATGCCATCATGGTGGACGGCAAGGACGTCGTTGCCGAGGTACAGCACACCCTGGCACGCATGGAAACGCTGGTAGACGGCGTGCTCAGCGGCAACCGCACCGGATACACCGGCAAACCCTTTACCGACGTGGTCAGCATCGGTATCGGTGGCTCCTATCTGGGCCCCAAGCTCGTAGGCGAAGCCCTCCAGCCTTACGGACAGTCCGGTATAACTTGCCATTACGTTGCCAACATCGATGGCACCGAGATCTGTGAAACGCTCCGGCGGGTGAATCCGGAAACCACCCTGTTTCTGATCCAGTCAAAATCGTTCCGGACCCAGGAAACCCTGGAAAACAGCAAGGTAGCGCGCCAGTGGTTCCTCGACCGCTGCGGCGACGAACAGGCGATCTCCCAGCACTTCATGTCGGTAACCGCCAATGTGCCGGCAGCACAGGATTTCGGAATCGACCCGGACAACGTCTTTCCCATGTGGGATTGGGTGGGAGGCCGTTACTCCCTCTGGTCCGCCATCGGCTTGCCCATCGCCCTGACCGTCGGCATGGCCAACTTCCGGGCACTGCTGGCCGGTGCCCACGCCATGGACCAGCATTTCCGCGAGGCGCCACTGCACCAGAACCTGCCGGTAGTCATGGCGATGCTCGGGGTCTGGTACAACAATTTCTGGGACGCCGAAACCCACGCCATCCTGCCCTACGACCACTACCTGCGCAGCCTGCCAGATCATCTCCAGCAGCTGGATATGGAAAGCAATGGTAAAAGCGTGACCCAGGGCGGCAAGGTTCTGGGCTGGCAGTCCGGGCCGGTTATCTGGGGCGGGGTTGGTGCCAACGGCCAGCACGCTTACCATCAACTGATTCATCAGGGCACCCGCCTGATCCCGGCGGACTTCATCATCCCCCTGCAAACACACAATCCGGTGGCCACCCATCACGCCGACCTGTTTGCCAACTGCCTCAGCCAGTCCAGGGCCATGATGGCCGGCAAATCCCTCGAAGAAGCCAAAGCCGAGCTGGCGGCGGAAGGACGCTCCGAAGCTGAGATTGAGTGGCTTGCCCCCCACAAGGTGATTCCGGGGAACAAACCGAGCAACACCTTGACGATGGAAAAGGCAACGCCGGAAACCGTCGGCGCACTCATCGCACTTTACGAGCACCGGACGTTCGTACAGGGAGTCATCTGGGATGTGGATTCGTTTGACCAGTGGGGGGTGGAACTGGGTAAGCAGTTGGGCAAGAGCATTCTGCCCCGCCTGCTCGGCCAGGAAGCCGGCGATCAGGACAGTGACAGCTCCACAGACCACCTCATTGAACTGTTTCGCTCAGCCAGCAACCGAGCTTGATATCTGACGCCCCTGCCAGCTGAAATCCACCGGCCAGAGCTTCTGGCCGGTGCTGTAATCCTGCCACAGCTGGCCATAGGTTTTACCAGACACCGGATGCATCGCCTCCGGCGCAATATCTGCCAGGGGCCTGAGAACGAAGGCGTTCCTGAGGATTTCTCCCCTCGGTAGCTCGACACCGTCAATCCGCCCAACCGCATCACCGTAGGTCAGAATATCCAGATCCAGGGTCCGGGCACTGAACTTCGGAACATCCCTGCGCCGGCCATTGTCCGCTTCAAGCTGCTTGAAACGCCGGGACAGCTCGGCAACCGGAAGGTCTGTGTCGACACCTACCACCAGGTTGAGGAACGGTGAGCCATTAAACCCGACGGCTTCGCTGTCGTACACCGGCGAGATAACCAGCTCTCCAAACCATTCCTTCAGGGCGTCCAGCGCAGCAACAACGTACCGCTCCCGCTCCACATTGGTGCCAATGCTGATGTAGACCCGGACAGAGCCTGCCATTACCGAGCTTCCCTTTCGATGCGAACGCCCACGGCCGTGGCACCCGGCACGGCACCCGGCTTACGGATCGCCAGCCTGAGCCAGGCTACCCCGAATTCTTGCTGCAGAATCCCGGCCAGGACCTCCGCCCCATGCTCGAGCAGCTTTGGTCTGAGCTCTTTCAGGCAGGTCTCGACCCGACGACTGACGGTGGCGTAATCCAGAGCGTCCGCGACATCATCGGAGCGGCCGGGCACCCGATTATCCCAGGCCATCTCAAGATCGATGACGAGGCTCTGGGCAACTTCCCGTTCCCAGTCGTAAACACCGACCACAGTTTCCACAACCAGGCCTTCGATAAATACACTGTCTGCCAAGGGGACTCCCGGACTCTTCCACTCGTTCGTGACTGGGTGACTGGTGATTGAATAACGCATAACCAAGGGATACTGTAATTGAGCTGGCCCGCGTTTTCTGGGCCGGCATTTTCGCACACAATGGCCAGATACGTCTTCGCTTCCGAGCCCACAGCATGATTCTCAGTGACCCCGTATTAACCGTTCTGCTCTGTGCCGCCGCTTATGTGGCCGGCTCCGTGCTGTTCGCCCCGCCCGTGTGCCGGCTCTGGAAGCTACCGGACCCCCGGGCCCAGGGCTCCGGCAATCCGGGCGCAACCAATGTGTACCGAACCGGCGGCTGGCCGCCTGCCTTGATGACGCTCGCACTCGACGCTGCCAAGGGCTGGCTTCCGGTCTGGCTGGCTCACGCCGCCGGCCTGTCGGTGATGGTGCAGGCTGTGGTGGCACTGTGCGCCGTGACCGGGCACATGATCCCGGTATTCTACCGATTCAAGGGTGGCAAGGGCGTGGCAACGGCGCTGGGGGCCGGACTTGCACTGGCGCCAGTAACCACACTGGTGATGGCTGCGATCTGGATGCTGGTAATCTGGCGCTGGCGGATTTCGGCCCTCGCCTCACTGGTGGCCATCATCAGCGGGCCACTGATCAGTGCGTTTATCGAGCCGGAAACCCTGCCCCTGTTTGGGCTGCTGGCCATATTGATCGTAGTCCGCCACCGCAATAACCTGATCCGGCTTGCACAGGGCCGGGAAGCTGGCCTCTAAATTTCAGTCGAGGGCTCAGTCAACCAGCCCTGAAGACCTCGGCTCATTGATCGGCGGCAAGGTGTTCATCGGCCATCTGGGCACAGCAACGATCCGCTCGCCATCCTTCTGGCCCGCTTTCATGCGTTGGGCGCCGGCATAGGCAATCATGGCACCGTTATCGGTACAGAACTCCGGGCGGGCATAAAAGACATTCGCTTTCAGTTTGGCCGCCATTTTTTCAAGGCCGGCCCGTAAACGCCGATTAGCACTGACGCCCCCGGCGATGACCAGACGCTTGCAGCCAGTCTGATCCAGAGCCCGGCGGCATTTGATGGTCAGGGTGTCCACGACAGCCGCCTCAAAGGCCAGAGCAATATCCGCCCGGGTCTGATCGTCCAGCCCGCCGGCATCCCGGGCAGCATTCACGGTATTGAGCGTGAAGGTTTTCAGGCCACTGAAACTGAAATCCAGACCGGGCCGGTCGGTCATTGGCCTCGGGAACCGGTAGCGCCCTTCAGTGCCTTTCTCCGCGAGCGCAGCAACCCGGGGGCCGCCCGGATAGTCCAGGCCGAGCATCTTGGCGGTTTTATCGAAGGCTTCGCCAGCAGCATCATCTACCGATTCACCCAGCATTTCATACTCGCCGATGCCATCGACGCGCACCAACTGGGTGTGCCCCCCGGAAACCAGTAGGGCCACGAAAGGAAATTCTGGAGGATTATCCTCCAACATGGGCGCCAACAGGTGCCCCTCCATGTGATGAACGCCCAATACCGGAATGCCCAGGGCAAAGCCCAGCGCATGAGCCACAGAGCCGCCCACCATAAGCGCGCCAACCAGCCCCGGACCGGCCGTGTAAGCAATCCCCTCTATATCGGCGCGGCTTCGCCCCGCATCCGCCAACACCTGGTCACACAATGGCAGGAGCTTGCGGACGTGATCCCGGGACGCCAGCTCGGGCACCACACCGCCGTAATCCGCGTGCATGTCTATCTGGCTGAACAGTGCGTGGCCCAGCAGGCCGCGCTCCGTGTCATACAGAGCAACGCCGGTTTCATCACAGGAGGTCTCAATACCAAGAATCAGCATAGGGTCTGGCCACAGTGGTTAACAGAAATGGGTTGGCAGAATCGGAAACGACGCGCATTTTAGCAGAAACCCGAAACCCACTGGCAGATTCATAGAACAAACATTGACCTTGCCATAACCCAGGCGCTATCATTGCCGCCCTAAATTATGCACTGGTCGAGTTTTAGCCAATCTGACCAGGGATCGAGAACCGATCTGGCCCTGCCAGGCGGACCAAATTGAAACCGAATCTATCAGGTAGGTGATTTTCGAATGCCAGCTGTTAAAGTGAAAGAGAATGAACCGTTTGACGTAGCACTGCGTCGCTTCAAGCGTTCCTGCGAAAAAGCAGGTGTACTTTCTGAAGTACGTCGTCGTGAGCACTACGAGAAGCCGACCGCTGTTCGTAAGCGCAAAGCAGCCGCTGCCGTTAAGCGTCATCTCAAGAAGCTTCAGCGGGAACAGCGCAAGTTCGAGCGTCTGTACTAAGTTTTTACCGACGCCGCTTGACTGCAAAGCACTGATTGCCTGTACAGCCGCAGGCTGCACAGAGCGACTCAAAAATGCCGCCGAGGCCTGGCTTCGGCGGCATTTTTGGCTATTGGCCAACTCCGATGACGGCCTGATGTGGAGCCTCCATGAGCGGACTGATCCCTCAACAGTTTGTTGAAAACCTGCTCGATCGCATAGATCTGGCAGAACTGATCGGTTCACGCATTACGCTCAAGAAAGCCGGCGCCAATTACAAGGCCTGCTGCCCGTTCCACGACGAGAAAACACCCTCGTTCAATGTCCGGCCGGACAAGGGCTTTTACCATTGCTTCGGGTGCGGTGCCCATGGCGACGCCATCAGCTTTGTCAGGGAATTTGAAGGCCTGGGCTTTACCGAGGCGGTAGAGGAACTGGCCAGACGGGTCGGACTGGAAGTGCCCTACGACCAAGCGGCGAAGCAGGAAATCCAGCTAGTCCGAACACTGACAGACGCCCTGGATTTTGCCAGCCGCTTTTATCATTCGGCACTGCAGGGCCAGCAAGGCGCCTACGCCAGGGACTATCTGAAACAGCGCGGGCTCGACAGCACCGTCATTGAGCAGTATCAGGTGGGGTATGCGCCATCAACCGGTACCGCGCTGTTCGACGTTGCCAGCAAAGATCTTCAGGGGCCGCTGATCGAGACCGGCACGGTCTCCGACAAATACGGCCGGCCCAGAGACCTGTTCCGAAACCGGGTTATGTTCCCGATTCGCAACAGCCGGGGCAAAACAGTGGCCTTTGGCGGTCGAACACTGGGCGACGACAAGGCGAAATACATCAACTCTCCGGAGTCGGATGTGTTTCACAAAAGCCGCGAGATCTATGGGCTGTTTGAAGCCAAGCAGACGATCAGGCAGCTCGACAAACTGCTCGTGGTTGAGGGCTACATGGACGTTATCGCCCTCGCCCAGCACGGCATTCATTATGCCGTTGCAACGCTGGGTACCGCCACGAACCAGGACAGCCTGACCGCCCTGCTGAGGCAGGTCAGGCACATTGTGTTCTGTTTCGACGGCGACCAGGCCGGCTTCCGGGCCGCTGACCGGGCCATGGAAAATGCGCTGGAACTGATGGCCGACGGCCTCCACCTGCAGTTTCTGATGCTGCCCCAGGGCGAGGATCCGGACACACTGGTGCGAAAGGAAGGCCCTGAAGCCTTCCAGAAGCGCATTGACGGCGCGACGCCTATGTCCCGGTACCTGTTTGACCGGCAGAGCGAAGGCCTGGATCTACAGCTGCCAGAACACCGGGGCGAACTGAGAGCCCGGGTTGAGCCAATGCTCAATAAAATGCCCAGAAGCACCCTTCGGGATGCCATGTGGCATGAAATGCTCCGCCTATGCGGCGGGCGCAATCAGTGGCAAAACCGCCAGCAGGCGCAACAGAAAGGCAGATGGAAAGGCGAGCGGCGGGACCGGGTTACCGAAGAACGCATCGATGTAAAACTCAGCAAGGACAGCATTCTCTGCCTTGCCCTGCTGGAGGCGCCGGATCTGGCCACCGAAGTGACAGAACTGGCCCGCAGCTCCAGACAGTTTAACCAGGCCCGGAATTTTGCGGACTGGATTCTGGAGAAGGCCGTCCGGGACCGGAAATCACTGGTTCGGGGATTGGCACTGGACAATGCAGCCCGCGAGCGGTTTTACCACCTGTTTGACGGAATCGAGCACATACCGGCAAGGGAAAGCACGCTGGCCGCCGCGAGGGAGCTTCTGAGCCCGAACGAGGAAGCATCACGCCAGCTGCGACTGGCAACACTGTTACGAAACCTGTCCAACCTTACAACCGAGGAACGGCAGGAGCTGAGAGCCCTGAGTAGTGGAACACGGGACTAACAGCACTTGAAACTTGTCGCACTGATCACCATCTAACCATGAAGCCGCGGCTCCTTGGTGGCAGAGCAACCGAGCGACAGCTATAATGGCTGTTTCACTTTTTTCCTTCTGAAAAGCGAGTTCACAGGGTGTCTATGTCAGGCAATTCGCAAAAATCACGTTTGAAAGACCTCATTGCACGAGGCAAGGAACAAGGTTACCTGACTTACGCCGAGGTAAACGACCACCTCCCGGAAGACATCGCTGACCCGGACCAGGTCGAAGACATCATTCGCATGATCAACGACATGGGCATTCAGGTGTCTGAAGTTGCACCGGACGCAGACACGCTTCTGATGACCGATGGCGATTCCACGGCCGACGAAGCCGCTGCCGCCGAAGCCGCTGCCGCGCTCGCAGCCGTGGAATCCGATGCCGGCCGCACCACAGACCCGGTCCGCATGTATATGCGGGAAATGGGCACGGTGGAGTTGCTGACCCGTGAAGGCGAAATTGTCATCGCCAAGCGTATCGAGGAAGGTATCCGGGATGTCATGGCTGCCGTCGCGCACTTCCCCGGCATCACCGGCACCGTTAGCCAGGCTTACGACCGCATTATCGAGAACGAAGGCCGCATCAGCGACGTCGTAACCGGTTTTCTGGACCCGGACGATGCCGAGCCGTTCATGGGCGAGGACACCACAACCGACAGCTCTGACGATTCCGACTCATCCTCCGACGATGACGACGATTCCTCCAACGAGGAAGAAACCGATAACGGACCCGATCCGGAAGAAACCCGTCTCCGGTTCGAGCTGCTCAATGAAAAGCTGGAAGCCGCCAACAAGGCACTGGCCAAGCACGGCCGTTCCGACAAGAAAACCCAGCAAGCCCTGAACGAGCTGGGCCAGGTGTTCGCACCGTTCAAGCTGGCCAACAAGGCATTCGATGAACTGGTCAATGTGGTTCGCTCCACCAACGATCTGGTACGCGAGAACGAGCGGGCGATCATGCAGATCTGCGTGCGTGACTGCAAAATGCCACGCAAGGACTTCATCAAGTCCTTCCCCGGCAACGAGGTCAACCTCGACTGGGCCGACAAGATCGCCAGAAGCAAAAAGCCCTACGCAGCACCGATCTCGGAACGTATTGACGAGATTGTCCGCCTCCAGAAACGGATCCAGAACGTGCAGAATGAAGTGGATCTGGACGTCGCTGACATCAAGGAAATCAACCGTCGCGTCTCCATCGGTGAAGCCAAGGCCCGCCGCGCCAAGAAGGAAATGGTTGAGGCCAACCTGCGTCTGGTTATTTCCATCGCCAAGAAATACACCAACCGCGGCCTGCAGTTCCTGGATCTGATTCAGGAGGGCAACATCGGCCTGATGAAGGCCGTCGACAAGTTCGAGTACCGCCGTGGCTACAAGTTCTCCACCTATGCCACCTGGTGGATTCGTCAGGCCATCACCCGCTCCATCGCGGACCAGGCCCGCACCATCCGTATTCCGGTGCACATGATTGAAACCATCAACAAACTCAACCGCATCTCCCGCCAGATGCTTCAGGAGATGGGCCGAGAGCCCACGCCGGAAGAGCTTGGCGAGCGCATGGAAATGCCTGAGGACAAGATCCGCAAGGTCCTGAAGATCGCCAAAGAGCCGATCTCCATGGAAACCCCGATTGGCGACGACGAAGACAGCCACCTGGGCGACTTCATCGAAGATATCCAGGCCCTCTCCCCGGTGGATTCCGCGACCGCAGAAGGCCTGCGCGAAGCCACCCGTTCGGTACTGGCCGGCCTCACCGCCCGCGAGTCCAAGGTTCTGCGGATGCGCTTCGGTATCGAGATGAACACCGACCACACCCTGGAAGAAGTCGGCAAGCAGTTCGACGTCACCCGGGAGCGGATCCGTCAGATCGAAGCCAAGGCCCTGCGCAAACTGCGCCACCCGTCACGCTCCGATCACCTGCGCGGCTTTATTGACGACCAGGGCAACGGATAAGCACCACAACAGTAGCGGGCGCCACACCTCACCGGTATAATGGCGCCCGCTTTGTTTCCCCCTCCGGAAACACCTCTCAAAACAGCGTTCGCTGAACGGGCCTATAGCTCAGTTGGTTAGAGCAGGGGACTCATAATCCCTTGGTCGCAGGTTCGAGTCCTGCTGGGCCCACCATTCCATCCCGAATACCTTATAAGCCCAAGCCCCGATGGCTTGGTTCATTGCCCGCCCATTGAAAAGGACCTCCTCTCTCCGTCGATTTTATTTACATCCCAGCCCAATCCGATTTCCCCGAAAGAACACAACTATTTGAATTAGCCACAGTTGCGATTACTGGCCTGAAAACTGCTTTCCAAGATAGGCAAAACGCAAGGAAAGCAAAGAGGGTTTAAAAGTATGAAATGCAATCAATCTGTAAAAGTTCTGGGAAGCGTGGTGGCCGGCCTGATTTTCAGTGCCAGCGCACACAGCGCCATGATTTCCTGTAGTGACAACCCTGCACTCAACTACATGCAGATGGATGATTCTCAGGCCTCTGCGTGTCTGGACTCGGGCGTTGGAAACCTGACCGGCAACCCGGCAAACGACCTGTTCCTGAACGGAGCCGGTAGCGACTACCAGTTCGCGAGCAAGTCTGACGACAGCAACCCCTACAACCTGACATACGGCAATGGAACCTGGAGCTTTGATTCCAGCTTCTGGGACGACTATTCCGACGCAGCGCTGGGCTTCAAGTTTGGAACCGGCAACACACCGGATGAGTGGTTTGTCTTCTCTCTGCAAGATCTGGTCAGCTCTGGCGAGTGGGCTTTCTTCTACGGCACCGATAACGCCAATACGACTGGCGGAGGTTTGTCTCATATGAACCTCTACGGCAAGGAAGGCAGCGTATCGGTACCCGAACCAGGCACAATCGCATTACTTGGTCTGGGTCTTGTTGGTCTGACTCTGACTCGCAGGAAGAAAAACGCCGCTTAAAATGCAGTCAATATTCTTTACACCTCTTTCCAGGCTCCTTAAGTAGGGGCCTTTTTCATTTCTTCTTCCCACACACCGGCAACAAACAGACTCTATCGTGCCTGACAGCGCGTGGTACTCCGACGACTTCTGAACCCGACGCCAGATATACGTGGTTCTACAGACATTGATCGGTGTCAAAAAAGCCAACGTCCTGAAAAGACAAGCCACATACACTATCCCCCGAACTGCCATACCAGCCGTGCATGAAGCACCACCCCACGGCCCGAGTATAAAAACAACGTAGTAATGGAGTGTATCAATGGCTTTTTCCTCCCGGTTCCGCACCAGGGCAGTGTCCCTCGCAATTGCAACAGCCTCTTTGGGTCTCGCTTTCCCAGCCCACGCCAGCATGGGCAACCTCGGCACCACATACGGCGTCATGCCGGTAGACGTGGCAACCGCCCAGTCGCTGTCGATGTTCAACGATCAGGTATCAGCTACCTATTACAACCCCGCCTACCTCACCAAAGACGAGCGGGGCGAGCTGACAGCCGGCATCCTGCACGCCGAACAGGAACTGCGATCAGCCAACCCGAACGCCAATGGTGATGTACTCTCCAGCTCGCCAAGCCAGCATGTGCTGATCGGCATGAAGACCAATCTGGGGTCGCTCACTCGGTTCAAGCATCCGATTTACCTCGGTTTTATTGCCGGTGTCGAAAAATACGGAAAGGAAATGCTGGCATTCGACTCCCAAACCACAGAAAGCGGCCAATTCCTGCAATATGGCAAAGAGCCACTGTTCCTGAATGTTGGTGGTGCAACGCCGATCTGGCGGGGCATTTCGGTGGGCGCCTCGGTGCGGGTAACACTCGATGCCACGGCGAATCTTGATGCTGTATCTACTCTGGGCGGCGAAACCAGTCGCGAGCGACTTGCCGTCAACGCTGAACCTTCACTGAAGACCATCCTGGGAACCACCATCGACCTGGGCAGCACCTTCTGCCCAGAGAACGATTGTTTCCTTCAGGGATGGGAAACGGCGTTTGCGTACCGAACCAAGTCCTCAGCTTCCACTGCCGTTGACTCAAACATCATCGTCACCCAAACCATCCCGGACCCGGGCCTGAGTCTTGCAGTCTCTACCATCGACTCGTTCCAGCCGGAGACCTTCGGCTTTGGCGCCCAGTACCGGGGCGACCGCTGGCGTATTGGCGGCAGTATCGAACAGCAGAACTGGTCAGAACTTGAGCAGGAATTCGAGGGCGACACCATTAAGGATCAGGGCTCCGTGGCGGCAGGCAGCCGAATCCAGTTCGACGACGTGCTGATTCCGCGGATCGGCGCCGAATACGCGCTCAACAAGAACTTATCCCTGCGCGCCGGCCTTGCCTATGAAGAGTCGCCACTCGAATCCACCCGCAATCCCGAGATCAACTATCTCGACACCGACAAGATTGTCGTCGGCCTGGGCTTGAGTGCCACCTATGACCGCACCCGGCTGCTGGCCCACCCGGTGCGCCTGGATATCGGCTATCAATACCAGCAATTGCAGGAGCGGGATTTCACGCTGGTAGATTTTGAAGGCGACGAAACGCCGGTTACGGCGGACGGCGACGTTCACGTTGTCAGCGGCTCCATCACCCTGAAGTTTTAAGGAGGGCACGCCATGAAGTACAACAAAACACTGGCATTGGTTCCCGCCCTGTTACTGGCCGCCTGCGGCGGCAGCGAACAGACCATGAACGAGAAGGTCTCTCCCGGCTCGGTGGTTTATTCCTATCCTGCCGACGGGCAGCCGGATGTCAGCCCGAAGGCTGACATCGTTCTGCGCTTCAGCCACGACTTGACCGATGAGGATGCGGATCTGCAAAACAAGATCCTGGTGGAATCGCAGGGCCAGCCCGTGCCCTTCTCGATCAGCCGGCTAGACGGGGGCAAGAGCCTGAAACTGTCACCGGCCTCGGACTTGAAAAAGCTCAGGGCCTACACAGTGAGCTTCAGTGAGCCACTGATTGCCGAAGGCGGTCGACAGATAGACACCCCCAACGCGGTGGGTGAAGCCGGCATCCAGTTCGAAACCCGGGGTAGTTTCTCCGGGCCGGCGAGCACAACCAACTCGGCCGGGAATTTTGGTATTGCCTGGCAGGTTCCGGCAAGCAACAGTGCCTTTGAGGCGATGAACTTCTCCACCTTCCGGCTGGCCATGACCCATCCCGTCCACCCCGATTGGACGGCCCTTGGCGGCTCGATCCAGCTTCTGGATGGCAACGGCGAACCAGTTCCGGCGACGGTTCTGGTAAAAGGCAACCGGATAACCGTGGACCCTTGTGTGGGCGAGGATCCGAGGGAATGCGGCAGCAAGGACGACGTTCTGGACACCAGCCAGACCTACACCCTGCAGCTTGAGAATCTGGCCAGCCTGACCTCCCCGCAGGCCGACCGGTTCAGCCAGGAGATTACATTCACACCCCGCGAGACCGGTCCTACAGTGGTACTGCAGCAATCTGCCGTTGATTCGGGACTGGCCGCAGGCGCGTCGGAAGAAGACGCGACCCGATCGGTTCTGAATGGGCAGATCATCAACGGTGTCACCCTTGACTCGGTGCTACAGGGTGAAGCAGGCCCCTCTCAGCAAAGCGGAGACCTGTTCGCAGAGCTGGCTTTTGCACCAGCTTTTGAAGCGGATGAAGCACTGCCGTTACGCATTGCTCGTGGCAGCGTCCTGAACAGCACCAGCCTGGATGTTCTCGTGGGCGGCGAGGTTCCCGTTCTGGACGCCGCCAACGGACAACTCCAGACAACCGGCAACATCAAGGTCACCATGTTGTCAGATGCCTCCGGCTATCTCAGCCCCAACCCCTATACCGATGACCTCAACGCGCCCAGGCACATTACCTTGTTCATGGATGTTTCCATGAACACCGAGAACGGACAGCCCAACGCGGCCCTTTCTCAGGACCTGATGGGGGTGGAGCTGCGCGGTATCGCCCTGGTGCAGGATGGCGTGCTGACCATCGACGCCATTGGCATGGTGGAGCCAAACCTTCTGGGCCAGGAGTACACCGACTCAACCATCGCTTTTCACCTGCAGGCGGCCACCGATGCCAATTCAGTGCTTGATGCCGAGATGCTCCGTGAGTTGGACAGCAAAGCGCCAGGCCTTGTGAGTTGGATGCCTGGCCCTGAAAACGCGATTCCGGACACCCGCCAGTCCATGCAACGGCCCGGGGACCCGGTCATTCTGTTCTTTGACGAGCCCCTGGCCCCCGAATCCATCAAAACCGGCGTTTCACTGTTCGCTGATGGTGTTCCTGTGAGCGCCCTTGAAACACGACTGGACGGTACAGCGGTCATTCTGAACCCGGAAGCTGGTCTGCGCCATGGTGTTGACTACGAGGTGGTGATCAACGGGCTGACCGACCTCGCCGGCAACCCCGCCACCACAGCTCCCCTCCGGTTTTCTCTCGACGATATTGGTGGCGCCTCTGTAACCAGACGCCCTGCCCTTGCCCTGACAACCTACCCGGGATACCCCTGTGAGACAGATCACAGCCTGTTGGACCTCTCAGCCGGTGTACTCGGGCAATGTTACTCCGATGGGGGTGTGGGTGATGTACTGCCGGTCAGCCAAATGCCATCAGATCGCCCCATTACCGTGGTCTTTTCAAAGTCCATGGATCTGGATTCCATCTTGGCCGGCGACACCTTCACTGTGGAAAAAGTAAGCCAGGCGCCAAATGGCTCCATCACGGTGCTGGAAAGCGAGGTTCCCGGTCGGCTCGAGAAGAGCCTCCAACGCATCCGCTTCTACCCGGATCAGCCCTGGGAGGCCGGCGCCCACTATCGCTACACCCTGAAATCATCTGAAGATGCCGGAACCTGCACTACCGGCGCCTACACCTCGGTTTGCGATTCCGATGGCCTTGCCCTGAAAACGGACCTGCTTGAAGGCTTGAATGACGGTGGTAACAACAACGGGCCGGACCACATGGTGATTTACTTCACTGGCGTCGAACCAGTGGAGAGCGTATTCACACCTCTGAGGAACCTGCCCGTTCGCGACACCAACGCCAACTTCCTGGTGGACTGCAACGCCAACACCAATCCGGACTGTCTCGAGCCTTTCGTCCATGAGGGAAGTGATAACGACGGATGGGAAGCGTCGGCGAACTCTACCGCGCTGAGGGTCCGCAACAACCTGGCGTCTGCATCCCCGCCCGTTATCGTGGCCAGTAATGCGGATGCCCGTGTGGGTTGTGAGACCGGCGACCGGTGCCCAAAAAACAAATTCATCTATCAGACCTATGCCCTTAATACGGAGGTGATCGGTCCCGGCATCTATGAGCCGACGGGCGACAAAGGGATTCTGGTAAACCTTTACCCCACGCAACTTGCTACCACATCGATCAGCGTGTTCACAGAGCTTCGGGTGTTCGGTTTCATTCCGCTGCAGGAGGAATCCATAACCAATACCCAGGTCCTCCGTATGCGCTACGCCAAGGACGACCCGTCGTGTTCGGGCTCGGGCTGCAGACGCTCCAGCCTGATACCCGGGGTGATAACCGAAGGTGAAAATGGCCAGCCGGTATTCAAGACCCGTGCCGAACTGATGCTCGATGCGCCGGACATGGAAATTCCGCTGGGTGGCTCCCACGATCTGTACGGCCGGGAATTCGTGCTCGAACTCGAGGGGAACATTACCTTCTTCGACGACGGCCGGATGCAGATTGAGCAACGAAACTCTAACCTGGTCGACATCAATGTCCGCGCGCGGGCCCTGGGAGTCCCTGGCGGAGAAATTGTGACGATAGATCTGCCCCTTCAGATCCCCGAACAGGGCGTCTACCTCAATTTCATTTCCAATCCGGTGAAGGAGATTCCTGCAGAGGAATAGACATCACGGTAGTCGTCGAAGCAAAGGGCCAGCCAGCAAGCTGGCCCTTTTTGCCTTGAAAACCCTGTTCATTTTTTCGCCCTGATCCCCATTTCCTGCTAATCTGGTTGCACAATGAAACCTCAATAGCACAACAACAATCTGCCAGGAGAGCGCTTTCATGGAAAACGGCACCCACTACCGCACCTGCCACCTATGTGAGGCGATGTGCGGAGTCGCTATCGAAATGAAAGACGGTCGTATTGCCTCCATCAAGGGGGATGAAAATGATCCGCTCAGCCGGGGTCACATCTGTCCAAAGGCGGTAGCGCTGCAGGACCTCCACGAGGATCCTGACCGCCTGAGGAAGCCGATCCGGAAAACGGCGACGGGCTGGCAGGAGATGGACTGGGACGAAGCGCTTGACCTGGTGGCCGACAGGCTGCACCAGGCCCGCCAGGAGCATGGCCGAAACAGCATCGGTGTTTACCTTGGCAATCCCAATGTTCACAACCATGGCTCCCTGGTCGCGACCATGCCATTTTTGCGGGCGATCGGCAGCCAGAACCGCTTCTCGGCAACGTCTAATGATCAGCTGCCCCACATGCTGGCAAGCCTTGAGATGTTCGGGCACCAGATCCTGTTTCCAATTCCGGACATTGATCACACCGACCTGTTTATCTGCATCGGTGCCAATCCGATGGCATCCAATGGCAGCCTGATGACCGTGCCCGATTTCCGGGGCCGGCTCAAAGCCCTGAAACAGCGGGGCGGAAAAATGATTGTGGTGGACCCGCGCCGGACCGAAACCGGAAAACTGGCGGACGAATTCCATTTTGTCCGGCCAGGCAGCGACGCCCTGCTTCTGATGGCCATGGTGCATACCTTGTTCGAAGAGCACCTGGTGGACCCGGGGCCTGCCGAGCGACTGGTAAAGGATGTTGATCTGCTGCGTCTGTCCTCTCTTGCCTTCACGCCCGAAGCGGTGAGCGACCACACAGGCATTGCGGCTGAAGATATCCGGGCACTCGCCCGACAGTTGGCCACCACCCGAAAAGCCGCTCTGTACACCCGCATGGGCACCAGCACGCAACGCTTTGGCGGCGTCGCGACCTGGCTCGCTTACTGCCTCAACATTCTTACTGGCAAACTGGATATGCCCGGGGGTGTTCTGTTTACCCAGCCGGCCATCGACCTGGTGGAACTTGGTGCCCTGGCCGGCCAGAAGGGTCACTTTGGCAAACGCCACAGCCGCGTGAAGGGGTTACCAGAATTTGCCGGAGAATACCCCGCCAGCACCATGGCCGATGAAATCCTCACCCCGGGTGAAGGGCAAATCCGCTCGTTTGTGACTGTCGCAGGCAACCCGGTACTCTCGAGCCCGAATGGGCGCCGCCTTGACGAGGCTCTGGGCGGCCTCGATTTCATGGTTTCGGTGGATTACTACCTGAACGAAACCACCTGCCACGCCGACGTCATTCTGCCCCCGACCGCAGCCCTTGAGCGCAGTCATTACGACCTGATTTTCAGCATGTTTGCCGTGCGCAATGTCGCCAAATACTCCGAGGCATTGTTCGAAGCTGGCCCCGATACCCGCCAAGACTGGCAGATTCTGCTGGAGCTTGCCCATCGTCTGGAAAAGCGGCGAAAAGGCGGGCGTCTTCCCTTGCGCGCCGAGCTGGGCTGGCGCACGTTCAAACAGATCGGCCCGGATCCGATTCTGGATCTGTTGCTCCGTGCCGGACCCTATGGCGCAGACATGGGAAGGGTTCGCGGACTACTCCAGCCCGCGGTTGATCTGATCATGGATATCCTGCCGCAACGCCATCCTCTCAGGGGGCTGGCAAAACTCAGCCCGCTGAACCGCCACTGGCAAGATCTGCCCAAGGGCTTGTCCCTCAGCGCACTAAAGGAAAACCCCAACGGGGTTGATCTCGGGCCACTCCAGCCTTCGCTTCCGGAACGACTCTTTACCCGGGATGGCCGGATCAACCTGGCGCCAAGGCGATATCTGGACGACCTGGGCCGTCTACATGATCTTCTGAAAACACCCGCTGACACCGAATTGCAACTGATCGGCAGGCGCCACGTCCGGAGCAACAATTCGTGGATGCACAACAGCCAGCGGCTGGTGAAAGGTAAGGACCGCTGCACCCTGATGATTCACCCCAGGGATGCCAGCCGCCTGGGGCTGCAGGCCACCGACTCCGCTAGCATCAGTGCCGACGACCGACAGATTGTTCTGCCTGTGGAAATCACCGAAGACGTCATGCCCGGCGTCGTTTCAATCCCCCACGGCTGGGGCCATGACCGAGAGGGCACCGGCCAGTCAGTGGCAGCAGCCCATGCCGGAGCGAGCATCAATGACGTGCTCAGCGACGGAGACATTGATCCGCTCTCTGGCACGTCCGTATTGAATGGACAGTCCGTTACTGTCAGAGTCTGGCGCCCCGAGCGACAACGGAAACGGGCCTGATTCATACTAAGGAGTTAATAATGCCCCAGTGGCTGCAGTGGAGTCTGATCATCGCGGGGTTGATCGCCATCGTACTGATGTTGGTGTTCATCCGCCGGCAGGTAGGCTTGCTCTCGGAAAACCGTAAACGACAGGCCAAAACCGAAGCGTTTCAGGCCAACCGCAGGAAAGACATGATTCGCAGTGTTCATGTCATCGCGATGGCGGTTGAAGAGGATCAGATCGAATATTCCGAAGCCTGCCTTCGGCTCAAGGGCCTACTGGACCATATTGCACCAGATTTGCTGGAGCGGCCCCCTTTTCGGGTATTTCAGGAAGTGCACGATCGGCTGCAGCATATGCCCACCCATCGGGCTCGGCAGGCCACCGAGACCAGGTTTGTCGAAAAGATGGACAAGGAACGGTTTGAAGTTGAGCACAAACACGCTGACCAGATACGCCGGGCAGCAACCGCCCTTCGGCACCATTCGTTTTCGCCCGACACCCAGTGAATTCTCAAAACCACAACTGGTCAGACCTTATTTTTGTTACATTTTGTAACCGAAGCACCCCGCATCATCAGAATTTCGCAAATTAAATCAACAGGTTCAGAAACCCCGAAAAACAAATGGCGTGCCCATTGATTGAAAGCGCAAACCGTTGACTTTTCTTTTCCCTGCCAGGGTCTAGATTGTGAGGAGGGCGGTCTCCATCATCTTGCGGACCTCTGTGAAGGAAGCCGCCTCGCGTTGTTAACTCCTGATAAGTTTGGACGACACTGCAACAAGCAGGTGAGCTTGCCGGCCTTAGGGCCGGCTTTTTTTGAAGACAATTCCTGAGAAGGCCGACCTGTTACTGGCTCATCATGCCAGCCATGGCCATTACACTGTCTTTACTGTTAACCAGCTCATCAAACTGCTCCTCTACCTTCTCACGGTCAAGCCCCAGATCATCATAGAACGACTGACTGATCGTCTCCCCGGCACCCAGCGCCACGCCCCGGGCGGTCAACAACTGGCGGCCCAGCCACAACAACCTGGCATAGACACTATGGGCGCCTTCGTAGGCCGGGTTTTTCTGATAACGGATTGCCAGGGTGACCTCGTCCGGCATGCCCCAGTTCTCCATAAGCTGGGCGGCAATCTGTTCCCGGGTTATGCCCAGCAGATAATGCTCCGTTACCGAGGAGTCAATATCCGGATTCACTTCCAGAGAGCGGCAGACCAGCTTGAAATGGGGCGGAAACACTTGGGCCAGAACCAGGTGGCCGAAGTTGTGCAGCAAACCCGCCAGATAGGCGAGGCCGAATACCGGGCGCTTACCCCGGGGCATCATACTTGCCAGAATGCCCGCGGATTGTGCCTGCCAGATCGCCTGCTGCCAGTAATCCACATAGCCGTCCGGATGATCCTGGGGTTGCCGCAATGCCCGACCGAGCGAAAGCCCCATGGCCAGGTTCATCACCAGATCAAACCCGAGCACCCGGGAAACGGCATCGTGAACGGATTTCACTTGCCCTGCAGCGGCATAGAATGAGGAAGAAGCCCAACTGACAACCTGGGCGGCAAGACTGGGGTCACTTTCGACAATGTCCACCAGATCGCCCATCACGGCATTGGGATTGACCCTCAAGTGGATTATTCGCTGAGCGGTTTCCGGCAATGGCGGCAGTTCCAGAGTATCTTCCAGACGCTGCTGAATTCTCAGGCCGGTAAACTTCTTGATGGCGGAATGCAGCTGGTCCCGGTCCTTGCCATGATCATCAAGGTTCACCGATATGGACGCCGAGTCCACCGCAAACGATCGACGTTCCGCCTTCTCAGTCAACGCCTTGAACTCCTCGACCGGCATCACCATCGCCAGGTTCTGCTCGCCTAGCTCCAGCGCCACGGCCGGCAGTTCATCCACCCGCTGGTCAACAACCGTTGGCCAGCCGGTCAGCGATGGCAGTGCCGGAAGCGCCTTGAGCCCGGCCCGCTCCCGAACCCGCACCTGCTCCCGGCGTTTCATCAACCGAAAATCACGGCCCAGCTGCTTGTTCAGCTGCTCCAGATCAATCAGGTCGTCCCTGCGGCAAATCACCTGCAGATTTCCCTCCCCGTCATTGAGAAGTACCATTCGCAGCAGTTCCTTCTGGCTGGCCTGGCCCACGTCCCTGAGGGACACCCCCGCAGCGGAATCGCCCAGGGCCTGCTGAACCGCGACAGGTAGTTCCATAAAGTTCTCCCGAATGTTGCTGTCTTTCGTCTGATAATCCGAGTTCGAAAACGATCTGTGACTCAGTATAGGGCAAGGAGATTGCCCTGATGTTGACTAAACTCCATTTCCTGACCGCTTGCATACGTTTCCGATCACAGAACGGACGGTTCTATACGTCGCCATAGCGGATTTTCTCACCAAGCCACCGGCGAACCAGTGCCTGGACAATCTCGGGGTGAGCCATGAGGCCGGGGGCCATTTCCCGCACCGGCTCGATCCAGGCTTTGTCGCGCTCAAAGTCCGCAAGGCGAAACTGCATCATACCGGTCTGGCGCGTACCCAACACCTCGCCCGGGCCGCGAATCTCCAGGTCTTTCTCCGCAATAAAGAAACCGTCCTGGCTGTCCCGAAGCGCCTGCAGCCGGGCCTTGCCATTGGCAGACAGCGGCGGGGGATACATCAGCACGCAAAAACTTGCCTGTTCACCCCGGCCAACACGGCCACGGAGCTGATGCAGCTGGGCCAGCCCAAGGCGCTCAGGGTTTTCAATGATAATCAGGGAGGCGTTGGGAACATCAACCCCAACCTCAATCACCGTGGTGGCTACCAGCAAATCAAGCTCGCCCACCTTGAACTGCTCCATAACGGAAGCTTTTTCCTGGGCCTTGAGCCGGCCATGGACCAGGCCCACTTTGAGCTCCGGGAGTCGCTGGGCCAACTCTTGAGCTGTTACTTCTGCGGCCTGGCACTGCAACGCCTCCGACTCCTCGATCAGGGTACACACCCAGTAGGCCTGACGGCCCTCATGGCAGGCACCGCGTACTCGCTCAATCACGTCTTCACGCCGACTGTCAGGAATCACAATGGTTTCTATCGGTTTTCGCCCCGGCGGCAGCTCATCTATAACCGAGGTATCCAGATCCGCATAAGCGCTCATGGCCAGGGTCCGGGGAATGGGCGTTGCCGTCATGATCAGCTGATGGGGTGCCAACGTGCCACCCACACCTTTTTCACGCAGGGCCAGGCGCTGGTGAACCCCAAACCGATGTTGCTCATCCACGATCACCAGGGCGAGCCGGTGAAACTCCACCTCATTCTGGAACAGGGCGTGGGTTCCGATCACCACTCCGGCCTCACCGGACCGGACAACTTCCAGGGCCTCCTGTCGCGCCTTGCCTTTGACTCTGCCCGACAGCCAGGCAAGCCGGATACCCAATGGCTCCAACCATGCCCGAAAATTCTGCAAGTGCTGTTCAGCCAGGATTTCAGTGGGGGCCATCAGGGCCACCTGGGTGCCAGCGCTAATGGCCTGCAGGGCAGCCAGCGCCGCCACGACGGTTTTCCCGGAACCCACGTCGCCCTGGACAAGCCTGAGCATCGGCAAAGGCTGACTGAGATCCTGTCGAATATCGGCGAGCACATGGCGTTGGGCGCCGGTGAGTGAAAACGGCAGGGATTCAAGGAAACGGTCCGGAAGGTCTCCCGTTGGCAGAAGCGGCAATGCCTCCCGGGCCTGAATCTGCTCCCGCACCTGGAGCAGACTCAACTGATGCGCCAGCAATTCTTCCATCACCAGTCTCTGCTGCGCCGGATGGCGACCTTCCATTAGCAGATGCACCGGCGCATTGGCGGGAGGCGAGTGCACCAGCTGCACTGCCTCGGTAATACCCGGCAACTGGTATTCAGCCAAGAGCCGCTGCGGCAGCCAATCCCGAATCGGGAACCGCTGCAGATAACCCAGAGCCTGCTGGCACAGGGATCGCACCCGGGGCTGCTGAATCCCCTCGGTCAGAGGATAAACCGGTGTCAGGGTTGCCTCGCCTTCCGCCGGCATGGCGGGCGGATTGACCTGATACTCAGGGTGATAGAACTCATAGCCCGCCCGCCCCGGCCGGACTTCCCCGTAGCATCGAACCCGGGCGCCTTCCTTCAGCTGGTTTTTCTGGGCAGCATTAAAATGGAAGAAACGCAGGACGAGAAAGCCGCTGTTGTCCCGCAGGGTCACCTGCAGGCTTCGCCTGCGCCCCATGATCAGGTCGGCTTTCATCACCTCACCTTCGACCACCGCCACATCGCCGATTCGCAGGTTGCCCATCGGCACAATGCGGGTCCGGTCCTCGTAGCGGTGCGGGAGGTGGAACAACAGGTCTTGCAGGGAGACAATCCCCAGCTTGGCAAGCTTCTCGGCCAGGGCGCTCCCTACACCCTTGAGCTGGGTGACCGAAATGTCATCCAGTGACGTCATAGCCGATCTCAGGCGCTTTCGGCGACGACGGGGGTATCGGTTTTCGCCTTCTCGATAACCCGGCACTGGCTCGCTGCCAGCGACAGTACATCAATGGCCTTGGGCCGTGGGAAAGTGACGCGCCAGGCCAGAGCAACGGTCCGGAATGGCACCGGCGGTGCAAACGGGCGCACCGCAAGAATGTCTTCGTGGTACTGCATGGCGGTTGCCGCAGAGAGCGGCAGCACAGTAATACCCAGCCCGGATGCGACCATGTGACGGATCGTTTCCAGAGAGCTGCCCTCGGTAACCAGCGAGGGAGAGGCCGCATCTGCACGCCGGGTCACCGCATCAACCAGCGGCGGACAGGATTCCAGCACCTGATCCCGGAAACAGTGACCGGGGCCAAGAAGCAACAGCTGTTCCCGGGCCAGTTCATCGGCGGTCAGCTGTTCCTTTTCCGCCAGCGGGTGCCCGGCGGGCAGCAACACCACAAAGGGCTCGTCGTAGAGTGGCAGGGTCACCACTTCCGGCTCTTCGAACGGCAGCGCAATAATAATCGCGTCCAGTTCAGACTGCCGGAGTTTCTGGCGCAGGCTGGCGGTATAATTCTCTTCGATGTACAGCGGCATCTCAGGCGCGGCGCGGCGCAGTTCCGGCAACAAATGCGGGAACAGATAGGGGCCAATGGTGTAGATAGCGCCCACCTTCAGGGGCGAATTGAGCTGATTCTTGCCATCCTGGGCCATGTCCTTGATCACGCCCACCTGGTCCAGCACACGCTGGGCCTGCTCGATAATGCGCTGCCCGGTTTCAGTTACGCGAATGCTGCTTTTGCTGCGTTCGAACAGCGGGATACCGAGCTCATCTTCCAGCTTTTTCACAGCAACACTGAGTGTCGGCTGGCTTACATGGCAACGCTCCGCAGCCCGGCCAAAATGCCTTTCGCGGGCCAGCGTAACGACGTATCGTAACTCGGTGAGAGTCATGTTGAGCTCCGGTCAGAGAAATGCGGGTCGAAGTTCCACTTATTTATGACGTAAAGCATAAGGATTGAAATTGTCTATGGCAATCACTGAAAGCAGTAACCCGCCTGTAATTCTGGTGGCCGGCTGCGGCAAGCTCGGTGGCGCCATCGCCAGCCGGCTGAAGAACTCGGCAACCCTGTTCGGACTGCGCCGGAATCCGGATCAGGTACCTGAAGGTGTACACGGCATCGGGGCGGACCTGACCCGGCCAGAAACTCTCAGGGGCAAGTTGCCAGACAACCTGGATATCATCATTTATTGCCTGACTCCCTCAAGCTACGACCAGCAGGGTTACCGGGATGCCTACGTTACCGGCCTCGAAAACCTTCTGCGAGAGCTGGGCGGCCACCCCCTGAAGCACCTGTTCTTTGTCAGCAGCACCAGCGTTTATTCCCAGGATGACGACAGCTGGGTGGACGAATCGAGCCCTGCCAATCCAGCCCGGTTCAGCGGCGAGCAAATTCTGGCTGGCGAGCAAACCGCGCAGGACAGCAGTCATCCGGCAACGGTCATCCGGTTCAGTGGTATTTATGGTCCGTCCAGGCGACGTTTTCTTGAGGAGGTTCGGGAGGGCCGAATGAACCCGCAGTCACCGGCACCGTTCAGCAACCGGATCCATGAAGAAGATGCCGTAGAAGCAGTCGCCCATCTGGTTCGGCTTGCGCTTTCCGGGACGCCACTGGAGCCCTGCTACATCGCCAGCGATTGCGAACCGGTCCGGCTTGATGAGGTGGTGGACTGGGTACGACACCAGACGCCCTGCGCTGACCCGGTACCGGACGCCCGCAAAGGCGGCCGCGCCGGTAGTAAACGCTGCAAGAATGAGAGACTGCTAGCCACCGGATTCCTGTTCCGGTACCCGGATTTCCGGGCTGGTTACCGGGCGATGATCAACCAGGACTGACCCCATAAAACTGGAAAAGGCGGCCAAGGCCGCCTTTTCCAAGAAAGTCCGGTCTGATCCGCACCTTAACTCAGCACCATCACCGCTTCCATTTCGATGGGCACACCTTTTGGCAAAGCCGCAACGCCGACGGCTGCCCGGGCGGGATACGGCTCCTGGAAATAGGTAGCCATGATCTCGTTGACCGTGGCGAAGTTTGCCAGGTCGGTCATATAAATATTGAGCTTCACAATATCCTTGAGCTCACCGCCGGCGGCTTCACACACGGCCTTGAGGTTATCAAACACCTGCCGGGTCTTGGCGGCAAAATCCCCTGCCACCACCTCCATGGTCTCCGGCACCAGCGGGATCTGGCCAGACAGATAGACCGTGTCTCCGGCTTTAACCGCCTGGGAGTATGTACCAATGGCTTGGGGCGCCTTCTCGGTCTGAATTACGGATTTGTTGGTCATGACCCTTATTTTCCTCTCTTCCAAAACGCCAATCGTCGCCCCTCTGCGACGTAACTGTCAACCGGGCTTTGGTCTGGCTCAGTGCCGTACACGGCCGATGTGGGTAATTGCCCGAATATTTCGGATGCGCCGCATAACCCGGGCCAGATGCCGACGTCCGTGGACATGCACCACCAGGCTGACGACACCAAAGCGCGCATTCTGCTCCTCCACATTGATGCGCTCGATGTTCCCGTCAGCCATAGCCACGGCATTTGCCATTTCTGCAATGACACCGCGCTGACGCTCAAGCTCTACCCGCAACTCCACAGAAAACTCGTCGGTAATGTCCTTGGCCCACTTGAGATGGGTCAGGCGGGCCCGGCCTTCGTCGTCTTCCGGCAAGCGAGAGCAGGTATCTGAATGAATCACCATGCCTTTGCCGGAATCCATAACACCCACCACCGGGTCACCGGGAATCGGCTTGCAACAGCTGGCAAACCGGACCAGCAGTCCCTCGGTGCCACGAATGGTCACCGGGCTGTGATTGCCGCCCTCGATATCCCGAGCTTCCTCGCCGGAGTCAGGCCCTTCTGCACCGCTTACAAGCTGGCGGGCAACCAGATAGGCCATTCGGTTTCCAAGACCGATGTCACTGATCAGGTCGTCAAAACTGTTGACCTGATTGTGATTCACGACCGCCTGCTTCTGGGCATCACTGATATCCGACAGTTTGGCACCAAAGCCCTTCAGTGACTTCTTCAACAGGGTCCGACCGAGCTCCAGCGATTCCGCCCGCTTCTGGCTCTTCAGAACGTGCCGGATGCTGCTTCTTGCCTTGCCGGTAACCACGAAACTGAGCCAGGCCGGATTGGGCCGGGCACCGGGTGCGGTAATGACTTCAACCGTCTGCCCGCTTTGCAGGGGCTGGCTCAGGGAGCCAAGGTTACGGTTGATCCGGCAGGCCACGGTGGCATTACCGATATCGGTGTGGATCGCGTAGGCAAAGTCCACCGGTGTCGCCCCGCTGGGCAGCTCCATGATCCGGCCCTTGGGCGTGAACACGTAGATCTCGTCCGGGAACAGATCCACTTTCACATGCTCGATGAATTCCATGGAATCATCGGCCCGCTCGCGCATTTCCATCAACCCCTTCACCCAACGATCAACCCTTGCCTGGTTCGCGCTGGTAACGCTGCTGGGCTCGTTCTTGTACATCCAGTGCGCTGCAATGCCGTTGTTGGCGATGTGCTCCATTTCCTCGGTGCGGATCTGGATTTCAATGTTCACGTGCATGCCGAACAGGGTTGTATGAATGGACTGGTAGCCATTGGCCTTGGGCATGGCAATGTAGTCCTTGAACCGGCCCGGCAGAGGCTTGTACAGGCTGTGCACGGCACCAAGAATGCGGTAACAGTCATCCTCGGTATCGGTAATAATCCGGAAGGCGTAAACATCCATGATTTCATGGAAGGATTTCTGCTTGAACTTCATCTTGTTGTAGATGCTGTTCAGGTGTTTTTCCCGACCGAGAATCCTTCCGGGCAGGCCGCGTTCTTCCAGTTTTTCCTGCAACTTGCCGCGGATGTCCTCGATGATTTCCCGGTGACTGCCCCGAAGCTTGTCCACCGCCTTGGAAATGTATTTTGAGCGCATCGGATACAGGGAGGAAAAGCCCAGATCCTCGAGCTCGGTGCAGAGCGAGTGCATACCAAGACGGTTGGCGATCGGGGCATAGATATCGAGGGTTTCGGTGGCAATGCGCTGGCGTTTCTCGTAGGGCATGGGGCCGAGGGTGCGCATGTTATGCAGCCGGTCCGCCAGCTTCACCAGGATGACCCGGATATCCCGGGCCATGGCGAGCGTCATCTTCTGGAAATTCTCGGCCTGGGCCTCGGCCCGGGAGCGGAACTCTATCTGGGTCAGCTTGCTGACGCCATCCACCAGTTCGGCAACATCTTCACCGAACTGCTCCGACAGGGCATCCTTCGGGATGCCGGTGTCTTCAATGACATCGTGAAGCATCGCTGCCATCAGGCTCTGATGATCCAGCCTGAGGTCGGCGAGGATGTGGGCAACGGCTAGTGGATGGGTAATATACCGGTCGCCGCTTTTGCGCATCTGGCCCTCATGGGCCTGCTCGGCGTAATAGTAGGCCCGTCGCACCTGATTGATGCGATTGGTATCCAGATAGGAGCTGAGCTCTCTCGCCAACCCTTCAACCGTAGCCTCTGCCGACACCGCGCCTCCACAACTTCACGAAATTCAGGGACAAAAAAACCCGAATGCACGCATCCGGGTCCTTCCTCAATCCTTCCAGCAACGTCCTATAGCTACACTATAAAACCGCGGGGACAGATTTCAATGCTTCTCAGTCGCGGACAGGTACTTATAACCCGATATCCGCAAATATCTTACTCGTCGTCTTCTTCCTTGAGCAGATCACGAGAAATCAAACCTTCGGCAATTTCGCGCAGGGCAATGACCGTCGGCTTATCATTTTCTTCCGGTACCATCGGCTCGGCACCTTTGGTAGCGAGCTGGCGGGCACGCTTGGTAGCCAGCATGACCAGCTGGAAGCGGTTATCAACGTGTTCCAGACAATCTTCAACGGTAACTCGTGCCATACATTCCCCGACAAGTAAAATGACTGATTCAGTAGACCGCGTAGTTTACTGTGCCCGGTTCAATTTGTATACAGGAAAAGCCTGCATCAGGCCAGGCCAGACAACCCCGACAAAAGCTTCTGGTGCCGTGGCTGCTGCACTCCCATCCGCAAGCGCTGGGCCCGGACAATGGCCAGCAGATCCGCCAGAGCAATATCAAACTCGTCATTGACCACCAGGAATTCGAACTCCACCGCGTGCCGGCATTCTTCTTTCGCCTCCGCCAACCGGCGCTCCACCACCTCGGGCGCATCGGTACCACGACCCACCAGTCGCTCGCGCAGCACCTCCGGCGACGGCGGTACAATGAAAATACTGACGCACTCTGGAATCAGCCTGCGCACCTGACTGGCACCCTGCCAGTCAATCTCCAGGATGACATCCTGGCCCCTGGCCAGCATTTCCCGAACCCAGACCTGAGAGGTGCCGTAGTAGTTTCCAAAAACCTCCGCGTGCTCCAGAAAATCACCACTGGCAATCATTGCCTCAAACTCTTCCCGGCTGACAAAGTGGTAGTTCACACCATTCTGCTCCCCTTCGCGTATGGAGCGGGTGGTGTGGGACACTGAGACGCCCAGTTTGTGGTCATTGCGGAGCATGCCCGCCACAAGGCTTGTCTTTCCGGCACCGGATGGCGCAGAAATAACGTACAGGGTACCCTGTTCAACTGCCTGACTCATAAACCGAGAACTCCAAACCTGGGACGCGGTGGCCGCATTTACCGGCCAGTAAAACCCGGAATTATACGGACTTTGGCAAAACACCGCACCCCGACAGGGCGCCGCCTGATACCATTTACCCGATTCCTCCTTTTTACCAACTGACACACCCTATGCGAACCACCATAGACATCACTCTTCAGGAACCCCGGAAAGCCGTCGACGCACTAAGTGAGGCATCGGAGCTTTCACGCCAGAAAATCAAGGACGCCATGACCAAGGGCGCCTGCTGGTGGACCCACAAGGGCAAACAATTAAGGCTACGAAGAGCGACGAAGGAGCTCAGAGCCGGCGTCCGCCTGCAGCTGTACTATGACGAGAAGGTCCTGACCAGAAAGCCTGAAGACCCGGTTCTGCTGGAGGACAAAGGCCGCTACACCGTCTGGCTCAAACCTCACGGCATGCTCGCCCAGGGTTCGCAGTGGGGCGACCACTGCAGCCTGCTGAGGGTGGCAGAAATTCGCCTCGACCGACCATGTCATCTCATCCATCGCCTGGACGCCGATGCCGCCGGGCTGATGCTGATCGCCCACGACCCGAAAGCCGCGGGCGCCCTCTCCCAGTGTTTTTCAGCCCGGACCATGACCAAACACTACCGGGCCAGGGTGACCGGGGTGATCAACACCCAGGATCAGCTGGTTGACGCACCGGTGGAGGGCAAACTGGCAACCAGCCGGGTGACAACACTGGGCACCAACGAGACCGACCAGACCTCCCTGGTGCAAGTAAGCATTGAAACCGGACGGAAACACCAGATCCGCCGCCACCTGGCCGGCCTGGGACACCCGATCGTCGGCGACCGCCTCTATGGACGACCCGCCCCGGTTCCTTTGCAACTGCTGGCATTCTATCTGGAATTCGACTGCCCGCTGAGCAAGCAAAGGGTCACGTTCAGGGTGCCGGATGAACTGGACAGCCTGAAACAGCCTTGAGTCGGGTTTACTCCAGGTTCTGCACCTGTTCCCGCATCTGCTCGATCAGCACTTTCAGATCCACGGCAATGCGGGTGACGCCGGCGTCGATACTCTTGCTGCTCAGCGTATTGGCTTCGCGGTTGAGTTCCTGCATCAGGAAGTCAAGTCGACGGCCAATGGCGTCCTCACTTTTCAGGGTATCTGCCACCTCTTCAATATGGGCGCCCAAACGGTCCAGCTCTTCGGCGACATCGCTTTTCTGGGCCAGCATTACCATTTCCTGGGTAACCCGATCCGGATCCAGCTCCACCCTGGCTTTCTCGAATCGCTCCCGGAGCGCCCTCTCCTGAGCATCAAGCAGCTCCGGCATGCGAGTGCGCACTTCCGAGACCAACTCGGCCATGGTTTTCAGGCGATCTTCAAACAAGGGGCGCAGTCGCTCTCCCTCACGCTCGCGCACTGACGCCAGCTCTGCAACGGTCTGCTCAAACAGGTCACTCGCCGCCTCTTTTGCCGGGCCATAATCCTGCTCTTGCACAGAAAGAACGCCAGGCCAGCGAAGAATATCCAGGGCGTTGATGTGGGCGGGGTTATCCAGCATCCGGTTGATGTGATTCGCAGCTTCATTGACCGCCTGAGCCATCTCTTCGCTGACCTGAAAGCTCTGGGTCACATTGTCGGCGGACTGAAGCCGCATGGACACATCCACCTTGCCCCGCTTCAACTGATTCCGAAGCTCCTCGCGAAACCGGTTCTCTAACTCCCGGAAAGCTTCGGGCAGACGGAACGAAGGCTCCAGATATCGGTGGTTCACCGTCCGGATCTCGCAGGTCAGCGTCCCCCAATCTCCCTGAACATCTTTCCGGGCAAATGCGGTCATACTTCGGATCATGTCGGCTCCGCTTATGGTTGGTGTAAACAGCCTGAGTTTAACAGGCTCTTAACACCCACGGCGAACCGAACAAAAGGCCCGAGCCAACGTGTTATACTCCCCGGCCTTTTCGACAATCGATCGACCGGGCCACACGCCCGGACATTCATTACTGACTTCAGGAAACACTATGCGTCCAAGCGGCAGAACGCCAGAGCAACCGAGAGATGTTCGAATTACCCGCAACTACACCCGCCACGCCGAAGGCTCCGTGCTGGTGGAATTCGGGGATACCAAAGTTATCTGCACCGCCTCCGTCGAAAACAAGGTTCCTCCTTTCATGAGGGGCGAAGGTAAAGGCTGGATCACCGCCGAATACGGTATGCTCCCCCGCTCCACCGGCAGCCGCATGGGCCGGGAAGCCGCCCGTGGCAAGCAGGGCGGACGCACCGTCGAAATCCAGCGCCTGATCGGCCGTTCCCTGCGTGCCGCCGTCGACCTTTCCGCTCTCGGCGAACACACCATCACCATAGACTGCGACGTCATACAGGCCGACGGTGGCACCCGTACTGCTGCCATTACCGGCGGTTGCGTGGCCCTGGTCGACGCCCTGAACCATCTGGTTGCAGAAAAGCGCCTGAAAAAATCACCACTCAAGCAAATGATCGCCGCGCTTTCGGTTGGCGTTTATAAAGGCACACCGGTGGTGGACCTGGACTACCCGGAAGACTCCGAAGCGGAAACCGATATGAATGTCATCATGACCGACCAGGGTGGCTTCATCGAAATTCAGGGCACGGCAGAAGGCGCGCCGTTCGTTCAGGAAGAGCTGGACAGCATGCTGGTACTGGCAAAACAGGGTATTGAGCAGTTGTTTGAGATTCAGAAGGCGGCGCTGGAAGGGTAATTTCGCGGCTGTTTGAGTGTCGGATTACGGCTTTCGCCTAGTCCGACCTACTGCGTGTTCGGCCCATCCCGAAATTCTGGGGCGCCTGTGTGGCGATGCTTCCCCAGACTGTTGAGGGCCAAGGACGGCCCGAAACAAGCGCACATGGATGTGCTCGTAGCGTGTCTGGGGAAGCATCGCCACACAGGCGCCTTCCCCCAGACTTAAAAGCCGATTTCGATATCGTAGTCCATGATCACCGGCGCATGGTCCGAGAACCGGGTTGAGCTATCAATCCAGCCATCCTCGATGGTCTTGCGAATCCCCGGCGTCAGCAGCTGATAATCGACCCGGATACCGGCACTCTTGCGGGAACCCTCCGCCTGCTCCGGCCACCAGGTATACTGATTACTCTGCTTGTTCACCTCACGGAACCCGTCAACACAGCCCATTTCATCAAACAGGCGATCAAGCCAGGCGCGCTCGTGGGGCAGAAAGCCTGAAAAATCCAGCTTATGATACAGCGGGCTGGCGTCAGTTACGTGATGGGCCGTCTGGAGATTGGCGCAGAAAATAAACTGCCGACGCTTGCGAAGCGTTTTCTGCATGTGCAGACCGAAAGACTCCATGAACTCGTCCTTGTGGTCAAGGACCGTCAGGTCGTCTTCACCGATCAGTTCTTCTTCCCGGCCAAGGGCACAGGGAGCGAGCACACAGGCCACGGAAACCTTGTCAAAATCGGCCTGAATAAACCGGCCTTCGCGGTCTGCCTGCTCATTGGCGAAGCCGTACATGATGGCCTTCGGAAAGTGGCGGGTGTAAATACCCACGCCGCCATCCTCGTTATTCTCACCATCAATGAAATAGGCCTCATAACCTTCCGGAATCAGGTTGTAGTCCTCAATCTCATAGGCCCGCATGCGATGGTCCTGAACGCAGACGACGTCGGCATCCTGTTGCGCCAGCCAGTCGAAAAAGCCCTTCTCAACGGCCTGGGCGAGGCCATTGACGCTGATTGATACTACCCGCATACGTGTTCCCTGATTCGGTTTGTGTGTATGATACCGTTTTTACGCGTTAATTAAAGTTCAACACCCGCCAGAAGCCTTGCCATGCACGACTATCAGCAACAATTTATTGAATTTGCCATCCGCCGGAACGTACTGCGCTTTGGTGAGTTCACGCTCAAATCGGGTCGAACCAGCCCCTACTTCTTCAACGCAGGTTTGTTCAATACCGGGGACGACCTGCTTCAGTTAAGCAAAGCCTATGCCGCTGCTATAGCACGCAGCGGGCTGGATTATGACATTATTTTCGGCCCTGCCTATAAGGGCATTCCGTTGGCCACGGTAACGGCAATGGCCCTGGCTACAGACGGTAACAGCAAACCTTTTGCGTTTAACCGCAAGGAAAAGAAAGATCATGGTGAGGGCGGCAATATTGTTGGCGCACCACTGCAGGGCAAGGTACTGATTGTCGATGATGTTATTACTGCGGGCACTGCGATCCGTGAGTCCATCGACATTATCCGGGGCGCCGGTGCCGAACCAGCCGGTGTGCTTATAGCGCTGGACCGCCAGGAAAAAGGCAATGGTGAACTGTCAGCCATTCAGGAAGTGGAAAAGGAGTTCGGCATCCCGGTGGTGAGCATCATTCGCCTTGAACAGGTTCTGAACTACCTCAAGGCCAACCCGGACTTCGCCGGGCATGCCGAGAAGGTCGCCAGTTATCGGGATCGCTACGGAGTCTGAGCAATGGCCAACCGTCTGACCGCATTTTCAGCCAGGGCTTGTGCGTGCGCGCTCATGCTGGGCATAGCGACCCACGCCGCAGCCAACATGTACCGTTACACGGATGAGAACGGCCAGGTCGTGATCAGCAGCACTATTCCCCAGGAGGCCACCAAGCGCGGGTACGACATTCTGGGCAATAATGGTCGCGTGATCGAGACCATTCCTCCCGCCCCCACGGAAGAAGAAATTGCGGCCCGTGAAGCCGAAAAGCAACGCCAGAAACAACTTGACGAACAACGTGCGCAAGACAGGCAATTGCTGAAACGCTTCAGTCATCCGGATCAGGCCGTGAAAGCAATGCATCGAAAAATCCGGGAGCTCAAAGGCCTGATCCAGCTCAAGCGAGGCAACATCTCGGTCATATCCAGCCAGCTGGACAACGAACAGAGCCGCGCGGCTGATATGGAACGGGCCGGGCGCGATATCCCGGAAGCCGTCCTGGAGAAAATCCGGAGGCTGGAGTCACAGATTCGGGATATTGAGCGGGAGATCGCCTCGCAAACCCAGGAAATTGAGGCGCTGCAGAAGGTCTTCGAAGCCGATATAGAACGCCTTGAAGAAGTCACCGGAGAGGCCCGGACACTGCCGCTTGAGCCCAACAAAGAGAAAGACTGAGCACCGCGGGTGGCGGTAAAATCTGTCATAAAAAAGAAGGGCCTTCGATCAACCGAAGGCCCTTCTTCACATTTCACTCACTGATCAAGCGAGATGCTTCACCGTTTTCAGGCAGAAGCAGTGCTGTTCTTGGCAGTAGAGGTCGATTTGCTCGCGGTGGTCTTGCGAGCAGCCGGCTTCTTGGCCTCAACGGACTTTTTGGCGTCCTGAGCGGCTTCAGAAACATCCTCAGCAGCATCAGATACCGCCTCTGCGCCTTGGGCAGCTTCCCTTTCCAGCTTGGCGACCAGGTCACCGGCGAAGTTGCTGAAGCGGCTGTTCAGGCTGCGCAACTGGTCGAAGACCTCATCACTGTAGCCATAGTAACGCTTGCGAAGAGTCTTCACGCTGTACTCGCGCAGCTCGCTTTCAAGCTTTTCAGCGTAATTAAATGGCTTGGCACTCAGCTTCTTCTGCTGCTCTTCAGCCGCGTTGATGCCTTTGTCCACGATTCCCTGAAGCTGTTGCTGGTATGACTTGAGTTTACCCATATCGAATCTCCTTGATTCCTGATAGTTACAAGGCCCCGCAAATACCAATGTGACGAGCCTTTCTTCGATCTCAGGAGTCAAGTTACGCCCAAAAATTAGAATGTTCATACTAAACGCGGGAAATCTCTGATTCGATCTGGCCTGATCAATTACCAGCGAAAAATCACCCAGCTGGGCACCAGCATGTCCGACTCGGTCTCCCGAATCCAGCCCCCGCCATCGGCAGGTACCAGATAGTATTCCGGCCCGACTTCCGGCACTACCTTGATTTCCAGAAGCTGGCCATTGACCCGGTATTCGTAGAACACTTCTTTCTCGCCTGGGCGGATCACGATTTCCGGGCCGTCACTGGCCGGCTGGTAGTCGGAGACCACGACCGGCTCCTTCGGTGTCTCCACCGGCATCTCGTTCAGCGCTCCCTCTTCCTGAGCCAGGGCAGTCAGTGGTAAACAGGCAAGCAGCAACGCCGGGAGGGCGATTCGTTTCATTTTCGTGATACCCTTTCGTCCATCGATTTCAGTACAGAGTTGCATAAGCCAACCCACGCTTCAATCAGAATCCGGACCTGTTTTGACATGACCAGCAAAAACACACCACCAGTGGTTCTTGTGGACGGATCGTCCTATCTTTTCCGCGCTTATCATGCACTTCCACCGCTGACCACGAGCAAGAACCATCCCACCGGGGCTATCAAGGGGGTGATCAGCATGATCCGGCGTCTCGAGCAGGATTTCCCCGGCTCAAAGATGGTGGTGGTTTTCGATGCCAAGGGCAAAACCTTCCGGCACGACCTTTATGAAGAGTACAAGGCCAACCGCCCGCCGATGCCAGATGATCTGGCCTGCCAGATCGAGCCGATCCATGAAATGGTGAAGGCCATGGGGCTGCCCCTGCTGATCGTGACCGGCGTGGAAGCCGACGACGTGATCGGCACCCTGGCCGATGAGGCTACCAGTAAGGGTATTGATGTGGTGGTCTCCACTGGCGACAAGGACATGGCTCAGCTGGTCAGCGACCACGTCACTCTGATCAACACCATGACCGAAACCCGGATGGACCGGGACGGCGTGGTGGAGAAATTCGGCGTCACACCCGAGCAGATTGTTGACTACCTCGCCCTGGTGGGCGACAAGGTGGATAACATTCCCGGAGTTAACAAGTGCGGACCGAAAACCGCCGTGAAGTGGCTGCAGACCTACGAGAACCTGGACAACCTGATTGAGCACGCCGACGAGATTAAAGGCAAGATCGGGGAGTACCTCCGGGAGGCCACCGAAACCTTGCCGTTGAGCCGTGAACTGGCCACCATTCGCACCGACGTGGAGCTGGACTTTGGCCTGGAAGATCTGAAACTGCGCGAGCAGGACGACAAGCAGCTGCTCGAACTGTTTCGGGAATACGAACTTCGGAGCTGGATTGCGGAGCTCGAAAACAACGGAGACTCGCCCACAGGCGCCGCCAAACCGGCCAGCGAAAACTCTGGGTCAGACGTCAACAGAAACTACAGCGTTATCACCGACCAGAGCGACCTCGACCGCTGGCTGCAGCGCCTGAAATCCGCCGACCTGTTTGCCTTTGATACCGAAACAACGAGCCTTCGATATATGGACGCCGAGATCGTTGGCGTCTCCTTCGCCATCCAACCCGGCGAAGCGGCCTACGTTCCCCTGGGTCATGACTACATGGGCGCTCCGGACCAGCTGGACCGTGATGCAGTATTGAAACAGCTCAAGCCACTGCTGGAAGACCCAGGCCTGGCAAAGGTCGGACAGAACCTCAAGTACGACAAAAATGTGCTGGCCAATCACGACATTTGCCTTGAGGGAATTGCCGAAGACACCATGCTGGAATCCTACGTTCTCAATTCCGTGGGCACCCGGCATGACATGGACAGCCTGGCCATGTACTACCTGGGTGAGAAAACCATCAGTTTCGAGTCCATCGCCGGCAAGGGCGCCAAGCAGCTCACATTCAACCAGATCGACCTGGAAAAAGCCGCACCCTATGCTGCCGAAGATGCAGACATCACCCTGCGCCTGCACGACGTCCTGAGACCAAAGCTGGAAGAAACCGGCAGGCTGGCGTCCGTTTATGAGGACATCGATCTGCCCCTGGTACCAGTGCTCTCGCGCATGGAACAGCGAGGCACCCTGATCAGCGCGAGCACACTGCGCCAGCACAGTCAGGAGCTGGCCGAACGCCTGGCCGAACTGGAAAAGGAAGCCCACGACGTCGCAGGCGAGACCTTTAATCTGGGCTCCCCCAAGCAACTCCAGGCGATTTTCTATGAGAAAATGGGCTTGCCGGTGGTCAAGAAGACCCCCAAGGGGGCCCCCTCAACCGCCGAGCCGGTGTTGCAGGAACTCGCTCACGACTACGAGCTGCCACGACTGATCCTCGAACACCGGAGCCTGAGCAAGCTCAAGTCCACCTACACTGACACCCTGCCGGAGCTGATTCACCACCGGACCGGCCGCGTGCACACCTCTTACCACCAGGCAGTCACGGCGACGGGTCGGTTGTCGTCTTCCGAGCCCAATCTGCAAAATATCCCTATCCGCAGCGAGCAGGGGCGGCGGATACGCCAGGCGTTTATCGCTCAGGAAGGTTACAAACTGGTCGCGGCAGATTATTCCCAGATCGAACTGCGGATCATGGCTCACCTGTCCGGCGACAAGGGACTGCTCACGGCCTTTGAGCATGGGGAAGACATTCACAAGGCAACCGCCGCCGAGGTTTTCGGTGTAAGCCTGGACGACGTATCGTCGGACCAGCGCCGGAGCGCCAAGGCCATCAACTTTGGTTTGATCTACGGCATGTCTGCCTTTGGCCTGTCGCGGCAACTTGACGTTGACCGCAAGTTGGCCCAGCAATACATCGACCGCTACTTCGAGCGTTACCCGGGCGTACTGAAATACATGGACAACATCCGCAAACAGGCCCACGACGACGGCTTCGTCGAAACCCTGTTTGGTCGCCGCCTGTATCTGCCCGAAATCAACGCCCGAAACAAACAACTGCAACAGGCCGCAGAACGCACCGCCATCAATGCGCCCATGCAAGGCACCGCAGCGGACATTATCAAGCGGGCCATGGTAGATGTGGAGAACTGGCTGCTCACCGAACATGCCGACGAAGCCCGGATGACCATGCAGGTTCACGATGAACTGATCCTGGAAGTGAAGGAGTCGGCCCTGGAGAAAGTCCGTAAAGGACTGGTGAAACGCATGTCGGCAGCCGCAGAGCTGGATGTGCCGCTGCTGGTGGAAGCCGGGGCCGGCGACAACTGGGACGAAGCCCACTGATCCACACCCCAAAACAGGGCATGGACGCCCCTCACTGCACTGAAATGCACCAGAAATCCAGACGTACAAGCCGCATGCGCCTGACAGGATTTCACGGCAAGACGCTACAGGCAGCGCCTGACACCGATCCCACCCGGATACGGCATGAAATTCGCTTCAGCCTCAGGGTCGGCGCCTTGCCTGCACCGGAAACTCCGGGGCAACGCCATGTTGTGACACATTCTTCCGAGGCTCAAACCATGACTTCTCTGGCATCTGAACGTAGCTGGCTGCTGGACCCCAGCGTGCTGAAACTGGTTCACCAGTGCCGCCGCCTGATTCATTCGGAATTCGGCGTCAAACTTCATCTCACGGAAGAGCATCTGGAACAGCAACTGTCCGATTACGCCCGAAAGACCCGCTCAAGTCATCTGATCCGGACCTGGGAAACACTGAAGGAACAGGTTCCGCAACTGAATATCGAGCCTGAGGAGGATGACGGCTTGAGGCGCAACTATCGGGGACAGGTGATTGCGGATGCGCCACCTGATTCGGCCAATGACCACGACGAGGGAGAAAGCCACCCGCCACGAAAGAAAAAGGTGATCTATCGTGGCCAGGTGGTTGGCTGATCGGCGAGAGGGGTGATCAGCCCCCACTTCAAGACAACCTTAAAACGCCTTGCTGACCTGGATGCCGGCACTCCAGGCGCTCAACTCATACTCGGCTTCGTAGCCGGAGTTCGGGTCCGCGGGATTCGGCTGTGTTCCAGATGCGGTGAGGATATTGGATTGATCCGAAACCCTGGCATCATCTGTGAACAGCAAGGTGCCCACGGCAGCATCTACCGTCCAGCCGGAGGACGCATCCGCCCACTGCGTGCCGAGCGACAACCAATGACGATCACTGGAAGGGATCCGGGCCGTAACATACTCATCCACAGGCGATTCGTCCCAGGCGTAACCCGCCTTAAATGCCCATTTTGGCGTCGCTTGCCAGACACCACCGACATTGAATTGCCAGGTGTTGTCCCACTTCTCGGGAATGTGGGTAATCAAACCAGAAGTGCCGCCGGGGCTACGGCCGGTAACCGGCTTCGTTGAGTCAGTACCGTACACGTTGAGCGCTTCAAACCTGCTCCACTTGGCGTAGGTGGCGCCTGCCAAAAGGGTAACTGAGTCCGTTATTTCGTGTCTGACCCCAAGAGTGGCGCTTTCCGGAATGGCCAGTGGTACCCGTGCAGGCTCAGTGGAGTCAATGCCTACCGCGGCCCCACCACCAACCCCCGGCGTACCGGGGGGAGTCAGGACGGCCAGATCAGTGAACGTGGCATCACCTTCCAGCTCCAGCGTGGTGCCAGTTTGTGCGGTAAGCCCTACCTGCGTCCTGGCATTAAACTCATACAGGAAACCGACCCGAAAGGTCACACCGATGTCATCGCCTTCAATGTTGGCGTATCCCTGCTCAGGGGCAAGGTCCGGCCCCGTCGCGGAAGCTTTCGTTCCTGAATTATCCTGAAACTTGGTCAGCTTACCCTCGGCGTAAATCAGATTGATCCCGGCGCCCATGCTGAGGCCGCTTCCGTTACTCACAGCAATAGAGGGCGAGAATGCGATCGCGGTAAGCTCTGTTTCATCGGCGAAGTAGCGCCCCTTGAAGTCGTCTGGATAGTCAGCAGCCAGACCATAAGGCGCATGCACCCCAAAGCCCACATCAATCGAGTCGTTAATTTCATGGGTCATGTAAAAGTTGGGAAGTACCGCCGGATCAGCTATATCGCCTCCCGCAGACCCGGAGACAGGCATACCCAATTGGTTACTGGCTTGAATGGAATCGCCCTTCGCCTCAGCATCAATATCCAGAACCGCCGCACCAAAGGAAATGTTGGTGCCAGACAACTGGCTCATACCAGCAGGATTGAACAGGACCGTAGTGGCATTCTCGGGGTTGGCGGCGGCACCAGCGTTCGCGGTGCCCATAGCGCTGGCACTCTGCTCATTCAGGGAAAAGCCGCCAGCGAGCGCGCTGGCAGGCACAGCGATAGCCGCAAGGGTGGTCAGACGAACCGCTCGTGGAAGTACTGAGGATGTCTTGTGCATGGTATCTCCTTATTGACTTGCGCGGAGTATACGCAGCTGCAACGGCTGGCCTCAAATGCCATCCCTAATGGTTCGCCCTCCTAACCACCTACAACTAAAGTCTAAAAAACAACAGAATCTAATCGTCCTGAATCGTGAGTTTGTCCACCGAAGACGACAACTTGTCCGCTCCCTGGGCATCGGTACCCAGCTTGATCATCAGGCGCAGATCGTTGGCAGAATCTGCATGAGCCAGAGCATCCTCGTAGGTAATCGAACCTTCGGAATACAGCTGGTAGAGCGCCTGATCGAAGGTTTGCATACCGGATTCGTTGGACTTGGCCATCAGTTCCTTCAGACGATGCACTTCGCCCTTACGGATCAGGTCCGCCACCAGCGGGGTATTGATCAACACCTCGATAACCGCCTTACGCCCTTTACCATCGGGTGTGGGAATGAGCTGTTGGGCCACAATGGCCCTGAGGTTCAGGGACAGGTCCATCCAGATCTGGTTGTGCTGTTCCGGCGGGAAAAACTGAATGATCCGGTCCAGCGCCTGGTTGGCGTTGTTCGCGTGCAATGTTGCCAGACACAGGTGGCCTGTTTCGGCAAATTGCACCGAATACTCCATGGTCTGGCGGGTTCGGACCTCACCTATCAGGATAACGTCAGGCGCCTGACGCAGGGTATTTTTCAGAGCCACTTCAAAGCTCTCGGTATCAATACCCACTTCCCGCTGGGTCACGATACAGCCCTGGTGCTGGTGCACGAATTCGATCGGGTCCTCGATAGAGATAATGTGGCCGCGGCTGTTGCGGTTGCGGTGCCCCAGCATGGCCGCCAGCGATGTGGATTTACCGGTACCGGTAGCACCCACAAACATGATCAGGCCCCGCTTGGTCATGGCCAGATCCTTGATCACCCCCGGCAGGGCCAGGTCGTCAATCTGAGGAATCTTCACCTCGATCCGGCGCAGCACCATGCCGCACAGGTTACGCTGGAAGAACGCACTGACACGGAAGCGGCCAATGCCCCGGGCGCTGATCGCAAAGTTACACTCGTGGGTTTCTTCGAACTCGGCACGTTGTTTGTCGTTCATGGAGCCGTAGACAAACTCCCTGGTCTGCTCCGGCGTCAGCGCGTTCTTGGTGACCGGCAGCACTTTCCCGTTCACCTTCATGCTTGGTGGCACACCCGCGGTAATAAACAGGTCCGAACCGCCTTTTTCCACCATCAGCCGTAACAGCTTTTCGAATTCCATTTTGCTACCTATGCTCTTTTGTCGACGCTTGAAGACTCCCCGAACATTGTCCGAGGAGCAGGGCGGGTGGCCTTCCCGGGACTGCCTGCAGCATGGATGCTGCAGTCAAGCGTACAGGGACGTATTCACAGCGTGTCCCGGGAAGGCCACCCGCCCTGCTCCCTGCACCCCAAATGGGGCCAGAGAGCACGAGAGTTAGAAGTTATCCGGCATCTTCGCCTTCGCCCGCGCCGCTTCACGGGAGATCAGCCCTTTCTGCAGCAACTTCTCAAGGCACTGATCCAGAGTCTGCATGCCCAGAGAGCCCCCGGTCTGAATCGACGAGTACATCTGGGCAATCTTGTCTTCCCGAATCAGGTTACGAATGGCCGAGGTACCGATCATGATTTCGTGTGCCGCGATTCGGCCGCCCCCCATCTTTTTCATCAGCGTCTGTGAAACAACCGCCTGCAGGGATTCCGACAGCATCGAACGCACCATGGACTTTTCCTCGGCCGGGAACACATCGACCACCCGATCGATCGTCTTGGCAGCGGAGGTGGTGTGCAGGGTGCCGAACACCAGGTGACCGGTTTCTGCGGCAGTGAGAGCCAGGCGAATAGTCTCCAGGTCCCGGAGCTCACCCACCAGGATAATGTCCGGGTCTTCCCGCAGTGCGGAACGCAACGCTTCGTTAAAGCCCAGGGTATCCCGGTGCACTTCCCGCTGGTTCACCAGACATTTCTTGGAGTCATGCACAAATTCGATGGGGTCCTCAATAGTGAGGACGTGTTCGTATCGGGTATCGTTAATGTAGTCAATCATCGCCGCCAGCGTGGTGGACTTACCGGAGCCGGTCGGCCCGGTTACCAGCACAAGCCCACGGGGCACCGAGGACACATCCTTGAAGACCTGGCCCATGCCCAGATCTTCCATGGTCAGAACCTTTGAGGGGATGGTCCGGAATACGGCACCAGCACCGCGGTTCTGGTTAAAGGCGTTAACACGGAAACGGGCAACTCCCGGCACTTCGAAAGAAAAGTCGGTTTCCAGGAATTCTTCGTAGTCCTTGCGCTGCTTGTCGTTCATGATGTCGTAGATCAGCCCGTGGACTTCTTTGTGCTCCATGGGCGGCAGGTTGATGCGACGAACATCACCATCAACACGAATCATCGGTGGCAGGCCGGCAGACAGGTGCAAGTCAGACGCGCCCTGTTTGGCCGAAAAGGCAAGCAGTTCAGTAATATCCATAGGAGTCCTCGGAAGGCTTTTTTCTTTTATCCCGGTCGCTTCCACTCGGCCGGACCCGGCGCGGTTCACTTGGCATTTCAGTGACCTGCGGGTAACGTGTCACCGTACAAGTGACAGACCGAGCGTGGCAATTTCAAACTATGAGCAGCATAGCAGACAACCTCGGGAGCGTAACCCGACGCATACAAAAAGCAACATTGCAGGCTGGCCGTGAGCCGGGGGCAGCGCATCTGCTCGCCGTCAGCAAAACGCGACCGCCTGCTGATCTACGGGAAGCGTTCGCCGCAGGGCAGCGGGCATTCGGTGAAAATTACCTTCAGGAAGCCCTTGAGAAAATCGGGGTGCTGGCTGATCTCGACGGCATTGAGTGGCATTTCATTGGCCCGATTCAATCCAACAAAACCCGGCAGATTGCATCTGCGTTTTCATGGGTCCACAGCGTCGATCGCCTCAAGATTGCCCGCCGACTCAGTGAGCAACGGGACCAGGGCCTACCACCATTGAATATCTGCCTTCAGGTCAATATTAATGAGGAAGACAGCAAATCAGGTAGCACGATCAAGGAGCTTCCTGAGCTGGTGGCCGCCGTCGGCGACCTGCCAGGCCTGAGATTAAGAGGCCTGATGGCCATTCCGGACCCGGACCAGCCCGAGGCAGAATTGAGAGCAAGCTTCCGAAAACTGGCCAACACCCTGAAACAACTGAAAGCAGACTATCCGGATGCCGGCCCCCTGGACACACTATCCATGGGCATGTCCGGCGATCTGGAAATGGCCATTGCCGAGGGTGCCACCTGGGTACGCGTGGGCACCGCAGTTTTCGGCGAACGGCCTGCGAAGAGCTGAACAGACCGGTTCCTGCTATCATCAGGGCCAGACGTTTAACCGATCAACCGGGGAGTGAACCTTGAGCACATCACCAACCATTTCTTTTATTGGCGCCGGCAATATGGCCAGCGCCATCATTGGCGGTATGCTGGACAACGGCTACAAGGCCGGCGACATCTGGGTCAGTGCACCGGATGACGCGCATCTGCAGTCCATCCGCAAACGTTTCGGAGTCAGCGTCACTACTGATAATCGCTACTGCGCCCAGCAGGCTGATATGGTGATCCTTGCAGTCAAACCTCAGGTGATGGCCGATGTCTGTCGGGATATCGCTCCCGTGGTGCAGAACACCCGGCCATTAATGGTTTCCATCGCTGCCGGACTGACTGTCGACACGCTGGACGGCTGGCTTGGTGGCGGGCTACCCCTGGTCAGAGTAATGCCCAACACGCCATCTCTGGTCGGGAAAGGGGCCGCTGGCCTGTTTGCCAACATAGAAGTGAAAGACAAGCAGAAGAAAATGGTGGAATCGGTGTTCGAAAGCATCGGTTCTGCGCTCTGGGTCGACGACGAAAACCTGCTGCATGGCGTTACCGCCCTTTCGGGCAGCGGCCCGGCCTATTTCTTCCTGATGCTCGAAGCACTTGAGGAAGTGGCTACGGAAGCCGGCATCGCCGCTGACACCGCCCGGGAACTCGCCATCCAGACCATGGCAGGTGCCGCCGAGATGGCCGCCCGCAGTGAACAGGATCCCGGCCAGCTCAAGCGCAATGTAATGTCTCCCGGCGGCACTACGGAGCAGGCCATCAATACGTTTGAAGACGGCGGCATGCGGGATCTGGTCCGCAAGGCCTACAACGCGGCGCTCAAGCGCTCGCAAGAAATGGCCAAAGAACTGGCTGGCAAACAGTAACCGATAACGGAGACACGGCTTCATGCTGGCAGATATTCTGATTACCATCCTGCTGATCGCATCCACATTTTATCTGACCATTGTCCTGTTGCGGTTCCTGCTTCAGCTGGCCAGGGCGGATTTCTACAACCCGATCACCCAGTTTGTGGTCAAGGCCACCAACCCCCTGCTGCGGCCACTCCGGCGCTTTATTCCCGGGTGGGGCGGGATTGATGGTGCTGCCCTGGTTCTGGCGGTGATTATTCAGGCCATCACATTCTTCCTGATACTGATCGCCCTGAATGGCGGCATCCCCGCCATCAACCCGCTTACGCTTCTGGTCTGGTCGGTACTGAACGTGCTGGATCTGATCGTAAAGATCTACTTCTGGTCGGTCATTGCGGTAGTGGTTGTCAGCTGGATAGCTCCCGGTAGCGGCCATCCGGCGATCCAGCTGGTTGCCCAGATCACCGAGCCGGTCATGCGCCCGGTACGCAACATCATGCCTTCCATGGGCGGTCTGGATCTGTCACCGATCATTGTCTTCCTGATCCTGAACGTCATTTCGGTGGTCATTGAACATATGAAAGTGGCCGCAGGGCTGGGAGCCATCGGACTCGGTATGTAAACCTCGTCTCAAATATACACTTTGTAACACTTAGCCACGAAAACCATACTTGCAAGGCTGCAGCGTCAGGACACTGATTCTGCAGCCTTTTTTATGATGACCTCCTCAAGTCCATTCAACCTTACAGCCTCAGCTCAGCCACAAAAATTGCAAGAACAGGATAGTATTACCGGTAATTAATCCGTCACCCGTGAGCACCCAGGTTTGCCCGGGATACCCGGAAGTCGCGCAGAAGGAAAATCCGATGACCCCACAGGGAACTCTGTCGCAGCAGGTAGAGGCTTACCACAACTGGAAAAAAGAGCTGATCCGCCAGATCGGTCGTTACCGGTTATGGCTGCAGGATAACAATCTGTTTTCCGACGATATCAGCACCCGCATCCGCCACGGACTGGAATTGCTGATTGAGGACGAGCTGACCATTGCCTTTGTCGGGGAGTACTCCCGCGGCAAGACCGAGCTTATTAACGCCCTGTTCTTCTCGGAATACGGCCAGCGCATGCTGCCGTCCCAGGCCGGTCGCACCACCATGTGCCCCACCGAGCTGTTCTTCGATCGCAGTGCCAACGAGAATTACCTGCTGCTTCTGCCGATAGAAACCCGGACTGGCGAGCTTTCACTGCAGCAACTGCGCAAGCAGCCCGAGCGCTGGGTCAAGCACGAACTCGACGAACGCGACCCCGAGATCATGCGCGAAGTGCTGGCTGAGGTGGCCAGGGTCAAGAGCGTGCCTCCGGAAGAGGCTCGCAGCCTCGGGTTCGACGAAGACATGCTGGAGCAGGACCGCAACAACCCGGGCAATGTGCTGGTCCCGGCCTGGCGTAACGCCCAGATCAGTATCCGCCATCCGCTGTTCGAGCGCGGACTGCGCATTCTCGACACCCCGGGGCTGAACGCCCTCGGCTCCGAGCCTGAACTGACCATCAGCATGCTGCCCCGGGCCCATGCCATCATCTTCGTGCTCAGCGCCGACACCGGCGTAACCGCCAGTGACATGACCATCTGGAAAGAGCATATCGACACCCGGCATGCCGACCATCGCGCCGGGCGCTTTGCGGTTCTGAACAAAATCGATGTGCTCTGGGACGACCTACAGGGTGATCGCCACACCCAGGAAGCCATTGAACGGGTGCGCAGCTATACCGCCGACCACCTGGGGATGCGCCAGCATGATGTGATCCCTGTCTCGGCCAAACAGGGCCTGGTGGCAAGAGTCAGAAAGAACAGTGAACTGTTCGACCGCTCCAACATTGGTCAGCTTGAACAATTGATTATACAGCGCATCCTGATGCACAAGGAGCAGCTGATCACCCAGAGCCTGATCAACGATCTCCTTGGCATGCTGCAAAACAGCCAGGCGGCCATGCAATATCGCCTGGAATCCCTGGAAGAGGAACTCCAGGCCTGTTCCGGCGTGACCATGGACAAGGCAGCATTGGGCCGGCTGGCCGAGCGAGCCCAGAAAGACTATGACTATTATTACAAGAAGCTGATCACCCTGCGCTCCAGCCGGCGCCTGATGGACTCCCAGGGTGACCTGTTGAAGAAACTGGTTAGCGAGGAGCGTTTTGAAGGCCACGCAGAGCGCGTCCGCAACAACATGTCGAAAAGCTGGACCACGGCCGGCATGAACCGCGCCATGGATCAGTTCTTTGAACTGCTTGAAAGTGACCTCACCAACCTGCTGAGCGAGGGCCATCTGGCCGAGAAAATGGTGGGCGCCATTTACCGCCGCTACAACGAGGACAATCGTGCCCGTCACCTGGAGCCCATTCCTCTTCGGGCCGGCCGACATGTCATCGCTATCCGGGAGCTGCGGAAAAAGGCCCGCCGTTTCCGCATCAGCCCGAAAAACCTGCTCACCGAGCAATCCGTTCTGGTTCGACGCTTCTTCAATGTCATGGTCGGTGAAGCCCGTACCCTGCATGCTCGGGTGCGTCAGGACGTCGAGCGCTGGCCGTCGGAAGCGCTGCTGCCCATCATGCAGTTCTCAATGGAGCAGAAGCAGTTGCTGGAGCACCAGATCCGGCGGCTTCGCGACATGGTCCGCAATGACCGGGACAGCCGGGCCGAGCGCCAGCGCCTGAACCACACCATCGCCGACCTCCGTCGGCAACTGGAACTGGCCGAGGCCATGCAGCGCCAGATACGCAAGCCGGCCCCTACCCTGATCCAGCAGAAAGTGGTGAATATCTCCGGGGCTGTCTAGTGTCCCGTCTGGCCCCGCTAAAGCGACCCTACAGGCGGTTGCAGCCATCACGCCCCGGCTTTAAACTGCTGGGCTGGTGACGGCTCCGCCGTTGCTGTTTCAGCCACTTACGGATCGAACCAGGAACCTGTCGCGCCGATGCCCGATTCCCTGCCTGCGGATTCTGTTGGGATAGTTACCCCGCAGACCTATCATTTCGACGCTCCCATCGATCTGGCCTGTGGCCAGTCCCTGGAAAATTATGACCTTGTGGTCGAGACCTACGGCAAACTGAACGCGGATGCGAGCAACGCCGTGCTGATCTGCCATGCATTGAGCGGGCATCACCACGCCGCCGGCTACCATTCCGCCGAAGACCGCAAGCCGGGTTGGTGGGACAGCTGCATCGGGCCAGGAAAGCCCATCGATACCGACCGTTTTTTTGTCGTCAGCCTGAACAACCTCGGTGGCTGCCACGGCAGCACCGGCCCGAGCAGCACCAATCCCTCGACCGGCAAGCCTTACGGGCCGGAGTTCCCGGTCATTACCGTCGGCGACTGGGTAAAAAGCCAGGCCCTGCTGGCAGACCGGCTCGGCATTGATTGCTGGGCCGCGGTTGTCGGAGGCTCCCTGGGTGGCATGCAGGCACTGCAATGGAGCCTGGATTATCCTGACCGCCTGAGGCATGCAGTGACTATTGCGTCCACACCCCGGCTGACGGCCCAGAACATTGCCTTCAATGAGGTGGCCCGCCAGGCCATCACCTCGGACCGGGAGTTCCACGACGGCCGCTATTACGACTTTGACACTCTGCCCCGCAGGGGCCTCATGCTGGCGCGAATGGTCGGGCACATCACCTACCTGTCGGATGCCTCGATGGGGGAAAAATTTGGCCGGGAACTGAGGGACCAGGCCTACAAGTTTGGCTATGACGCTGAATTCCAGGTGGAAAGCTACCTGCGTTACCAGGGCGAACGATTCTCCGAATCCTTCGATGCCAACACCTACCTGCTGATGACCCGGGCCCTGGATTACTTTGATCCGGCCTATGAGTTCGGTGGCGATCTGTCAAAGGCCCTGGCCGCTGCGACCTGCGAATACCTGGTACTGTCTTTCAGTACCGACTGGCGATTCACGCCCGCCCGCTCGGAAGAAATGGTCAACGCCATGATCGCGGCCCGCCGGAAAGTCAGCTACGCCGAAGTGGATGCACCCTGGGGACACGATGCCTTTTTGATTCCCACGCCACGGTATACTGATATCTTCAACGCCTACATGGACCGCGTGGCAAGGGAGGTCGGCGCATGAGACCGGATCTCGAAATTATTCAGCAATGGGTCCAGCCCGGCCACCATGTGCTTGATCTGGGCTGTGGTGATGGCACCCTGCTCGACTTCCTCCACCGGGAGCGTGGCGCCAGCGGCTTCGGCCTGGAGATCAACCCGGACCACATCACAACCTGTATGAGCAGGGGTGTGGCGGTCATTGAACAGAACCTTGACACCCAGGGGCTGGGCAACTTTGATGACGGAAGCTTCGACATTGTTCTGATGACCCAGGCGCTGCAGGCCGTGCGGCGGCCAGACAAGGTGTTGGATGAAATGCTGCGGGTTGGCAGTGAAGGCATCGTCACCTTCCCGAACTTTGCCCACTGGCGCCTGCGCTGGGGACTGACTCTTAGCGGACGTATGCCCGAATCCGAGGCGCTGCCGTATAAATGGTATAACACGCCCAACATACGGCTGTGCACCTTCAAGGATTTTGAAGCTCTGTGCCGACAGAAAGGCATCAGAATCAAAAGCCGGAGGGTGGTGGACGGTCAGCACCAGAACAGCTGGCTGGCTCGCCTGTGGCCCAATCTGTTGGGCGAGATTGCCATTTACCGAATTACACGGGAGACAGAGCAATGATCACACAAGCCATTTCGTCACTCCGAAGCCTGCTGATTGCCACCCTCATCGGCCTGTTCAGTGCTCAGGCCCACGCGGGTTCACAAGACTTTGGTGACTACACCGTACTCTGGAGTGTTCTGCCCAGCACCTTCCTGGCCCCGGAGGTTGCCAAAGCCAACGACCTTCAGCGCAGTAAGGGCATTGGCATCGTCAACATTGCCATCATGGTGGAAAACGAAGACGGTTCCCTGTCTCCGGTAAGCGGCCAGGTGGAAGGCAAGGTATCCAACGATATCCAGCAAGTGCGGTTTCTGGCCTTCCGCCGAATTCAGGAAGGTGACTCCGTCTATTTTATCGCCGAATACCAGTACTCCTCCGGTGAGCTGATGACCTTCAACATCACCGCGCGCCCCACCGGTCATCCGCAGGATCTGGCGATACGGTTTGCCCACACACTGTTCAGCGACTGAGTCTGCCATGACCGAAAAACTTGTTATCGCCAGCAACAACAAGGGCAAAATTGCCGAGCTGGCTGAATTGCTGGCGCCCCTGGGCCTGACCCCGATTGCCCAGGGAGAGCTTGGCG
>AZIH01011165.1_pt1 | contig 38931 bp, 33 predicted proteins | sample 359041 | NCBI WGS metagenome assembly AZIH01 (sample SAMN02429716, study PRJNA222664) | marine sediment metagenome | biome: Sediment sample; isolation source: enrichment culture of sample MGS-ANC(UA) from oil contaminated site at the... | place: Italy: Ancona | collected 2012-02-14 | depth 6 m m
AGAAGGGCTTATCCATCGGGTAAGCCCTTTTTCTTTGCCCAATGGTTACCTCCTCTACAGCCAACTGCTGCCCTCTACTCAGCCCGCCATCCAGTCACAAGCCCCGTTAAGCCTTAACCTAATTGTGGATACCAACAGGCATGGTAGAATTCCCAGCCTCGCCTATGAATTGTCGATAACACGGAGACAGGCTTTGACACTGCCCACCCGAAATGAGTTGAGCATGCATCAGGACCCAATCTCCATAACGCCATCACGCCACAACCGCTGGTATGAGCGAATCCTCCTGAATCCAGCATTCGGCCACCTTATTGCATTGGCCATTATTACCCTGGGCGCACAATTTCTTAGCTATCAATCCTGGGTTCAAAACGCTAATCAGGGGATTACCCTCGCCCTACTGGTGCTTTGCTACGCAGTCACGGCCTATTTGAGCAGCAACATCGCTAAATTTGTTGGAAGGCGAGCCATCCCCTATAACCTGGCCACAGTATTGATTGCTGTCGGCTTAGTGTTCACCTTGGTACTGTTTACCCGAATCGGCTATGCACGCACCTCACTTATCATCGGCCTTTCCCTGCTACTAACAATCCGCATCATCTCGGTTCTTATCAACCGCCGTTTTCGATACTTGAAGTTAGCCTGCGTCCCAACAGAGAGAATTGACAACATTCTTCCTCCGGTTTCTAAGAGTTTTGAATACCGTCTTCTGGACAACCCCAGTATGGGGGAAACCCGGTACGACGGGCTAATTGTCGATATGGAAGAACAACTTGAAGACCAATGGATACGTTTTGTGAGTCACTGCAATATTGCAGGACTGCCCGTGTTCAATGCCCGCAAGGTTGCAGAGACCATCAATGGCAAAGTAAACCTTTCTACTTTGCAAAGCATAGACTTGGCCAATCTTCAGCCACAACCGGTCTATCTGGCGGGCAAACGCGCACTGGATATACTGCTTACGCTGCTTGTAGCTCCCCTACTAATCCCTTTTTGCCTGATCGTCGCGCTCCTGATCAAGCTCGACTCTCCCGGCCCTGCTATTTTTGTTCAGCAAAGGATCGGAAAGGGGAATCGTATTTTCAGAATGTACAAGTTCCGCTCAATGCGGCCTAGAGAAGAAGGTGAAGGCACGGCGCAGTTTGCCGACCAGGATGCATACCGCATTACCCGCCTGGGGGCATTTATCCGCAAAGTGCGCATCGATGAACTCCCACAGTTTCTGAACATCCTGAAAGGTGAAATGAGCCTGATTGGCCCACGCCCCGAACAGCCAGAGTTTGTAGAGCAATTCGAAGAAGAAGTTCCTTACTACAGCTATCGACACATCGTGCGGCCAGGCATCACCGGCTGGGCCCAAGTCAATCAAGGCTACGCCAGCGACACTGAAAGTACACGAGAGAAGGTAGAACACGACTTCTACTACATCAAAAACCTATCCCCTGCACTCGACTTTCTGATTGTAATGCGGACATTAAAAACCATGGCCACAGGGTTTGGGGCACTATAATGCACGATAGCAACCCGAAAATTTCCGTCATTATCCCCATCTACCAGCACTGGGAACTCACTAAGGTTCTGTTTTCTGCCTTGGCCAGACAAACACTGCCGAAAAGTCTCTGGGAATGCTTCATCGTTGATAACGGCTCGGATGTTGTGCCAGCAGCAGACACTCTACCGGATTTCGTAAACCTGCTTGAGTGCCACCAACCCGGCTCCTATGCAGCGCGCAACCTGGCACTTCAGCAAGCCCAAGGGGAACTACTGGTCTTCACTGACGCCGATTGCCGACCGAATCCCGACTGGCTAGAAATCATCTGGCGCCAGCACCTGGGCTGCAAAAAACCCACTCTGATTGCTGGTGGAGTCACTGTTCTGCGCTTTGACAATCTGAAACCTAACTGGATAGAAGTGTACGACATGGCAATGGGATTGCCTCAGGAACGTTACACACGACACGGCTACGCGGTGACAGCCAATTTATCAATTCCGCGCAGCGTCTTTACCGCAGTGGGCGAATTCGACCACAAGAGATTCTCCGGCGGAGATGCAGAGTTTTGCCAGCGCGCTGGTCAATCTGGCGTACCACTGGTGTATGTACCACAAGCCAATGTAGATCACCCTGCCAGAGCCGACTGGGAAGAACTGACCGTCAAGCTGAAGCGCGTAAAAGGTGGCCAGGTACGCTCCGGGCCTTTAACGCGCAGGCTGAAATTTATCATCAAAACCTTCATACCCCCCGTTTGGGCATACTGGTTCGCCGTCAGAAACAAAAGAATAAGCCGTCTGCAAAAGCTGGCTGTCATTTTCATTCAAACCCGGCTCTGGATCACTGAAATGGGTATCACACTAAAGCTGCTGGCCAATGGAAAAATGGAGCGACGCTAGATGGCCTGCCCACAAGTATCCATCATTACTCCCTGCTTCAATGCAGAAAAATCATTACCCAAGACAGTAGCCTCAGTGCAGAAACAAACCTTTGTTGACTGGGAACTAATTCTTGTTGATGACCAATCCAGTGATCGAACCTACCAGACAGCCCTGCAATTAAGTAGAGAAGATGATCGCATCAAGGTAATTCAGCTAAGCGAAAATGGAGGCGCCGCAAAAGCAAGAAACTATGCCATTGAGCACGCCCGGGGAACGTTTATCGCTTTCATAGATGCAGACGATTGCTGGCTACCGGAAAAGCTCATGCGCCAGCTTGGAGCAATGAAGGAAAAGGGGTGGCCACTTAGCTACACCGCTTACACTCGGCTCAACAACCAAGGCAAGACGATAAATACAGTAGGCGTACCTGAAAAACTGAGCTACCGGCAGTTACTCAAGACCAATTATATTGGCTGCTCAACAGCCATTTATGATGCGCAGCAGCTCGGTAAAGTTTATATGCCCGAACTTCGCAAAAGGCAGGACTATGGACTCTGGCTAAAAATCCTCAGATCAACCTCGTTCGCTTATGGGATCAACGAGTCTTTGACACACTATCTTGTCCAAGAAGACTCGCTCTCATCCCAAAAACGTAAAGCTGCAGCTTACAATTGGCAGCTATACCGAAACCAGGAAAACCTATCACTACTCAAATCCATATATTACTTTTCACACTACGTCATCAGAGGAATTTTGAGGAATAAATTCCCCAAACTGGCAGCAGCACTCGGCGTCCACTATCCTCATTCAAGCTGAAAAATGTGTTGATGTGAAGCAGCCCGAACCTCTAGCCTTTTTCGAGGAACGAAAACACATCCTTCCACATAGCCATTGACTGAGACTTTAACTCTTCGGAGCTATTCGCAATCTTCCTCCTGTGAGCCTCGAGCACACTCGCGTCCAACAGAAGCTCGACACGGGACCACAGCGCATCATAACCACCTCCGTCAGAAACCATCAGGCTCTCTACACCATAATCCAGCATTAGCTCCCTGTACTTGTGCGACCAACCTGTTGCCACCGCCGGTATATTCTGGGATAAGGCACTAACTAAACCATGAAAACGTGAACTGACAACAATAGAAAAGGAACCAATTAGAGCCTTAATTTCAAGAGGGTCATCACTCTGCAGCAACTCAACCTGGCCTTTGTAAGTGTCTACGATGAAATCCGCAATATCTTTATCTTTCTTTCCCTCATGTAGCAACACTGAAACTGTCCTGCCGGATTTTAAAAGGTCTCCAACTAGCCTAACCAGCATTTCCTGATAATTTTTTTCTGCCCCCATACTAATCATTTTATGATTAGGAATAACACAGACATCTCTGGTAACACCTGTCTCCCCAACCTTTACAAGGTTAGTAAAATCAGGAAACAGCCTTGCCTTACCTGCTTTAATTCCGTCCAGGCAAGACTTAGAAACGCGATCTCTTGCATAGATTGCATCTGCATTATCAAGAACGACTGCCATTTCCTTTTTGAACTTTCTACTAGGAAATGGGCCGAATGCTTGAGGCAGAAGGATAATTTTCTTACCTTGTTGCTTCAGCTTGACAATTTCTCTAGACAGCCTTTCCATTAGCTTATCAACGCCCCACTGCTCACCGTAAGCAAAGCCTGAAGCATCGAGCACAACATCAATTTCATTATTGATGACAACACCGTATCTACGCCTTAAAACTGCTGGAATCATGCGAAAAAGGAACGAAAAATCAACCCCCCTGAATTTCAACACCCCTTTCTGATAAAGACCATAACGCGCCCTTGCTTCATAGGGAGTATAAACATCACTAACAAATGAAGCCTTTAATCCAGCCGATTCGAAAGCCTGCATTATCGCCACAAGCATAAGCTCGGCACCTTTATTGGGAATACCAATACCTTTAATTTCAATAATCATAGTTTTACCGGTTTCTAGCATCGCGCGCTTTTGCCAATAGACTTAGAGACAGACCCACCACCCTGTACAGCAGCAGAGAGCGAAACATCATGAAAAATATTTTTCTCGATCTAGGCAGCACGCCAAAAATCCAGAAAGACGCAATTGAATACGATATTAGAGTTGCAATGGCAGCTCCGAGCGGCCCCATAACTGGTATCAGAATTAAGTTGAGGGCCACATTGGAAAGCGCACCTGCCCCCTGACTGATGAGAGAGTAGCTCAGCCGGTCCTCAGCAAGAATCCATTTGCTAACCAGGGCACGCATGGAGATAAAAACGCCCCCCCATATATGCACGATTAGTATCGGTACAGAAGCCAAGTAATCGTTACCAAACATCACGGGAACAAACAAACCAGCAACCAAAATCACAAATAGCGCTGCAGCAAAACCCAAAAGAGCCAAAAGAGCCAAAAGAGTTTCCAAAAAACGCTCATACACCTCTTCACCTTCATTTTTCTTTTTCAGCAAGCTCGGAAAAGAGGCAGTTACAATCATTACTGGCATGAAATACCAGATTTCAGAAATACGGCTCGCTACAGCATAGACCCCCACAGCCTCCACTCCGACCATCTTTCCTATCATCAACTGGTCTATCTTTTGGTAGACAATTGCCGTAACACCGGACGCAATCAGCGGGAGGCAGGTTCTAAGATATGACGAACAGAGTGACCATGAAAAATTGAACCTTATGCCTCCTGTCCTTCTAGAGAAAACCGAATACAACCAAAAAGTCATAATCGCAGCTTCCAGTATGTAACTGGCAACAATCCAGTAGAAATCCACATGCAGAAAAGCAGCAAACATCCTTAGAGCTGAGACAGAAACCGACGACAACATTTGCCCATAGGCCACAAGTTTATTTAGGTTTCTCGACTCCAACCAGAACGAAAATACTACGCCCCCCTTGAAAGTTTCGGCCACAAACAATATTAATATGTAAGCTTCAAGACCTTGGTTCAGGCTGAGATAACCGGAAACACACAGCCACAATAAAAGAAAAAAGATAGATGAAATCAACCGCATAACCAGAACCGTGGAGATAATGACATCCCTACTGCCACGGCCATTTATCAGATCTCGAGTAACAATAGAATTGAGCCCCAACTGAACCAAGGGGGAAGCAAGCGCAACGACGGATAGCGCCAAGCTCAGAAAACCAAAGCTTTCAGGACCATAAACCCTTGCCACCAACGCAATACCAAAAAAACCAGCAATCATCGAAAGCAACTTACCGACGATTAGCCAACCACTATTTGACAAAATGGTGCGAGCGCTCAATTATAGATCCGGATAGTATTGATGCTAAGCTTATCTGAACACGGGATAGCCCCCTCCTCACAAGGATGCCCGAGCGAAATCCACATCACGATTCTCTCATCCTTATTCAATCCCAGAATGTCTTCTGCTTGGCGCTCCCTTTCCTCAATATCTGGCCAGTTAATAGGGCAAGAACCCAACCCGAGAGTTTCCAGCGCATACATAAAGGACATGGCTGCCAGCCCTACATCGACATATATTACATGACGATCCCGAGGCTCCGGGTAAGCTCTCAGTTGCCCGACCACCGCCACCATCACAGGTATGTTTTCCGCAAAGCCCTTGATCCCCATTGGTAAATGTCGTGTTTGCTTCAACAGCTCTGGGTCGTCAAATACACGAAAATAGAATGGCTGCCGATTACAGGCACTGGGCGACAGTGTTGCTATCTCTACAGCTTGGTCAATCAACTCTCTAGGGACAGGCTCCGGCCTGTACCATCTCACCGAGCGCCGTCGCTGCGACAAAGCAAGCATTCCCTCATACGTAACCGGTTGCTGCACCGAGTTTTTTCTCATAAAGGGGATCAATTTTTCTTTCGCCCGTCTCTTCAGAGGGAGCTCCCGCAACGCCTCCTCGAAGGCGGTTCTTGCCGAACGTACAATTTTAGTACCATCACAAACTGAGAAATACTCCTCCAGAACATCATGAGCCCATGTAATTTCATCTGAATCTTCCCCATTCCGTAACGTAGAGACAAATGAGTCTACAGTCTCAGTAATAATATCTTCTGCGAAAACCGACTTTCTCTGCCTCATGGAAAGGCCTTTCTCAAGTCGATGAATAGAGCGCCTCAAGTGGTAATTAACCCTCCACTGCCCCTCCCTGTTCTTCTCATGATCAAGCCGACCAGCAATAACCGATGCAGCTTCCCGATTAAAACTACTGCTAAAAATAAAAAAAATCTTTAGAAAAACCGTATTGGCCAGCGCAAGCCGCATAAACATCTGTCGAAAAGCACCGACGGCCCGCTGAAAGGCTGCCACACTTCTTTTCCCCACAACTTTTTTGATGATTTTCTTTACTGTGGCCTGCATTTCGGCAACTCCGAACTCGACTTGGCACCCCCCCCTTTTACCGAGGGTTATGCTCACTCAGGTATTGCTAAACGACACCTCTAGCAGAATTATCTGCATCAAAACTAAACCGGACCCATCAATAGAATAGTCGTTATGAAATATAACCATCCGGATTTTGCTTTTGCCAGCGCCAATGGTCCGCACACATCGCGTCGATTCCTCTTGTGGCCTTCCAGGCTAGCACCCGCTCCGCATGAGCTGGATCAGAATAACAACTGGCCACATCACCGGGGCGACGTTCCACAACCTGATAAGAAACGTCACGGCCTGAAGCCCTGGAAAACGCCTGGATCATCTCGAGCACGCTATACCCACGCCCCGTCCCCAGGTTGGTCGTAATTAAGCCACCGGTTTTCTCCAGCGCCTGCAGGGCCGCCAAATGCCCCTCAGCAAGATCCATCACGTGGATGTAGTCGCGCACCCCGGTACCGTCCGGTGTGGGGTAATCTCCGCCAAACACACTCAGCCGCTCTCGCTTACCTATGACAACCTGTGCGATGAACGGCATCAGGTTATTGGGAATGCCATTGGGGTCTTCACCAATCTGACCGCTTTCATGGGCGCCTACAGGGTTGAAATAGCGTAGAAGAGCTATCTGCCATCGGTTATCACTGGCGTAGAGATCGCGGAGCATATCTTCGATATGCAGCTTGGTGGCACCGTAAGGGTTGGTGGCACTAAGGGGGAAGTCTTCACGGATCGGAACACTGGCCGGATCACCATAAACCGTCGCTGATGAGCTAAATACCATGGTCCGCACATCAGCACTATCCATGGCTTCCAGCAACCTGAGCGTGCCCGTCACATTCCAATCGTAATACCGCAACGGCTGAGCCACTGACTCCCCCACCGCTTTCAACCCGGCAAAGTGAATCACCGAGGCAATGTCATGCCCGTCGAAAATCTTTTTCAAGCAATCGCTATCCCGGATATCACCTTCAATAAACTCCAGAGATTTGCCTGTCAGCCTCTCGACCCTGTCAAGGCTTTCTCTGCTGCTATTGCTGAGGTTGTCCAGCACAACCACGGAGTAGCCGGCTTCCAGCAACAGAAGTACAGTGTGCGAACCGATATAGCCTGCACCGCCGGTGACCAATACAGATGACATAATTCCTCCTGGAAGTTATCCGCCAGCCGAAAACCACTTCCACATTCTTGACGTTATTCAACGTCTGCGGCGACTGACACCGCCACTTAAGGGCAACCAAACCACAGAGAGCCCCAACGGGGCCCTCTTATTACGCAAAACCATAATGGTGCCGTATTATGCGCTAGCCATCGCCTCTTTCACATTCTTCTCGAACAAGTCACGAATTCGCGCCAGAGCCTCTTCATTTACGGCTTCGTAGCGCAAAACCAGCTTGGGCGAGGTATTGGACGCCCGGCAGAGGCCCCAGCCATCCGCATAGTCCATACGAATGCCATCAATGACACGGCGCTCGCCTACGCCGAAGTCCGCATTCGTCTGCAGGTATTCCACGATACGGAATTTGTTCTCGTCCGTCACATTGATATTGATTTCCGGAGTCGTGCACAGCACCGGGTAGCGCCCGAAAAGCGCTTCCGCGCCCCCGTCAGTCCGGCTGATGATACCGAGAATTCTGGCTGCGGCCACCAGGGCGTCGTCAAACCCGAACCAGTTTTCACCCAGGAAAATATGACCGCTCATCTCCCCGGCCAGCAGGGCGCCAGTTTCCTTCATACGCGCCTTGATCAATGAGTGACCGGTTTGCCACATTTCCGGCTCACCGCCGGCCTCACGGATCACATCGAACAAGGCACCTGTACACTTCACATCGAAAATGACTTTTGCCCCCGGGTGACGGCTGACCACGTCCTCAGCAAGCGCCATCAGCAGGACATCCGGATAAATCACCTCCCCAGCGGGCGTTACCACCCCTACCCTGTCGCCGTCCCCATCGAATGCCAGGCCAAGATCCGCTTTCTCTTCCTTCACCCTGGCAATCAAATCCTGCAGATTCTTCAGGTCTCCCGGGTCCGGGTGATGGTTGGGGAAGGTGCCATCCACTTCAGTAAAAAGAGGCACCACCTCACAACCCAACGCCGCCAGTGCCTGCGGGGCCTGCACGCCAGCTATACCGTTACCGCAATCCACGACCACCTTCATCGGTTTGGCCAGTGAATGTCTGCTCAGGAAGGTCTTCTCGTACAGCTCGAGTATCTCGTGCTCCCGATAAGAGCCCTCACCCTCGGCGAAATTACCCGTCTCAATACGCTCTCGCAGGGCCTGTATCGCATCGCCAGAAAGCGTAGTGCCATTGATGACAATCTTGAAACCGTTGTAATTGCCCGGATTATGACTACCCGTCAACATCACCCCGGAATTCAGACCTTCAATATTGTATGTGGAGAAATACAAAGCAGGCGTCGGCACCATACCCACATTGACCACATGACAACCAGTCGCACGAATACCGTCGCTCAGGGCTTGCAGCAGGGCTGGCCCCGACAAGCGGCCATCGCGGGCAAGCGCAATACTATCCTGGCCTTGTGCCAACACCTCGGAGCCGATACTGCGGCCGATCAGGTATGCGCAATTGTCGGTGAGTGTCTCGTTATAGATACCGCGAATGTCGTAAGCCCGAAAAATCGAAGCGGGTATAGCGTGACTCATAACCTTTCCATTCTTTCCGTGAGTGAGTTGCACAACAAGTATGCAAATATGCGATTTAATCTGGGACTGAGCCCCTCAACAGCGACCACCCGAAAGCGCCAAAGCCCCGCCACACAATTACCCATTGAAGCTTTAGCCTTTTCAGGTCACGCCCTATTATTCACAAGCAGATGACAACCCAACATCTCTGCGATAGCGCCACCCGCCCTTGCCATCTTTTTCCCAACGGCCAGCGTTGGCCACGTACCAGGCCAGAGTCTTTTGTAGACCACGATGAAAAGTCTCAGCGGGCAACCAGCCCAACTCGTCTCGTGCCCGGCCAGCATCCATGGCATAGCGAAAATCATGCCCGGGGCGATCAGCAACACTTTGCACCAACGACATATACCCCGGACCACCAGCGCTACGGGCAGCACGCCCCTGTGGGGCAAGCTCTTCCAGCTGCTCGCACAACGCCTCAACCACCTCCAGATTACGCCGTTCGTCGCCTCCGGCCAGATTATAACTCTGACCCGGCTTCCCATGCTCCAGTATCCGCACCAGCCCCTCCGCATGGTCATCTACATAGAGCCAGTCACGAATCTGCTGGCCTTCCCCGTAAACCGGCAACGGCAGACCATGCAGCGCATTCAGCGTCATCAGAGGGATCAGCTTTTCCGGAAACTGGAAAGGGCCGTAATTATTGGCGCTGTGGGAAATCATCACTGGAAAACCATAAGTGCGGAACCAGGCGCGTGCCAGATGATCGGCCCCGGCCTTGGTCGCCGCATACGGTGAGTTTGGGCTGTAGCTCGCCCCCTCAACCGTTGCTTCCTGCCCTTCGGTCAGCTCCCCAAAAACCTCATCCGTAGAGACCTGCAGAAACCGAAACCGGGATCGCGCCGCCTGATCAAGACCGCTCCAATAAGCCCGCGCCACCTCAAGCAGGGTAAACGTACCCACCAGATTGGTCTGCACAAAGCCGGCAGGACCGCCAATAGACCGGTCCACGTGGCTCTCTGCCGCCGCATGAATCACTGCATCCGGGCGATGCTGCTCAAACACGGCTTCCAGCGCTGGCTGGTCACAGATATCCACTTGCTCAAAGGCATAGCCCGGCATATCCGACAGCGACCCCAAGGCCGCCGGGCAAGCGGCATAGGTCAAGGCATCCACATTGACGACGCGAAACGCACCAGACGCCAACAACCTGTGCACTAACGCCGACCCGATAAACCCTGCACCACCCGTTACCAGTACTTTCATAACAATGTTCGCTTTCTGCCTTGTAGGAAGCCATGCTCGCATGGCGAAGTCTTTTGCCTTGGTGGTGGGCATTTTCGCCATGCAAGCATAGCTCCAACAAGCCAGGGTGCCAGGTCAGCCCCGCCTGCGAAAAGGCGCATTATGGGCAAAACACATTAAGGGGCTTGTTGTGTTCGGCATACAGGCTTGCCAGGCGCTCTTTGAATTCGCGCTTGGCCCCATCATCCCCATGAACAACCCGGATCTCTTCCGGCCAACGCGCCATGCCCCGCACGAACGCCAGCAAATCCGCCTGATCCCCATGGGCAGAATAACCGCTAATGGAATCCACCGCCGCGTCAATGCGGTGCTGGCTACCCTCAATCTCTACCTGGCCACCCTGCCCCCGGGACTGAATCACCCTTCCCGGGGTGCCCTGCGCCTGGTAGCCCACGAACAACACATTATGACGAGCATCACCCAGCATGGCTTTCAGGTAATTAACGATTCGCCCGCCCGCACACATACCGCTGGCAGCAATCACCACCGCAGGCCGGGCGCTGTCCGCCAAATGGCGCACCATACGCAAGTGGGCGTCGTGGCTATCTACCGTCAATAACTGTTCAAAGGCCAGCGGGCGACGGCCCGCCACCAGACGCTCACGGGCCTCGTCTTCCCAGTAGGGCGCCAGCTCCCGGTACACATCCGTAAAGCGACTGGCCAGGGGCGAATCCAGCACAATCGGCAAGGCGTCCCAATCGAGAAAATCATGCATGCTCGATTGGCGATTACCGTGAAGAATATCCTCCAGCTCGTACAACAATTCCTGGGTACGACCAATGCTGAAAGCCGGAATCAGCACAGTGCCACGGTCTTTCAGGGCACGCACCAGCATCGCCTCCAGCCGCGCCTGACGCTCCTCCCTACCATGATGCAACCGATCGCCATAGGTGCTCTCGATCACCAACACATCGGCTTCAGCCGGGGGCGATGGCGGCGGCAGAATCGGGGCATCTGCGGCGCCCAGATCACCGGAAAACACCGTAATATGGCGGCCCTGCCAGCGGCACTCCACAAAAGCAGAGCCAAGAATGTGCCCGGCCCGCTGCAAACGCACCTCGGATTTCACACCCCCGGGCAAATCCAGATCATGCCAGTGATCATACGGCACCCCCTGCACCGCACCATGGTGCACCACATACGGAAACACGCCATCCTGGCGCTCATCACGACAATCCATGTCAGATCCTCAAGCAGGAATATCTTGAAAGGGAGAAACCAGCAGCCAGCGGGCCGGCCGCACAGGATAAAAGCGAAGGCTCTACCGCTTCGCCAGCGTCCGCACCCCCAGCATCGCCAGCACATTCGGGCACGGCAGGGTCCAGATCCCCAGTATCCGCCAGACAAACACCAGTGCCGCCAGATTCTGGCACACCAGGACAAAGGCCAGTGCCAATGCTGCGCCCATCGGACCAAGCAAAGGGATCAATATCCAGAACCCCAGCAAACCAAGGGCATTACAGATAAGCGCAATATTGCGCATTACTTTTTCATGCCCGGTCATATTAAGCAAAAAACCCACTGATCCGGTCGCCACATTCACCAGCTGGGCCAGAGCAATCACTCGTAACAGGGGCGCCCCTTGCCTGAATTCCTCACCAAACCAGTGCAGCACCCATGCCGGGAACAGCAGGCAAACCACCAGCAATGGCGCGGCAATGCCTATCCCCAACAAGGAGCCACGCCGGGCCAGAATATTCAGCTCGGCATGCTTGCCCTGGCGATACAACGCAGCAAAACGTGGCGGAAAAATAGCGTTGATAACTACAAGAATAAAAGCGATCAGCATTCCGGTCTGCTGAGCAGATTTGAATAACCCCAACCCCGCATCCGACAGAAACCAGCCCGCAATCATCACCGACAGCACCGTCTGCATGAAATTGGCGAACGTAGAGAAAAAGAAGGCCCGAGCGGTTGAATGAAACTGACGATAAGACACCGCCGGATCATCACACCGCAAATTGTACGCTTTACGCCGCCGCCACAACCAGACCTGTATCGCGCCCTGCCCGGCAACCAGCCCGGCCGCCATAAAATACGCCCAGCCAATGGCCGCATAGTCGATCTCTGCTGCCAAGTTGAACCAGATCAACAACATAACCGCCGCAAACAGGGATACCGAGCCGTTTTCCATTATGCAAGCCGTGGCCGGCATTCTGACCCCTTTGAAAAACCCGGCAATCAGAAAGGCAAACACATAGACCGGCACCGCAAACGCGATACCCCCAAGCATGGTTGATAACCCAGGGGAATCAAACAGGCCTTCCAGCCAGCCCCGCAGCAATGCCAGAAAGGCCGCAACCACAATACCCACCGCCGCACCTTGCAGCACCGCCCAGCGCAGATAGAGGAAAATATGGCCCGAATTATGGTCCTGTCCCACGTAACGCATCAGGGCATTATCCATCCCCCTGGTTGCCACCAGTGACGCGCAAAACAGCACAGCCTGGGCAAGCGCCAGCACACCGACACCTTCAGGCCCCAGAATGCGCCCAACCACCACCAGCAGCAGCACTGCGCCCAGCGCAGCAACGCCCCGTGCGACAAAAGTACGGAGAAACGACAAACCCATTTCGCTTTGCAAGCGCCGAAGCAGAGATAATCCAGACACAAAAAGGCCTAATTGTTAGGAAAAGAAGCCCCAAATGGTCTTGTGGAAACACACAGACAACCCGGCAAGATTGCAAGCATGCTCGAGAGGAAGGGGCCGACCAGAAGGCGCAGATGACGCAGTGCATAAAGAAAAGGTTCGTACGGGCCTGAAAAAATACAATCCATATCTTACGTCATTAGTCAGTAAGCAGCCGAACCCGGTCGGCCCATAACCCAGCATCACCCAAGAGTAAGAGGCACTATTTTAATTGGGTTTCTCAATATCTCAAGAAAAATGATAACTGTAAGTTAAATGCCTTTATTAGGATTCATCACAGCACCGGAAAAACCTTTACAAGCTTTTCCTTATCACATAAAAAACGATTCACTTTTGCGCTTTTTTCCAATTCATCTAAACGAGAATCTTCAACATCATCAAAACTTATAAATGTCGGCACAGGAAAATCGTTACTTGTAGTACTATAATAGTCAAGAAACTTAAACTCGCCACCAATAACTTGGTCAGAGAATCTAACCCATACGTTCGGGATATCGTAGGAGTCAGCAAGAATCAAGCCATGCAGAGATGAGGAAATAACAAACTGGCACTCAGCTATCTGATCTACAAAGCTCTCAGGATCACTTGCGACATCTATAACCTTCACATCACTTCTATCTTTTAGTTTTTTTACAGCCTCTATATCTGCATCAACATAATGGGGAATCACACCCACACGAAACCTCTTTGCCATAATGGAAGGCTGGTAATACTCAGGCATTAGAACTGCCGGGTCCCCCAGAGCGACCTCATCAACAGTTAACCCTCTATCAAAAAGTAACGCTCTAGTCTTTTCCCCTCGAAGCGCCAAAACTTTAAAGCTTCGCAACATATTGTCATCGGGAAGCATCATTGGATCAATAACACCAGTCCCCCACAAATAGCTATTTTTTGTTCCAAAGTGAAGAATACTTCCAATTCCGAGAACATGTTTAACCGTTTTACCAGAAACCCGATGAACCCTCCGACCCGCAACAATCGGAATCAAATAGGAATTCAAATCATCCCCAACATTCGGCCTAGAATTAAAATAAACGACAGGAATACTTTGTCCTTTTAAAAAAAACGCTTCTAGCGGCTCAAAGTAATAAAGCCAAGCAGCCTTTGCTTTTAGCCTAAAAGCACTCAGCAAGCGCCTAAAAAAAATCGTATTCATCTACCCCCCCAGTAAAGCCTCATTGCTTCATCAATGTTTGCGACCTGACATTCCGTAAGGAGGTTCTTTTTGTACAAAGAGTCTGATTTAAATTCCATATAACTTTCAGGCTCACTGACACCCAAAAAAGATGCAACATTACTCATAACCATCCTCATATCAGAATATAGCTCCTCGTAACTGATCGACATAACAGATTCCGGATAATCGGAAACAATTTCTCTGATTCTATCCTCGTGAGCACACCACCGAAAAACACACCTCTGCATATCATCTAAGTGATTATCATAAAGATCTTCGTTTGACTTAGTAATACCCAAAAATCGGTTTGGTCGAGGATAATTCTTATGATTTTCAACCCACCCCAAAACCCCTTCATGCATTAGCATCGAATACACAACCGAATAAACATTTCTCGAAATAGCAACAAATTTCGCTCTGGGAAAAATCTCTAACAACTGATCCACATTCCATATGTTTGGGTGTGTCTGATCAAGAAAAAGGCCCGGCTTAACATCTAACTGCTTTTTCCTATAATAACCTAATTCTGCCTTGCCAAGGGGCCTCTGAGCTAAAACCAACTCGGTAATCGGATAGAAAAAATGCGGGCTCTCCCTGCCCTGATAAACATCATCTATACAATCAAATTCACTCAAACATGAACACAAAAAATGCGTACCTGAACGGCCAGTCCCAACTATGAATACGGGTCCTTGATCATTACTCTTCTCACAGAAAAAGGCATAATAAATTCTTCTAAAAAACTGCATTATTTTATTAGAAAAAAATTTCATTTTCACTCCTTAGCAAATCATGCCTTCAAATAGGAAAAGGTCTTACACCTACGAATCTCATTGAGAGAAACGACAAAAAAATATTCCAAGTGACCACACCTGCAGAGGAAGCAAATGCAGCCCCTACAGCACCATATTTAGGTATCAACAGCACACAACACAAGATATTAACAGAAAGAGCAAGAACATGGACTCGCAAGGATTGACGCTCAAACCCTCCCATAGCAAGGATGTTACCAACAGGCCCACAAAAGACATTTATTGACTGGCCAACAACCAAAACCACCAATGGAATATATGCGATAACAGCATATTCTGAGCCATACAAAACAGTGATTATCTGACGCCCAAAAACCATCAGCAATATAGACAAAGGCAGAGCGAAAAGCAGTGCCATCCTAGATGCAAATCGCACTAACTTTTGCATTTTGACTATATCTCTCTGCTTATATAACTTCACTAACCGAGGAGAAATAGTCATATTCATTGCCGTTAGCGAAAAAGCAACAAAAAACGCCCCTCTATCTGCAACACGAAAACCAGCCACATCCTCAGGGCTGCCAATCAGACCGAGCAGAACCGTTGACATCTGAGTATTAAGCAGACTGACTGCCGCCATAACGGAAAACGGCAGCACCCCTTTTACAAGGGAGCCAACCTTGAAACTAGCAACCGCAGCTTTGGTCTTCTTCATCGAGGGAGAGACAAACATCAAGATCAACGTCCCGATAAAGAAAGTCAACCAACCACTGAATATCTGAATATTGATAGCCTCAGTCGCACCCAGTGAGCACAGGTGAGCAACCACCAGAATCAACATAAGAATGATAAACGGCTGAATCAGCAATACCGGAAGTTCAGAGTAGAAGGGCCTTCCCAACCCTTTAATGACAGCAGTCCGAACAGCATTTAAACCCACTAGAGGAACCAGAAAAACAGCCACCGACATCAACTGCCAACGCGTGTCACTAACTGCATCGGTGAAAAAAAAATAAATGATAAAAAACACACTAACAACAACAGCCGACAGACTCAGCACCCAGATAAATGAACTTCTTACCAAGGCTCGGTAATTAGCCCAGTCACAATCATGGCGATATCCAGCCACCTCTCTTGTAATAAATTGAGCAATACCTCCCGATACAGGCAATGCCAAAAGTGGAATTAACGCCATGATAAACGAGTAATGGCCAAACGCCTCCGGCCCTAACGACCTTGCGAGCAAAACGCTTGCAGCCAGCCCAATTGGAAGTCCTGCCAGCTTCAAGCCGCCAACACCCATGAAATTTTTTACCAGCCTGCCTCTCATAGTAAAATAACCCATTGCATGAACCAGTTAACAAACACAGTCACATTCTGATGAACAGCCTGAAACTGGGCATCACTTTTAAAACATAAGAGTTTTACTTGCCCAACTCATCGCATTATTTCTGATGAGGATCTCGGGACAGAAATGATACAGACAGGGAGTGGAACGCCTTTTTTAATAGACAGGCCAAACCAGAATCCCCATGCAATGCTTCATTATAAAATTATTTCTGCTTTTGAGAGATATACCGAGCCAGAGCCATGGATGATCCATCCAGCCCGGATGCCGACTCCGGATCGGCCAGTACTTCCAGTATGTCAGTGGCAATCAGCTTGCCCATTTCCACGCCCCACTGATCGAACGGGTTGATACCCCAGATCACCGCCTGCACAAACACCTTGTGCTCATACATGGCCAGCAAGGCCCCCAGGGTTCTCGGCGACAACTCATCCAGCACCAGAGTGGTGCTGGGCTGATTACCCCGATACCGCTTATAGAAGGGCAGCGCCACTTTCAGGTCCAGGGCGCGCTCGCCCAACGCCAGCAAACGCGACTGCGCCAAACAGTTGGCATTGGACAACCGATGCTGAGCCTCCAGTTCAGTGGCAGACTCCGAATGCATGGCTTCCGTATAACGGCGCGCCGTCATCAGAAACTCACAGGCAACCGGCTTGGTCCCCTGGTGCAAAAGTTGGAAAAACGCATGCTGGGCATTCGGCCCCACCTCACCCCAGATTACCGGACAAGTGTGGTACTCCAGCGGCTTGCCAGCCCGGCATACGGACTTGCCATTGGATTCCATTTCCAGCTGTTCCAGATACGCAGGAAGATGCTTCAGGCGGCCATCATAGGGCAGCACCGCACGCGCCGTGATGTTCAGAAAATTGATATTCCACACATCCATCAGCCCCAGCATCACCGGGATATTTTCTTCCCAGGGGCGGTTGCGGAAGTGCTCATCCATGGCATGGGCACCGGCTAACATCTCCCGGAATGCCGCCATGCCGACGGTCAGGGCGATAGGCATGCCGATGGCAGACCACAGGGAGTAGCGTCCCCCCACCCATTCCCAGAAAAGCAGTTGGTTCTTTTCCAGAATCCCCCAGTCGGTCATGCGTTGGGCACTGGCAGAAATACCAATAAAGTGGCAGCGCATCATCGCTTCACTTTCACCGCCAAACCCCCGGGCCAACCAGCAGCGGGCCGTATTGGCATTGTGCAGGGTATCCACCGTCGTAAAGGACTTGGAAGAAACCAGAATCAGAGTAGTGCGCGGGTTCAGGTCGCGAAGAATCTGGGAGATCTGACTGCCGTCCATGGACGATGCGAAATGCAGCCTGGGACGATTCTGGCCTTCCGGCGGCAAATAGGATTCCAGGGAAAACGCCGCCATCAAGGGGCCAAGCTCTGAGCCACCCACACCCACATTCACCACATCGGTAATGGTGTCGCCCATACAGCCACGCCAGTGGCCAGACATGATCCGATCGACCATAGAGCCCATGGCATCAAGCTGCTGATGAACCTCGTCCTGCCCCGGCCCCTGCGGACCTCGCAAACGCCAATGCATGGCCGGGCGTTTTTCCGTGCAGTTCACATCCTGGCCGCCAAACAGGCAGTTTACCCAGTGCGTAAGCTGGCGCTCATCAGCCAGTTTCAGCAACAGATCCCGAGTGTCGGCAGACACCCGCTGTTTGCTGTAATCGGCAAGTAACCCGCAATCACGCAGGCTGAAACGCTCGAAACGTTTTTCATCCGCCTCAAACCAGTCTGCCAGGTGTTTCTGCTTTTCTTCAGCAGCACGAAGATCAAGCTGACCCCAAACACTGCTAATGGTCAGAACGTCCTGTTCCGGCACCATGGTTATCTCCCTATACCTTCGTACACAAGCCCCTGCCCTCTGACAAAAACCGGATCATAAATATTCCGGCCATCCAGAATCAACGGCTCACGCATCGTCAATTTCAAACGCGCCCAGTCCGGGCTCCAGTAACGCTTCCACTCAGTGACCAACATCAAGGCATCCGCGTTTTCCGTAGCCACATAAGGGTCATGGTTCACTTCAACCTTGCCCTTGCCTTCCGCCCAACGGGCCAGCTCCGGGATACCTTGCGGATCATGGACAGCGACTTGCACATCCTGTGCCCAAAGCGCCTGAATCACTTTCAAAGCCGGACTATTATCCACCCGATGGGTGCCAGGTTTAAAGGAAACACCCCAAATTGCCACTTTTTTACCGGCCACATTACCACTAAAATACCGCCAGAATTTTCTGAATAGCACTTCCTTCTGACGCTCGTTAATACGAAGCACCTGGTCCAGCAAGCCCGGCTCCGGGTCTTTTTCGCGCAACGCCTCCGCCAGAGTCAACACATTGCGGCTCAGCCCTGGCCCACCAAAGCCGCAGCCGGGGTACAGATAGGAATCCCCAATACGAGGATCAGCGCCCAGCGCCTGGCGGACCACATTAATATCCACATCTAACGATTCGGACAAATGGGCCATGTCATTCATATAGCTGATCCGGGTTGCCAGAATCCCGCTGATCGCCAGCTTGGAAAATTCCGCTTCGCGTAGCGTCATTACCCGAATCACATCACGACGCCGGTTAAAGGGGCGGAACAGTTCGTGCACCAGCACCTCGGCCGCCTTGTCCTCGCAACCAAGCAGAATATTATCCGGCCGGGTAAAGTTGTCGTAGGCATTACCTTCCTGCAGGGTATCAGGCATGGCCACCAGCTCAGTTGGGCTACCGGCATCCTGCAGCACCTTGCGCAATACTTCCGACACACCCACCGGCCCCATGGACTGGTTTATCACCAGCTCACAACCAGGTCTGGCTCCATGCAGCGACACAATATCCTGTGCCAATGACTCATTACCGGGATGCAGCGCCAGGAAGACCACCTGGGCATCCGCCGCCGCCCGGGTATCTTCAAGCAACCGGTATTTCAACCGGCCGGAACGGCGCTGGTCTTCAAGAAGAAAACGTAGCCCCTGCTCCTTGTACAAAGCCGCGCCCTGCTCCAAAGCCGTCCAGGCACCCGGAGCCGTCACATACCAGTTCACCTGGTGCCCGGTCTGGGCCATGGCCGTCGCCGTCACCTGAGCACACAGGGTGTCTCCATACACATTCAAAAGCATCTGCAAACCTGCATTGTCGTTATCAAGCCAGGATTTTCCTGAAACATTCAGCTTGGTGTTTTCTGAAGAAAAGCATCTGCAAGGGCTCGGGCGGTCTATTACCCCCCCATCGCAAGCACCTTCGCCTTGCAAGCAAGGCTCCAACGGATAAACCGGATCTTCCGAACCACCCCAACCCGTTGGAGCCTTGCTCGCAAGGCGAAGCCATTCTTACCAACCTGCGGAGTTCGCTTTGCGAGCAAAGCTCCAACGGTTAATACTTCGACGACTACCCCGCCGCTGCCTTCATCATCGCCCGAGCCGCTTCACCCAACTCAGGGTGTTTAGCCGCATAGTGAAAAATCGCCTGCAAGTAACCGGCCTTGCTTCCACAATCAAAGGTCTTGCCCTGCATGGAATAGGCTTCCACTATCTGGCGCTCCATCAGAGTGGCAATGGCATCGGTCAACTGGATCTCATTGCCGGCGCCCGGCGGTGTCTCCGCCAGAATCGCCATAATCTCGGCGGGCAAGATATACCGCCCCACCACAGACAACCGCGACGGCGCTTCATTCACCGGCGGCTTTTCCACCACACCCGTCATCGGCGCCGACTCGCCCTTTGCCGGCGCGCCGCCTTCCAGGGCCACAATGCCGTACTGATCTACCCGTTCGGCGGGCACTTCCTCTACCATGATCTGCGCAGTGCCTTGCTGATCAAAACGGCGAACCATGGCGGCGAGATCTTCCTCGCAGTCGTCACAATCCACAAGCACATCCGGCAACAGCACCGCAAAAGGTTCGTTACCCACAACAGGGCGCGCACAGGCCACCGCATGACCCAGGCCCAGGGCCTTGTGCTGACGCACGGCAATCACACTCACATCCGCTGGCAGAATATCGCGCACTTCCGCCAGCAGTTTGTCCTTGCCCTTGGCTTCAAGCTGCTGTTCCAGCTCGTACTGGGTATCGAAATAATCCTCAATGGCACTCTTGGCCGAATGCGTCACCAGGATAATTTCCTTGATTCCCGCTCGCACCGCCTCTTTCACCACATACTCCAGGGCGGGCCGATCCACCACCGGCAACAATTCCTTGGGAATTGACTTGGAGGCCGGCAGCATCCGTGAACCAAAGCCAGCAACGGGCAAGACTGCTTTTCTAACCATAATGACCATGCTCAAAATATTGGTAAATGTAAACAATACAAACGCCGGTCAGCACACCGGCCACATCCAACCCAAGATCTACCCAGGTCGACGACCGTCCGGGCACCCAGAACTGGACTATTTCAATCAGCATTCCCATACAAGCAATGCTCAATGCGGCCAGCAAGACCCTGCTGCAGGCCAGAGCCAGAAAAAATATGGAAGTAGCACTGAGTAAGTAATGCGCCAGTGGCTCAATATTACCCAGTGCAAATAAGACTTTCACATCATCCCTAGTTGAGCCAGGTAAAACGCCACCGATGCCAAAAAGGGCCAGAAGAAAAGCACAAACGAGGGCCGAATGACGCGGGCTAATCCACATTAGTCACTGCCGAAGAGATCGCGGGTATAGACCTTCTCCGCGTAGGGTTTCAACGCATCCACCATGCGGTTAGAAATGATCACATCACAAGATTGCACAAAAGTGTCAAAATCACGTATTACCGTGGAGTTAAAGAAAGCCTCATCCTCCAGGACCGGTTCATACACTAGCACCTCAACCCCCTTGGCCTTAATACGCTTCATAACGCCCTGCACCGATGAGGCACGAAAATTATCTGATCCAGCTTTCATGATCAAACGATATACCCCCACCTTTTTAGGTTTACGCTTAAGGATATCCTCGGCAATGAAATCCTTGCGCGTGCGGTTTGCATCGACTATAGCCTGTATCATGCTGTTAGGAACATCCCGATAATTCGCTAGGAGCTGCTTAGTATCCTTAGGAAGACAATACCCGCCGTAGCCAAAAGACGGATTGTTATAGTCTTGACCAATACGCGGATCTAAACAAACACCTTCGATAATCTGACGGGGGTCTAACCCATAATGAGCCGCATAGCTATCAAGCTCGTTGAAATAAGCCACTCGCATCGCCAAGTACGTATTAGCAAACAGTTTGATTGCCTCAGCCTCCCAGGGCATGGTGAACAGCACAGGAATGTCTTCTTTGATCGCCCCTTCTTTGAGAAGACCTGCAAAGGTGCGAGCCGCCTCAGAATGATCGCCAACAATAATTCGCGACGGATAAAGATTGTCATACAAGGCTTTTCCTTCACGTAAAAACTCGGGAGAGAATATAATTCGGTCAGTTTTGAAACGCTCTCTCAATGACTGTGTGTAGCCTACAGGTATCGTTGATTTAATAATGATGACCGCCGATGGATTAATCGCCAGAACATCACTTATCACCACCTCAACGCTGCTCGTGTTAAAACTATTAGAGTTAGGATCATAGTCTGTGGGAGTAGCCACGACCACAAAATCCGCCCCAGAAAAAGCTATCTTTTTGTCAGTGGTAGCCGACAAATCCAACTCTCGAGATGATAGATACTCACCCACAACTTCATCATCAATCGGTGACTTTCTCTTACAAAGTTTCTCCACCTTCGCAACATCAACATCCAAAGCTATAACAGTATTGTGCTGAGCAAGCAGAATAGCATTGGATAAACCTACATAGCCAATACCGACAATTACAATTTTCATCAACGACCTCGTTCTGGCCAGACACTAGTCAGTTTAAAGAAAAGACCAAAGGCTATTTGGACTTAGCTGATGCAGCCACAAATAACCGCACAGGACACATTAAAAAAGCTATCTTTACAAGACAGATAGAGAAAGATCATTTAACAGAAGCGCGCGTCCATATATTTAAAATACCTTATCGAAAAACGTCAGAGGCACACCTCACAAAACAAACATCTCTCTAACATGGAAAACCTACTCCTAATACAACCCGCGGCTTCAAGCAATAACTGCATTTTTTTCACGCGGCGAGCAAATCAACTCGCCGCCCCATAAATAATTCGCTTGGTGACCGGCCACCTCTGGCTGTTCTTGGCCTACTGTTCAATCTGTCCACGACAAATTGAACCTGCTCATCCGTCACCTCACTGAAGTCTGTTCCCTTCGGAAAATACTAGCGGGATAAGACCATTGGTGTTCTCATTGATCCCCCGCTCAAGAGGCATACGGATGGGCAAAATACACATCCGCTGCCAGTCCTTTCGCGATTTCCTCGTACCCGGCAAACTCTAGCCCATTGTTGAAGGTGATCGTTTTGACCTTCTCCTTGAGATGCGTCATCTGAGCCACCGCTGAATCAGCCAGCAAGTCGGCCCGTTTGCTCGTCAGTCGCACGATCACCGTATACAGTGTCTTGCGCTCCACCATCGTCAGTAACGCGCCTTTGCGGCCTTTGCCGATGATTGTGTCGCCCTCCCAGTCGCCAACACGGTTGCCCCGGACAACCACCGCAGGGCGCTCATCAATGCTCACCCTGTTCTTGATCTTCCCGCTGCCGTAACGCTTGCGGTAAGGCTTTGATGCGACTCGGAGGTGTGTGTACAAGTCTCCGCCATTGGCCTTGTCTCTGCATACACCTTGATAAATCGTCTCGTGGTGCAACAATACGATTTTGTGTCTTTTCAGATAAGCCGCAACCTGCTGGGGACTTAGCTCCTGACGGATCAAAGTTTCTATCTGGTTTCGCACCTCATTGGTGACTTTCCTGGCCTTGCAGGCCTCATTCCGCCTGACATCCGTCAATTTTTGCGCTTGGCCTGGCCGGTAGCCCTTCAGTCCTTTTTTGCGACGCAGCTCCCGACTGATCGTAGAGGGGCGGCGATCCAGCTTCTCTGCAATATCTACTTGTGAATGGCCCGCTTTTTTCAAGATATAAATCTGGTATCGTTCGTTTTCGGTCAGCTGGTTGTAGCTCATCAGTGCTTTTCTCTTGGCGGGGAGAGGCGCCGACTCTAACCAGCCGGCCTCTCTCTTACCAATTGCACTTATTATCCGAAACCGCGACCTCATTTATCCCCCAAACAAAAAAGAACAGGAAGCTTTCTGAAAAATTTAGCGACCTTTCTTGCAAAAGCAAACTGATTCAAATGCGTCAAATAAAGAAAAACAACGACCACCAAGTTAATACTTTTCACCTTAATAACCATGCCAAGCAACCTTCTAATATCTATAACCATAGAAGCACGTCTAGCAGTACGAATATATGTTATGCAGTATGCACAAATCTTGTTCCTGACATGCTTACGCTCTCCAGCAGTAAGTTCCTGATCAAGATAAACAGCTAACGCTGCACTTATACAATTCATAGCCCCACTGACATGATTATGGTTCGGCGTCATTGTCATGGTAGAGCCCTGCCTATTTCTACGAAGAAAAAAAACCTCATCAACAACAAGAAAAGAATTACAGAAAAATAAAAGAGGAAAAAAAATAGCCTGATCTTCAAGATAGCCACCTGAAAAAGACAAGCCACTCTGACCGCCCCAAAACGACCTTTTGGAAACATATAAACATGGGGAACAAAAAAGGGCATCATGGCTGGCTGCCAAGTCTAAAAAGTCAGAGCGGCATCGAAAAAAACCACCAAAACCTCGACTATATTGTACCCAACGCCCCCCTCTGTAGTCGCCATCATTAAAAGACTCCCCCGAAAAAAAAACTATATCCGGCTTTTCGTTGAGCAAAATCTGCTCTTTCATGCAGCGTATAAAACTTGACATTAAAATATCATCAGAATCAAAAAAATAAATATATTCTGATGAAGCAAGCTCCAATCCTAGATTTCTAGCTTTACCCTGACCTCCATTTTGAACTGACTTTACATGACATGGAAATGGGAAACTATAAGATTTTGCAATCTCCAATGTTCGATCAGTGCTGCCATCGTCAATAATAATAACTTCATCAGGGGCATGCGACTGCTGTCTAATTGAGTCAAGAGCAGCCTCAAGGTATCGCTCAACGTTATAAGCTGGAATAATGATAGAAATTGAAAGCTCTGTCATTTAAACGACTCCCAAAAAAACACCAAAGCACATTGCAATCTTCAACTTTCCTGATTCTCAATATTTCATTTAAGCCAGGTTAGCTTTTATTCACATGAGGAAAATTTCCATCGCTTGCTTCAACACCTAAAAAATCAACAAGCACTTTGTAAGCATCCGTCGAGGAAATATCTAATTCAAGAAAATCACTTTCACGATCAGAGAAATATTCTTTGACAAACTTCGCATGCTCTTTATATTCGTTGAACTTAGCATCAACATCAGGCATCGAACCGAAGGTTTGCTTGTGCCAGCGCGCATATGAGCGCTTCCAAGCCTCCTCCTCTCTATAGAGATAGACAAATTTACTGTTTGGGAATGCTGCATCAAGAACCGGGATCATATCCTCTTTAAGCCAGGGCAAATCGTCAAAGCAGTCAAAGCAGGCCGTATAGCGCATAATACGATGAAGTCTGTTTTTTTTCTGATAATCTCTCCAAATCACTCTGTTAAATGAGCTGTGGCTATAACCGAGTTTTTTTAACGCCAAGCCAAAGCTGGTTGTTCCCGTTTTATTAAACCCTATGCAGAAAATCTTGCTATCATACTGTTTTTTTCTAAAAACGGTCGAAAGAACAAAAAGCTTGTACCTTATATTAATCAACCAACGTTTCAGGGTTGAATACTTAGTTTTACTCATAACTTCAAAGCCCTTGATATTGCGCCATTCAACGTTTCACAAAAAAAAGGAGGGGGAGTCAACGAAATCGCATTTGATTGCCACTTTCTTGCTTTTTCTACACAGCTCAAAATCTCGTCTTCCTCCCACGCAATAAATAACCCAGACAATCCATCAAGCGACTTGCAGGTCGATAATTGATGATTGTTTCGGTGCTCCCCCAATAGCGACTTCCTCGGTAATACAACGACTGGCTTTCCCTTAGATAACGCTGTAATTATTGTCCCCATACCAGCATGCGCAACAACAACATCACACTCACTTATATAGCGACCAGTTTGATCAGCAGACAAGAAGGGGATGCAACTTTCATTGAAAACCTTCCCTGCACCGACTTGCAAAACCATATGATCCGATATTTTTTTTTCAATCGACAAGACTGACTCAACAAGACGATCAAATGGCAACTGAGTTCCAACCGTTACAAAAATCATAAAATTTTACCAATATACTTTATTTTTTTTGTTGCCAGGTGCTCCCACTGCGTAAAGCAATCGTCGGCGAATAAGGAAACATATCTACCGGATTGTGAGAGCCTTTCCGAGTTAGCCATACTATCTATCCAAATAACTTTAGCGAAAAAGACTTTCCCAACAAGGCAAAAAAGCGCTCCGGGAGCAGCGCCAGTTGAAAGTATCAGATTTGGCTTTTCGACTAACATTATTTTAATAATTTCCCATAAACAGAGAAAAAGCTTCAGAAAACTTTTCTTATTAAAGTCTCTAATAACATATAATGAGTCTTCATCACTAGCAGCTGTAGAGTCAGCCTTAACCAGCACCAAATCAAGATTCGAGCGGCACGATTCTGAAGTTTCAAATGCCTTTATAGCTCTTTGCATTTGTATCCAGTGGCCACCGTTGGAGGAAACAGCAATTACTTTTTTCATGAATCAATAATTTCCTTCTTAAGATGTGGAACCACTGCCATTTCAGAGAAATTATCAATAAAATGCTTGCGTGAAAAAAAGAACATCTTCTCTCTCTCATTAAGATCCATATTGATAATTTTCCTGAGGCTATCGGAAATAGCATCAACATCACCGGGCTCTACCAGGAAACCGTTTTTCCCCACAATAACCTGCTCGGCTATGCCTCCAACATTGGTAGATATTATTAAGCAACCCGCAGACAGGCCCTCAATAATCGACATTGGCAAACCTTCATTATAACTAGGCAATAGCAGTGTTGAGGCGCCTTTCAGCAGGCCTCTTGCCTGCTCTTTTGAAACCCAACCGTGGAATTTAACTTTTTTATCGAGACCAAGTCTGCTGGCCATCTCTTTAGCAGCAGTAATTTCCCCATCGCCACAAATATCGACGTGAAAATCCTCACCCTGAAGCTTTGCCATAGCAGACAACAGATCAAAAATGCCTTTTCGTTTCCCAAGCGCGCCAAGAAATATAAATTTCCTGTGATTTTTCTCTTCAAACCGAATGCTTGAGAAGTCATCTTCTATATAGTTATAGACCACTTTACTGTTTACATCAGAGATCGTGTCTATAAAATCTTTCCAGCATGAAGAAAGAACAAAAACGGAATCAGCAGAACCAAATGCACGCCTTATCATTCTCTTAATGGAAGGTGGGAGCCCATTAAAAAAAACAGCAAACTCCGAGCCATGAAGATGAATAATAGTTTTTGCGCCAAAAAACTTCCCCACTTTCAGAATAATCATTTTTCGATAAACGCTACCTCTCATGGAAACATGACAGTGAATTTTTACCTTTTCATTTTTAATCAGAAAAAATATTATTTTTGCCAAAGCCCCGAGAAATAAAAAAGCATTTAATATTGAGCTTTCGTACTTGTGCGTTGAAACATTCCTGACTTCTTCTTCTCCATAGATACCGCTTTCGATATGTTGATTTACTACTGATTTAATTCCGCCATTTGCTGATGTACCACAAATTATTATCATAACTTTTCACACTCAATCTTTTCATTATATGGCTGGCAATTTCTAAACATGCTTGAAGCCATAATTGCTAGCGATATCGCGACATAAACATTATTAAGAGCAGAAACTGAGAGCGATGTAGACAAAAGCACAAGCATCACAGCAAATCGCTCTTTCATAGAGTTTTTGGGCAAATAGAAAAACACCGACGAAAAGAGAAACAGGAGCCCGAGTATTCCGTGGTCATATAAGACCCTTAACAGGAAAGAGTGCAAAATAACGGAATAACATGTATCTCCACCGTCATAGCTGAATAGTTTTCCATAGAAAGTCAATCTGGCGCAGGTTACTGGGTCTAATGGTGTAATTGGAGTAGCGCCCAACATATGGTCCATTAAATTCCAGTCTTTAGTAGAAAAGAGAAATTCAAGCATAAACTTATAGCGGTCAACTTCCTCTAAACTAAAGTCCCCTCCCTGTCGAGACGTAAACACTACATATATGAATATAAAGAAAACCGGTGTGGCAGCGAGATACAACAAATATTTCACTCTTGCCTCAGCATTAATCGAAAAGAAAACCACAACGGCCAAACAAACTATCGATGACCTGGAGCCTGAAAGAAGAAAAACGCAACAGACCAAAAAGAGAAAAGGCAGATCCAGGCGCTTAATGCTGATGCTGTATGCGTAAAAAAGCAGCGCCAAGAACACAAGCTCAAAATTATTTTCCACCATCAATATGGGGCGCTCTTCTCCAAGAGCAAACTTATCAAGTGAATATTTGATAAAAAAACAAGCAAGGGAAAACTTGAAAACAAACTCAATCACCTCCCTTGAATAAAAATTCTTCCCAACAAAAGGAGCAATTAATACCAAGTAATAAAATGATTTATAGGCTTGAAGAAAATCAAGTAGATTGTCTCCATTGACAAGCACAGAAACTGAAAAGGAGTACAAAATATAAAACAATGAAACTACAGCTATGACCAAAGCATTTTTATTTATTGTTCCCCTTTGAAGAGCAGAGATAGATGAAACGATTAACACCAATTCAAGTAGAGGAGTGAATATCTCGCCAAGGATTAATTGCATATAGCACAAGGCAGAAAGGCACACTGCTACCAGCAAATAAACAAGCGTCATCCCCCCTTTATCTTTTCGATCATACTCTTTAGGAAACACTATAGTTGTCATTTCAGCTGGACTTTCTAATCGCATGACGCGGTATTAGCGCCACTATTTGCATGATGATGAAAAAAGTGTAACTGAAACTTCTATTTTCAAGACCTTTTTTTAGCATCATGTACAGGTATTTTGCGTCAGAAGAAAAACACAAGGTATTGGAATATTTTTTGTAGAACATCTTCTGTGAAGTTGGATCAAAACTCCTCTTCTCACCTTTTTCCCAATGGATAACTGTTTTATTCAGTGAGTTAAATACAGGTTTGGTAACGGCGCATAGCCTAATAAAGTAATCATAGTCCTGGTGACGAGAAAGGGTTTCATCCCAATCGAGGCTCATTGCAGTTTTTGATGTCATGACATAAGAGGATGTCTGGGCCGATCCCTGGTTAAAGCCCACAAGGAAATCAAAAGGGCTTTCTTGGTCTTTTATTTGTCTAGATTTTTTTTCGAAGAGAGCCTCTCCATCATCAACCTGTGCTGCAGCATATACGAAGTCGGCATTATTTAACCCTAGTAATTTCAACGAATTTTCAAGATGCTTCTCTTCCCATTCATCATCAGAGTCCAAGAAAGCTATATAATCACCACCAGAAAGATCACGGCCGTAATTTCTTGCGACATTAGCATTCAGGCAAGGGGCCTTCGTTTTAATTTTTAATCTTTCATCATTAAAACTTGCAACCAATGAATACAAGGAAGCAGGGTCCTTAGAGTTGTTCTCAACTACCACAACCTCAATTTTTTTATGTGTCTGAGAAACAACACTTTTCAAGCATCGTCTCAACTCCAGAGCCCTATCTTTTGCTGGAATGATTACTGATACTAGTTTTGATTCATTTGTCATTTTATTGCTTCAGCTAATAGGCATTTTCTGTAAAAAGAGAAAAGGGGGTTTTCAACACTATGATCAAATCGCCTGTGAATGAACGATTTTCAATATATTCAATATCAACAGATACTCTTTTTATCATTTTATCTAAAGAATCTGTTTCGCCACGAAAACCGGAAATTTGAGCGAGACCAGTTATACCTGGTTTGACCTGGTACCTCTGCATATAAAAATTTACTTCGTTTTTATAAATTTCATCATGTTCAAATGCATGAGGCCGCGGCCCTACAATAGACATATCACCTTTAATTACGTTAATAAATTGCGGCAGCTCATCAAGTGATGTTTTTCTAATAAAACGGCCAACCGTCGTAATTCTCGGGTCATTTTTTCTCGCTTGAGTTACCCTTCCTGCTTCTTCGTCATGCAACTCCATTGATCTAAACTTATAGATCTTAAATTGCCCACCATTTAAACCTGTTCTGCGTTGTTTGAAAATAACTGGCCCTTTTGAGTCCAGCTTAATTAGGGCTGCGGTGATAAGGAAGACAGGCAAAAGCACTATCAACGCAGCTAACGAAAAAACCACATCAAAGACTCTCTTTGCCAGCATTCCTTTGCTCTCCCCGCTCTAAATTTAGACATTTCTTAATCATTTTTCAGCCCATAATTCATCAACAACGTAATCGATGGATTAAGTCAACTTGATGTATACTCGTAAGCGTAACTTTCGGAGTCCACCTTCTTTTTGCTTACAAAGTTTAATATTGCACCTTTAACTTCAACAGAATTCTGCTTAAGTCTTTTCAATGACAATTCAATTTCTTTGGGGGTATCAAAGCCATCTTTTATAACCATCATGTTCGTACCCGCATAGCGCCCAATAATAGATGCATCTGTCACAGCCAACACAGGCGGAGTGTCAACAACAATCAAGTCATACTCTTCTTTTACTGTCATAAGAAAGTCTTCAAGACGAAAAGACATTAACAACTCGGAAGGATTCGGAGGTGGAGAGCCTGATGAAATGAAATCCAGCTTTTCTATATTTGTTTTTCTGATTGCCGTTTTGATATCGCTTTTCTCAATTAAAACATCTGACAAACCAACACCTTTCTCTATACCTAATAGCTCATGAATGTTGCCTCTCCTCATATCTGCATCAATAAGCAGAATTTTTTTATCAAGAGAGGCAAGTACAGCAGCCAAATTTGCAGAAATGAATGTTTTCCCTGCATCCGGGCTTGCGCTGGTAATCATTAATATATTGTTTTTTGCATCTAACATACCAAAGTGCAGGCCGGTTCTTAGACTTTTAAATGCTTCAACGGCAATATCACCGGGTTTGGCGCTGGCAAGAAGTTCAAATATTGCTCTATTGAGGGATCTTTCGGTTTTTTTCCAAAATACCTCATTCCTATGCTGAAACCTTGAGAACGGTATGGATGCGTATACTGGCAACCCGATTTTTTCTACATCTTCGATGCTTTCGATACTTTTGTTGAGAATTGATTTCAAAAGGACCAACGCAATAGCCAAAACGCCCCCCATAAAAAGGCTAATCGCTATAATGAGCAGTTTCCTAGGCTCGACGGGGTTTGTTATATCTACTATGGCCTTATCTACAACCCTCACATTACCAACAGTACCTGCGCGAAGGATATTTAACTCCTGTATATTTGACAGCATATCCAGGTATATTTCATTGCCGACTTTCACGTCTCTTGTTAATCGCACAACATCTTGCTGTGTAATCGGTAACTTCCCTATCCTTCTATCTAACTCTTGCTTTCTTTCTTTCAACTCTCTCATTTGGGCACTCCAAGCCTGAAAATTAGGATGTTCTGGCTTGAATTTCCGCTCGATGTCCGCTTTTTTTAATTGTAAAGTCGATATGCTCTTCTCTAGTTCAACAACCTGGTCAAGCAAGCCCTTAGCTTCAGCAGTAACATTTATTGATTCAGCTTGAATCTGATAGTCATTTAGCTTTTGTTCAGCGCTTTCAAGCTCAGCTTTAATGTCCGGCAGTTTACCTTTCAAAAACTCAAGTGTTTTTTCTGCTTCAGCGCTGTTTCTTTCTATATTATTCTGAACATGTATTTCCATTAGAGTGTCGAGAATAGATTTAGCCAGGTCCGGATCACTATCTTTAATTTTGAGGATATAAACTCCAGTTTTTGTCCCCATCGGCTCCGCCACCAGTTTATTCTGAAGCTGTAGTATTGATTTTAACTTATGAATTTTTTTTATGGTGAACAGGGTCCCCTTTCTGGCGCGGACAGATTCAACCTCTAACCCATATCGATTATTTTCTGAGTACTCTCCCACAGCACCTTCAAGCAAAACATCATCGCCATCTTTTAATTGCCAGCCATCTCCCGTATAAAGAATCGCAAACTCTTTTCCATACTCTTTATCTGGCAAATCAAATCTCGTGACCGATATTTTTTCTCCACCCCAAGCGTATTTGCTCTTCCACATTGGTATAGCGAGCCCAGCGTCATCATAAGACGTTAATCTTCTGAGCAGCTCCGAAATAAATGGAATTTCATTCGGGATAACGACAATATCTAAATTAAGTTTTTCTACTGTTTTTCCAGCAACATCTCTTGAACTAAGCAATTCAATTTCAGTTGACGCGCTTGTTGAACTTCCAAATAGATCAGCCAACTTTGATATTGATTCTGACTCCAGTGATTTTTGTTTACTTTCAATTTGTATAACAGAGTTTGCTTCGTATACAGGCGTAGCACCAAGACAGTACATAAAGCCGATAGTGCCAGAAACGACAATGACTGCAGCAACGAACCACTTGGCATTCCATAATGTTTTTAACAATACCACCAGATCAATTTCTTGATTCTCTTTTTCCATGCCAACTCTCATAGCGCCATTCATAAGTAAGGAAGCCAACCATTTATAGATTCTGCAAGTAGCTCATAAACATAGTCGAACTCACGCTGAGTCTGTTTATATGGGTCAGGAATCTCTTGACCAATCCATTTTCCTATTGCAAAAATCTTGCCATTAGATTCAGGAAAAAGGTTACCTACTTGTTGCACTTGCTCTTTCTCCATGACTAAAACCAGATCAGACCATTGAAGAAGATTGCTATTTAGCTTTATTGCTGCATGCTCACTAAAATCGATTCCATTTTTTCTTAACGCTTCTTTTGCCTTAGAATCAATATCATGCCCCACTAGTGCATTAATACCTGCCGATCTAACTTCTTTCTCTTTTAATTTGCTTTTCATCATTGCTTCCGCCATTGGGCTTCTGCAAATATTCCCCACGCATACGATCAAAATTTTTTCGAGCATTCATCACCTAGAAATCAAAGTTATCCGATTTAATGTCACCAACAGCTCTAACCGCCTGTATTGTTGGCAGAAGTTGTCGGACTATACGATTCCAGCGCGAAATAGGGGCTGCTGTTACGTAAACAATATCTCGAGGCTGCAGCTCAAATTGATCTGCTAATACAAGTGCTGTCGCATTCGATGCGTCAAGCTGATAAACGGTTGCGCCATTACGCTTCCCAGAAGATTCCTGTCTTAGCACGAATACCCCTGAAGCATTAGCCTGGAGCTCATTCAACCCACCAGCCACACTCAGTGCTTCGGCTAGTGTGACCAAACTTCTCTTGATTGGAACCGGCTGAGGCTTTGAAACTTCACCTAGAACGAAGATTTTCTGTTCGTCATTTCTATTCACATGCACCACATCACCATCTTGCAAGATCGTGTTCTGTGTGAGGTCACCTTCCTGGTAGAGTTTCCTGAAAGAGTAACGAATTTCTTCCCCACCTCTACTTAATATCACTGAATTCCAGTCTGCCAACTCTGCCAACCCACCAGCTTTATTAACTGCATCAAGAAGGGTTAAAGGGATATTTGTAATTGGAATCGCCCCTGGTTTTTCAACTGCGCCAGTTATATAGGTTCTTTTTGAACGAAAAGCAGCGATAGTCACATCAACTTGAGGCTTTTGAATATAGCTTGATAAAGCTGTAGTGAGCTTTTCTCTTACATCGCCTACATTTAAGCCAACAACCTCAACTTTCCCGACGTAAGGATAGAAAATGGAGCCATCGCTATGGACCCAATTACCTGCTTCTGCTGCACCACGTTCTGATCCTTGCGGAATTGTCAGTTCCGGATGATCCCAAACAGTAACATTCAGTACATCTCCAACCCCAATTTTATAATCATATTGAGCAACTGCCTTTTTAAGTTCATCAGAAACTGTTCTAGGCAATGGTTTGGGAGCAGATAACCGTTCCAGCAACTCTGGTGTAACCTTATACACCTCTACATTCTTTTCCCATTCCTGCTCACTACGTTCAGCTTGCCCGACATACCATCTATTATTGTGGTCATGAATATGAGAGCCAGGAGCTAAGGCACAACCATTAATTAATATTACTGTCAGCATGGTAACCAGTGGTTTCATTCTGTTTTTGCTCATTCTTGGTTTATCTGTAACGCGCGTAGCCATCGGCAGAAAGCACTGGTTCGCCTTGCGAGCAAGGCTCCTACAGGTGGCGCGGTTTCATTTTGGCTATTAATGAACTGCATCAGAAACGGTACTCCCAACCTGCCAGGACCCCGAATTTGTCGCTGTCGTCGTCGGCGGTGGGCAGCTTATCGCCACCGGATATCCAGCCCTGTAATGACAACCGTGAGCCTTTACCCACCGGGAAACGGTACGCGAAGGTGCCATAGGCGAATCGGCGGTTGAAATTGGGGCGGTCGATCCGGCTGTTGGTGCCAGGGAAAGTGATGTTGCCGCGGACCGTGCCGTCCTGATTCTGGCCAATATCGGATATCGTCAGTTCCAGCTCGTGACCATTGGGGAAATAGTGGAACAGGCCAAGGGTGAGCATTTGCGTGTCGTTGCCGGGGCTGACTGCCAGGCTACGGCCTCGGTAGCGGTACCCGGTATTGTAGATATTATGCTCGTAAGTGTAGTTGGGCCGGCCATCATCACCGGTTTCTTCAGAGGTGGTTTCTGAGCCTTCAATAAACCACCGTTGCCGCCCTTGCAACAGGCCCGTGGTCCATTCTAGGCCGGCCAGCATCACCCAGCGGGACGGAAGCCCACCAGCTTCGTCTTCGCCCATGCCCTGGGCGTATAAAGCTATGGTTTCTTGGCCAATGCCGAAACCATAGCGAAGATCGATACTGCCAAGTTGGTTGCCGGGTTCGTTTTCTTCGCTGATGCCGCTGCTGCCACGATTGTCCTTGCCCGCCACCAAGTCCACAAAGGAGTCGAACGATTCCGAGCGACCATCGCCACCCCACTGGGCGGTACGGCTAAGACCCAGCTCCAAGCCTTTTACCGGGCGGAAGCTCAGGCGGGCGCCTAGCAGCTTAGCATTGGGGATGGTGCGTTCTTCTTCCAGCTGGCCGGCAAAGGCCACAAATTGCCAGGGGCCGATCCAGCTTAGCCAGGGAGTATCGAAAGCTTTGGGGTCTTTACGTGACAGCCAGGCACTGGGTACCGGGCGGGCATTGTTAGAGAGGAGCAGGCTGGATTGCCAGCCCGGGCCCCACCAGCGGTCAATCATACCGGCTCCGCCTACCCAGTTACCCAGGTTCGCAGCCAGGTAGCTGCCATCGAAACGGGCTTCTTTGTCGTCAAATTCCGGGGCCGGTGTCCAGACAGCCGTAATGCCTGCGGCAAATCGGCTACCAACCATTTCGGCTTCCAGTTCGGCGGTGGTGTCTTCCTGGGGGCTGGCGCCATAACCACGAAAAACCTGCGGAGCGTTGCCAGCAAACAGACCCATGCGGACTTCACCGCCGCGCATCAGTGTCTGACGGGCTTCCATGTACAGGTAGGCCGCTTCCTGTGAGGTGCCCAATTCCTGGCCAGCGATACCAGCCCACATGACCGGCCAGGTGGTGACCGGTACATTCAGTTCGCCACGGTCGACCAGCCATTGCAGGGCGTGACGGCTGCGGTTATTGCCTGTCTCGATCCAAGGGGCCGCAAACAGGCCCGGTGCGATCAGACAAGCTACCGTCCCGCTGACCCAAACACAGAGCTTTACGGCTTTGTTGACTGCCATTTTTTACTACCTCTACCGAGAACACCTCGGCTTACAGTTTTGTGAACGTATCACCGGCACGTTGCGGCCACAGCCGGGCGATACAAGTTCTTACAAAATCTCAGCTTAACTGAGACATGCAACGCTCAGCGAGCTTTCGGGGCGGAAACTACTGCCTTTCCTGCATACCAAGCAACACTGGCCACGCGCTTTCTCTGCCTCTCCAAACTCTTCAAACACCGCATAGAGATCGCGCACAATTTTTACAAACACCCGCTAGACAAGCCGACGCAGTGAGAGCACTGCAAGCACGTTCCATGCCACCGGATTACATTACGTCACTGGATAAAGGGGGCATACCGAAACGCATGCCCGCTGAGGCCTGACAACGGCCTTAGCAATCTCTCGCGCTCGTTCTCTCTCAACATTTCCGTTGAACTGCTGTATAGCCGGCTTTTAGCTTAGATGGACAGTTGGGCCATAATTTCTCGAACGCAGGCCTCAATATCGTTTTCTGCGGTATTGATGACCATTTCCGGCTTTTCCGGGGCCTCGTAAGGGCTGTCAATACCAGTAAATTCTTTGATTTCACCCGCACGAGCTTTCTTATACAGGCCTTTGGGGTCGCGTTTTTCGCACTCTTCCAGTGGAGCGTGAACAAACACTTCCACGAACTCGCGGTCATCAAACAATTCGCGGGCAGCGTCTCGGTCCGCCCGGAAGGGACTGATGAAGGCAGTCACGACAATCAGCCCGGCATCTACCATGAGTTTGGCCACCTCAGAAACACGACGGATGTTTTCCGCACGGTCTTCGTCGCTCATACCCAGATTCTTGTTCAGGCCGTGGCGAACATTATCGCCATCTAGCAGGTAGGTGTGCTTTCCTTGCTCGGTGAGCGCCACTTCCAGAGCATTAGCGATGGTAGATTTGCCCGCACCGGACAGACCCGTAAGCCAGATACAGCGTGGCTGCTGTTGTTTTTTCTCTGCACGGTCACCTTTTGTAATGTTGGTTTCATGCCAAACCACATGGGCTTTCGAATCGTTTTTCTTTTCCTGGTAGGGAGTGCTCATTTTCGAGTGTATCCTTATAGTCGTACTAAAAGTCTAGGGAAAAAAAGGCCAAATCTGCGGTACCAATGTGATGGTAATCAGGCCCACCAGTATGCTCATTGGCAATCCGACTTTGAGGTAATCCAGATACCGATACCCGCCCGGTCCCATGACCATCAAGTTAGTCTGGTAACCCAGTGGGGTCATAAAACTGGCAGAAGCCGCAAACATGACCGCCACAATAAACGGGTATGGGCTGACTTCCAGCCAGCGGGCCACTTCAAGGGCAACCGGAAACACTAGGACCGCAGCTGCATTATTGGTAATAAGCTCTGTGAACAGTGCGGTGACAATGTATACCAGCAAGAGCGCCATCCACGGCCCCACATTGCCAGACAAAAGCAGCGTTTCGACAATCAAATTGGCTGTCCCGCTTTTTTCCACTGCTTCACCAACCGCAAAAGATGCGCCAATCACGATCAGGACTGTCATATTCACGCTAACAGTTATGCGTGCACGGTTTGCTGTGACACAGCGGGTTGCCAACAGCACGCCAGCGGCCACCATGGAGGCTTCCAGCATGGAAAATAGGTTAACGGTGACCGCAAGTAACATCCCTACCAGTACAATCACCGCCAGCGGAGCCTTGCGAAAATCTGGGGGCGAGGAATCCTTCAAGGGGCTTACTAGCATGAAATCGCGACGGTACTGGTATTGAGAAACAAAGGACTGGGCGGTTTCCAACAATAGCGTATCGCCCGCGCGCAATTCAATATCCCCGACCTTGCCCGATAACCGCTTGCCGTTACGACTTATGCTGAGAATGGCGGCTTGGTAACGTGTGCGGAACGCCGCATCGCGGACCGTTTTGCCTACACTCGGAAACTCCTGACTAAGCACAACTTCCACGAGACAACGCTGGTGATTGAGCAACTCCAATTTGTGAGAGCCAGCATGCGCTGGGACCAGGCCATTAAACCGCTGTAACTCCCGCGCACATTCTGGGGCACCAATAAAGACCAGTACATCCAGGGCCTCTAGCGAAGTATCTGCTCCGACAGCGGTCAACAATCGATCACCACGTTGGATCTCTGTAAGATAACCATGCGCTAAGCTACGTAGACCGGCCTCGCGAATCGTTTTACCAGCAAGAGGACTACCCGCTTGAAGCCGCATTTCCACATTGTATTCGCGAGCATTCTTCAATTGCTCAATTAGCCCTTTGCGCTCAGGAAGAAGGTGACGGCCGATAAAAATGAGATACAGAGAGCCGATGACCAACAGAGGGACCCCTACCCACGCCAGATCGAAAATCCCAAACCCTTCCATTCCGTGAGATTGCACCATTCCATCCACCACCAGATTGGTGCTGGTGCCAATCAGAGTACAGGTGCCGCCGAGGATGGCTGCATAACTGAGCGGCAGAAGAAATTTTGAGGGAGACAGCTTGAGACGTTGAGCCCAGTCCTGGACGGCCGGGATCATCATGGCAACCACTGTGGTATTATTGAGGAAGGCACTCAACAGAGAGGTTGGCACCATCATACGGGTTTGGCTCGCTAGCACTGTTTTGGGACTACCCAGCAATCTATGCGCAACCCAATAGACTGCACCAGTGTCACGCAATGCCGCAGACACAACGTAAAGAGCGCCAATGGTCATCAGCCCTGGATTAGCAAAGCCTTTCAGAGCCTCAACAGGAGTAATAACACCCAATACCAGAAGTAACGTCAGCGCGGCCATCATGGTGATATCAGCTGGCACCTTGTTACTAGCCAATGCGATAAGCACCATTAACAGTACAGCAACAGTGAAAATCACATCTGGCGTCATAAGTATCCTTACTTAATATGGAGCAAAATACGTCGTACTTCACAATACGATGACTTCTAAGTTCTGCAGACGTTAATGCAAAACTGTCTCACTTTACTCTCATCATTCCAGTTAGCTGCCACATCATCTGCTGAATGGCAAATGGCATCAGTTTCATTGACGTGACGGAGAAATTCCAGAAACAGGCCTACTTGCCGCTTCAGGGGCAACAGCAGCATAATCTATCAAAATCAGGATAAGAATGTGTAACTTTTCGAGAGCATTACAGTGGGCTCATTGTAATCCAGCATCCACAGCCAGGCCATTTCCCGGACCTGCTCCAGACTATCGAACAGATAGGCGTCAAGGAATTCGTAGCGGGATGAACCATTAAACCGTTCCACGAAGCCGTTTTGTTGAGGCTTGCCAGGTTGGATGTAGGCGACTTCGATTCCTTTCTTTTTCTGTACACCAGTCGTAGAAATTCGCTGCGTTCAGTTCCGGCCCGTTATTAACCCGGATCTGATTTGGCAGCTCAAGACGCTCAAGTGTTCCGCACTACACGTGCTGCTGTCCACACCCCCTAAACTGAGACAGGCCTGATTAGAGTTTTCTGGGAATATCACATCTCAGGAGACGA
>AZIH01005443.1_pt1 | contig 37557 bp, 35 predicted proteins | sample 359041 | NCBI WGS metagenome assembly AZIH01 (sample SAMN02429716, study PRJNA222664) | marine sediment metagenome | biome: Sediment sample; isolation source: enrichment culture of sample MGS-ANC(UA) from oil contaminated site at the... | place: Italy: Ancona | collected 2012-02-14 | depth 6 m m
GAATACGGATTCCGGTAACCTTTGTGCGGTCGAAGCGCTGCTGCGCTGGAATAATCCCGCCATGGGCATGGTAATGCCGGATCGCTTCATCCCGCTGGCGGAGGAAACCGGCCTGATTACACCCATCGGAGAGTGGGTTCTTGAGGAGGCCTGCCGGGCCGCAATGGGATGGAAGCAGGCGACCGGTAAGGACATCGGTATCTCCGTCAATGTCTCCCCGCGCCAGTTCCGGGATCCCGGATTTACCGAGACCGTGATGCATGCGCTTTCAGCCAGTGGCCTGGCGCCGGAACAGCTCGAGCTGGAAATTACCGAGCGCCTGATCCTCGACAACTCCATCGAAACAGCAGAAATCCTGCGCCAGCTCGACAAAGCCGGCATTCGCTTGTCGGTCGACGATTTTGGTACCGGCTACTCTGCTCTCAGCTATCTGAAGAGCTATCCGTTTGATACCCTGAAAATTGACAAGTCTTTTGTCCAGGATGTCATGAAGGAGCCTGATGATGCGTCCCTAGTCCGGGCGATCATCAATATGGCCCACAGTCTGGGACTGCGGGTCATCGCCGAAGGTGTGGAAGAAGAAGCACAGACCCATTTTCTGAAAAAAGAAAACTGCGACTTCTCCCAGGGTTATTTCTACAGCCGCCCCCTGCCGGCCCCGGAGTTTGACGCCTGGCTTGCCAACAACGAACGGGTATAGATTCAAATTCCCAGGAACCTCATTTCCATGGAAGATACCGTACTTGTCGTTAACTGCGGCAGCTCATCAATCAAACTTGCACTGTTTGACGGCAAGCACCGGAAACTGGCATCGGCCCTCGCTGAGCGACTCAGCCAGAACGATGCTTTTGCCCACATTGATGGCGATCAGCAGAGCATTCCCCTGAAGCCCGGAGCAACGCACGATGAGGCTCTCGACGCAATGGTCGGCGCGTTCCGGGACCGCAAGGTGATGGCATCGTTACCGGCGGCCATAGGCCACCGGGTGGTTCATGGCGGAGAAACCTTTCGCGAAGCGGTCCTTATCGACGACGGCGTTGTCAGTGCGATTGAAGACTGCGCCGGGCTTGCCCCCCTACACAATCCGGTCAATCTTGCCGGTATCAGGGCAACCCTTGCGCTGTTTCCCGGTGTTCCCCAGGCGGCAGTATTCGATACCGCGTTTCACCAGACTCTGCCAAAACGGGCGTTCCTGTATGCAGTTCCAGAAGCCTGGTATCGGAACTGGGGCGTACGCCGCTACGGCTTTCACGGTACCAGTCACGCCTTTATGGCCGCTGAAGCAGCCCGCTTGTTGAGCAGGACACCGGCAACCACCTCAGTCATTTCGGCCCATCTGGGTAATGGTTGCAGCATTACCGCCATCCGGGATGGCATCAGCGTGGACACGAGCATGGGCCTGACCCCCCTTGAGGGCCTGGTCATGGGAACCCGGAGCGGCGACGTGGATCCGGGGCTGTTTGATTTTCTGCGAAGCAAAGGCATCCCGGGCGACGAGGTTCATCGGGTTCTTAATCAGGAAAGCGGTTTGCTGGGCCTGTCCGGACAGACCAATGACATGCGATCGTTGTGCGAGCTCGCCGATCACGGCCATGAACCCTCTCAAACAGCGATTGATGTTTTCTGCTTCCGCCTCGCCAGATACATTGGCGCCATGATGGCGTCTTTCCGATATCTGGATGCCCTGGTTTTCACCGGGGGTATCGGCGAGAACAGTGCCCGCGTCAGGCAGGAGACCATCAGCCATTTGCACCTAATGGGTTTTGAACTCAACGAAGACCTTAACAAACACCATGGCGAAATCAGTGACGGACGGATTGAAAGCGCCGATTCCCGGTTCCCGATTCTGGTGATTCCGACCAATGAGGAGCTGGTTATTGCGCGGGAGGCCTCTCGTCTCGCCGGCGCGGCGGATCCGGCCTGACCATCACGCATTACCAGGAACACGATAATGGCAAAGAGTCTCTTTATTGCACCAACCTCCCTGGATTCCGGCCTGACCTCCGTTTGCCTCGGGCTGTTAAGGGCCCTTGAGCGGGTTGGTGTGAGTGTCGGTTTCTATAAACCCTTTCGTCAATCAGTCCACCGCGCAGAATCGATGCATAACGACGGCCAGGATTCGTCGGTGGCCTTTGTCCGCGCCAGCAGTCACCTGAACCCACCGGACCCGATTCCTTTAAAGGAAGCCCAGCAACTGCTCAACCGGGGCAAATCGAATTTCCTTCTCGAAAGGGTGGTGGGCGAGTACCAGAAGGTCGCCCGTGAGGTCGACGTCGTCATCATCGAGGGTCTGGTTCCCGACCGTAGCGAGGCCTATATTGCTCGGCTGAATGTGGAAGTGGCCCGCAACCTGGGCTCCGACGTGATCCTGGTCAGCACACCAAAAGCCCTTGATGCCCGGCAAATGGATGAGGAGCTGGATTTTTCCTCGCGCCTGTTTGCCAACCCGAGTGATCCTGATGTGATCGGGGTGATTCTGAACAAGGTTGGCGAACCGGAACAGGCGGGGCTTGAACCCCACTCCAACACCAATCACCCCGGCACCGCGCCCCTCGATTATCGAACCCAGTGCAAGGTGTTCCGTGAAGGCAGGTTCCGGCTTATTGCCGAGATACCGTGGCAACCAGGTCTTCTGGCGCCGAGAGTCTCCGACATTGCCCGGGAATTAGGCTTGCCGGTTTTGAACGAAGGCCAGATGCATGCCCGACGGGTGCAAAAGGTCTCAGTGTGCGCACGAAGCATCCGGAACATGACCGAAACGCTCCGGCCGGGAACGCTGATGGTAACGCCCGGCGATCGCGAAGACATTGTTGTAACAACGGCCGTGGCTGCACTCAACGGGGTGCCACTTGCGGGCTTGCTGCTCACTGGCGGACTCATGCCAGACCAGCGGGTGATTGATCTGTGCCATCGGGCCCTTGATACTGGCTTGCCGGTTCTCGGTTCCGCTGCCAATACCTATGAGTCAGCCCACATGCTGGCAAACCTGTCATCGGCCATTCCCATCGACGATCCGGACCGCATCGAAAAGGCCATGGAAGCGGTCGCCACCCGCATAGACACACACTGGTTACAGCAGCACCTCAAGGTCGAGCGCCAGAGCCGGCTTTCTCCCCCGGCTTTTCGTTTTCAGCTTTCAGAACGCGCCCGCGCTGCTGATAAACGAATTGTCCTGCCGGAGGGCAGCGAGCCGCGGACCGTCCAGGCGGCCATTATCTGCCACCGCCGAAAACTGGCTCGCTGCGTCCTGATCGGGAATGCGCCCGAAATCCGTCGGGTTGCGGATTCCCAGGCTCTGGAGCTGCCGGAGGATATCGAGACTATCGATCCCTCAGAAGTGCGGGAGCGCTACGTAGGTCCAATGGTGGAGCTGCGAAAACACAAAGGACTGACTCCGGAAATGGCCGAAGCCATGCTCGAAGACAACGTGGTCCTGGGCACCATGATGGTGGCTCTGGATGAGGCTGACGGCCTGGTGTCCGGCGCTATTCACACCACCGCCAACACCGTTCGTCCTGCCCTGCAGCTCATCAAGACCCACGATCACGCGAAAGTCGTGTCGTCGGTATTCTTCATGCTGCTTCCGCAACAGGTGGTGGTGTATGGGGACTGTGCCATCAACCCGGATCCGAATGCCGAGGAATTGGCAGATATTGCCATTCAGAGCGCAGAATCAGCCGAGGCCTTCGGCATCGAGCCTGTGGTTGCCATGATCAGCTACAGTACCGGCGAATCAGGAAGCGGTCAGGATGTCGACAAGGTAAGAGAGGCAACCCGGATTGCCCGCGAGCGCAGACCGGATCTGCTGATTGACGGGCCCTTGCAGTACGACGCTGCAGCGATAGAGAGCGTCGCCAGGAGCAAAGCACCTGACAGCAAAGTGGCGGGCAAGGCCACGGTGTTTGTATTCCCGGATCTGAACACCGGGAATACCACCTATAAAGCGGTTCAGCGCAGCGCAAATGTCGTCAGTATCGGCCCGATGCTGCAGGGCCTAAGGAAACCGGTCAACGATCTCTCTCGAGGCGCACTGGTCGAAGACATCGTCTTTACCATTGCACTGACAGCGGTGCAGGCGAATCAGGTTGAAAACGCCGGGCTGAACGGAAGTTGAGGCTCTATTCCTGGATCAGCGCTTGAGACTCTTCTGGCGCTTTTTCTTCGGGCTGGGCCCCTGTTTCTGGTCATTATCCTTTTTGACCTTCTGGCGCGGCGTCAGCCGATCGACCTTGCTGGCAAAAGGGTTTTCCCCGGCCCGGAACTCAAACCGAATGGGCGATCCGGTTACCTTCAGCACTTTGCGGAAGGTGTTTTCCAGATAACGCTTGTACGAGCCTGGAAGCGCGTCCACCTGATTACCGTGAACAACGATGACCGGCGGGTTTGAGCCACCCTGGTGAGCGTAACGGAGTTTGATCCTCCGCCCCTGAACCATCGGCGGCTGATGCTGGGCAACGGCATCCTGCAATATCGCAGTCAGGCGATTGGTCGGCCACTTCGCCATGGCCGACTCATAGCAGGCCTCCACCGATTCGTACATCACGCCAACGCCAGACCCGTGCAGTGCAGAAATATAGTGCTTGTCAGCGTAATCGAGAAAATCGAGGCGACGCTTAACCTGTTCCTTCACCTTTGCCCGGTCTTCGGGGTCCATACCGTCCCATTTATTCACGGCGATGACCAATGAGCGACCAGCGTCAAGGACAAAGCCGATCAGATGAAGATCCTGATCCACCAGTCCCTCCCGGGCATCAATCACCAGAATCACCACGTGGGCATCATCAATCGCCTGCAGCGTTTTGATAATGGAGAACTTCTCGACCACTTCGCTGACGTTCTTGCGTCGACGAACACCGGCGGTGTCGATCAGTGTGTACTGTTTGTCCTGGCGTTCGTAGGGGACGTACACGCTGTCCCGGGTCGTACCCGGCATGTCGAAAACAACCACGCGGTCTTCGCCCAACATGCGGTTCACCAGGGTTGACTTGCCCACATTCGGTCGCCCCACCACACCAATACGAATGCCCGGATAACGATCGGCCCGGTCTTCCTCTTCCCTGTCCTCTTCGGACGGCAAGAGCATCTCCAGCATTGACCGGATACCCCGGTTGTGGGATGCGGCAATCAGAAAAGTGGATTCGAAGCCCAGGCTATAAAAATCGGCGGCTGCAATGTCCGGGTCCTGACCATCGGTCTTGTTTACGACCAGGTGAGCTTGCTTGCCAGAGCGGCGCATTTGATCAGCAATGAGCTCGTCGCCTGCGGTCAGTCCCGCACGGCCATCCACCAAAAACAGGACAATGTCGGCCTCTTCCACGGCCTGCATGGACTGCCGTGCCATCTCGAGATCAAGACCCTGCTCGTCACCTGTGAGCCCGCCGGTATCAATAACGATGAAGCGCTGGCCCTCGTAGCTGCCCTCACCGTATTTGCGGTCGCGGGTAAGGCCCGGAAAGTCCGCAACCAGGGCATCCCTGGAACGGGTCATCTGGTTGAACAAAGTCGATTTGCCAACGTTGGGACGTCCGACAAGGGCAATTACTGGGGTCATAATAGGTGATTAATCCTGCGGCTGAACCTGGAATACGGCCATCTTTCCGCTGTTGCCAAAAACCAGCAGGTTACCATTGGCTAGCCGCTGGGCCGGTACGCGGATACCCTCATCATCGAACTCAAGTTGCCCCACCAGGCTCCCGTCCTCGCGAGCGAGGGCGTGGAGATAACCTTCATAGTCCCCGACCACCAGGTAGTCTTCATAGACCATTGGCTGAGTCAGCTGGCGCCACGCCAAGCGATCCTGTGTCCAGAGTTCCTTCCGGTCTGAGCCGCGAAGGGAAACCACTTCGCCATTGGCCGATGCCAGGTATATGTCACCCCCGCCGATCATTGGAGAATACAGGCTGGATGCTTCCCGGCTCCAGATCTCCTGCCCGGTGCGGATATCAACCAGCGCAAGCTTGCCCTGGTAACCAACCGCCAACACGGCTGTTTCAATCACCAATGGCTGGCCCGCCACATCAACCAGTCGCTCAAGCTCGGTACGCCCTTCCGGCTGACCAACCTCATATTGCCACAGGGGCTGACCCGAGTCCGCGGCCAAAGCCATCAGCTTGCCGTTGGCAAATGAAGCGATGACCACATCTCCACCAACCAGGGGTGCCGCGGCTGCCCTGACTGAAAGCACAGGAACCGAGCCATCATACTGCCAGCGCTTTTCTCCATCCTCGGCACTGAAACCCAGTACCTTGCCATCAATGGTCTGGGCAACCACCAGCGTACCATTTGACTGAGGAGCCGAGAGCACTTCAGTCGGCAGTGACTGCCGCCAGACCTCAGAGCCGTCCTCCCGGGAAAGCGCAACCAGTTCGGCATTCTGAGTGGTGAGGTAAAGTTGTTCACCGTCGCCGCCCAGGCCGGAGAACACCCGATCATCCAGCTCGTTTTCCCAGATTACCTTGCCCGACTCCGGGTCAACGGAGTAAAGCTCGCCGTCGGCCGAGGCGGCGAAAATCCGGTCACCCGCGTTCAGGGGCGACAGGTAGAGGAATTCGCCATCATGTCCGTCCCCGACCGACATGCTCCAAACCCTTTCAAACTTGGCCGATGCCTCAATGTCGGGTACCGGAACGGGCTGCTCGAAGGTGTCGGTGGTGCTGCAGCCGGATAGCCCGCCGAAAACCATCAGCCCCATGAGCAATCCGCGGCTCAGCAGCCTGTTGCGGAATCCCGGCATCAGGCGTCCTCCCCGACACCAAGGTCAGCCAGTTTCAGTTCCAGTACACCGCTGCGTCCCTGCTGGCTCTGTTCACGGGCAGCAAGATACGCCTCGCGGGCACCCTCGCGGTTGCCTTGTGCCAGCAGGATATCACCACGAAGTTCGGAATAAATGGCGTCGAAAGCGTCGGCACTGCCCGCGGCATCAATGGTTGAAATAGCTTCATCGTACTGGCCGGCAGAAAACTGCGCGCGGGCAAGACGGTTACGGACAACCAGAGCCAGAGCCTTATTTTCGCCGGCCTTCTCCAGTGCCCATTTAAGAGAATCGATGGCGGCCTGGGCATCGGCTTCGTCCATCAGCTGCTGACGGGCAAGAATCAGATTGCCATAGACCGCATAGGCGCTATCCGTGTAGTCCTCCCGCAGTGTTTTTGCCACGAAGGCAATGGTTTCACCGCTGGTTTCATCGGCCTGGTTGCTGAAGGCATTGAGGAGGTTGGCAAACTGGTTGGCCGCTTCAGTCCGCTGCTGCGCCTGATGGTTTTGCCAAGCCTGCCAACCAAATACGATGGCCAGGGCGGCGGCAATACCGATAAGCAGGGAGCTGCCGTTTCTCTTCCACCAGTCCTTGATTGCCTGGATCTGTTCTTCTTCGGTGCGCAACTCTGCCATGGGGACTCCTGTAGTCGTATTTTTGCTTTTATATCGTAGAATTTGATCAGATTCAGTTGGCCAGGACCTTCGCCAGTGCGGAGGCAAGTTCGTCCTGGGCAATCTCGGTCTGGGGTTCATCGGCCCGCATGGGCTTTAGCCCCGCAGTGCCGTTGGCAATCTCGTTATCCCCGAGAATCACCGTGTACTTCGCGCCGCTGCGATCGGCTTTTTTCATCTGGCTCTTGAAGCTACCGCCGCCGCAATGGGAGACAATCACTTTTTCCGGCAAGGCCGCTCGCAGCTTTTCAGCGAGCACCAACGCCGGGGCCAGTGCCCCGTCACCCATTGCCGTCACGTAGACATCCGCGTCGCTGTTAACATAACCGGGAACCAAGTCCAGAGTTTCAAGGAGGAGAATAAGACGCTCAAGACCCATTGCAAAACCAACCGCAACCGTTGGTTTTCCGCCGAGCTGCTCAACCAGACCATCATACCGCCCCCCGGCACACACGGTGCCCTGGGCGCCAAGGCTATCGGTAATCCATTCGAACACCGTCTTGCCGTAATAATCGAGGCCCCGAACCAGCGCCGGATTTACGGAATAGCGGACACCCGCTGCATCCAGCAACGCCTTCAGGCGCTCAAAGTGATCCCGGGAGTCATCATCCAGGAATTCGTCCAGGCCTGGCGCACCCTCAAGGATCTTGCGGGTGGAAGGGTCCTTGCTGTCGAGAATACGCAACGGGTTGGTGTCCAGCCGACGCTGGCTGTCCGCATCCAGTTCCGCCTTGAACTGGCCGAGGTAGTCGACCAGCGCCGAGCGATAGACCCGGCGGGATTCGGAGGTGCCGATGGAATTGATTTCCAGGCGCGTGTGCTCGGCGAGCCCCAGTTCTTTCCAGAGCCGGGCCGTCAGGATCAGCAACTCGGCATCAATATCCGGACCGCTCATGCCAAAGCATTCCACGCCAATCTGGTGGAACTGGCGATACCGGCCCTTCTGTGGCCGCTCGTGCCGAAACATCGGACCGGTGTACCAGAGCCGCCGGGTCTGGTTAAACAGCAGCCCATGCTCTTCGGCCGCGCGCACGCAGCCGGCTGTGCCCTCGGGGCGCAGGGTCAGGCTGTCTCCATTGCGGTCCTCGAAGGTATACATTTCCTTTTCGACAATGTCCGTCACTTCACCGATAGATCGCTTGAACAGATCCGTCTGCTCAACGATAGGCATTCGAATTTCCTGATAGCCGTACTGGGCCAGTACGTTACGTACCGTGGATTCCACAAACTGCCATACGGGCGTCTGCTCCGGCAGGATATCGTTCATCCCGCGAATTGCCTGAATCTTAGCCAATTTAAACCCTTAACTGTGTCTGGATAGTTATGCCGGAAAACGAAAACGGATCAGTGGTCGGAACGGGCAATGATCGACTCTTCCTGCTCCTTGCGACGCGCCACCTCTTCACGAATCAGACGTTCCAGATCGTCAGTCAGTGTGGCGTTGTCCAGCTTCTGGTTCGGCTTGCCCGCCATGTAAAACAGGTTTTTCGGGCTGCCGCCAGTCAGGCCGATATCGGCAACCTTGGCCTCTCCGGGACCGTTAACAATACAGCCGATAATGGCGACATCCAGTGAGGTGTTTACATCCTCAAGCCGAGCCTCCAGATCGTTCATGGTCTGGATCACATCAAAGTTCTGGCGGGAACAGCTGGGGCAGGCAATAAAGTTGATGCCCCGGCTACGCAGACGGAGGCTCTTGAGAATATCAAACCCCACCTTGATTTCCTGAACCGGGTCAGCCGCCAGTGACACGCGAATGGTGTCGCCAATGCCATCCATCAGCAGCATTCCCAGGCCGATGGACGATTTGACCGTTCCTGAACGGAAACCGCCGGCCTCAGTGATGCCAAGGTGAAGCGGCTGCTCAATCTGGGACGCAATCTTCCGGTAAGCCGCCACCGTCATGAACACTTCCGACGCTTTCAGGCTGACCTTGAAATCCTGGAAATCGTGGCGATCCAGGATGTCAATGTGGCGCATGGCCGACTCCACCAGGGCGTCCGGTGTTGGTTCTCCGTATTTGCGCTGAAGGGATTTCTCCAGCGAACCGGCGTTCACACCGATACGGATCGGAATATTTCCGTCCCGGGCCGCGCTGATAACGGCGCTGACACGATCATCGCGGCCGATGTTGCCCGGGTTGATGCGCAGGCAATCCACGCCAAGCTCCGCAACCCGCAGCGCGATCTTGTAATCGAAGTGGATATCAGCCACCAGTGGCAGCGACACCTGATCACGAATCTTGCCAAATGCCTCAGCGGCGTCCATGGACGGCACCGAGACCCTTACGATATCTGCACCTGCCTCCTGCAATGCCCGGATCTGACCCACCGTGGCATCGACATCACAGGTGTTGGTGTTGGTCATGCTCTGCACCGCTATCGGCGCATCGCCACCTACAGGAACGTTGCCCACCATGATCTGGCGGGATTTGCGTCTGATAATCGGGGAATCCTGTTTCATGTCTTGCTGACCGATATGGAAAATGTGATCAAATTTCAGATTGTCAGGGAAAACTCTGACCGGTTGTTGACGACGCGGTAGCCATCCAGATCCAGCGGTTCTCCCTGAAAACGGATGGACTCAACGGCGTCAACGGCACCGATAACAACATTGAGCGGCGCCTGGCCGGAAACATCAATTTCGTCTCCGGTACGCTGAAGGGAATTCACCAGACGGTTCCCGGTCGCATCGCTGACCTGAACCCAGCAGTCATCGATGAAACTGATCTGCAGCCGGGCAATATCAGTGGCCTCCGCCAGTCCTGACCGATTTTCCAGAACCGGATCGGGAGTCTGCACAATCGTCGGAACCTTTTCTATCCGAGGCTCTGAGGATGTGCCCCCGGCCGCCAGGCTGTCACTATCCGGCTCCTCTGCAGAGCCCGGTTCATCTGGTTCAGCAACAGGGCCCGGCAACACTGACGGCTCTACGGCTATACCTTCTTCGGAATCCGGGCCTGCCAGTTGTCCACCCTGATCCGAAGCCGGAACGTCCGGATTGGCATCCATCGGTTCGGCCCGCCCAGGCGCTTCTGCCATCTCGCTCGGGTCCTGGCGAGCTTCAGGTGCTGAGGATTCCGTGGGCTGTTGTACTCCACTCGTCTCGGGTTCCGGCAGAAGAAAAGCAAATGCCAAATAACCGGCTATCCCAATAATTACCAGGAAAAACAGCGTCTTGGCGAATTGCCGTTTCCTGCGCCTGCGACGTTCAATGTCCACTAACGGGTTGGCCTCGTGCTCCTGCTCCCGCCGCTGACGCATCGGCTCCAGTTCCAGATCAAGATCCGCGATGACCGCGTCAGCGTCCAGCCCTACCTGTTTTGCGTAAGTCCTGACATACCCTTTCAGAAAGAGTTCACTGTCAATCTGGCTGTAATCCCCCGACTCGATAGCCTGGATTACTGATGGTCGCAAATGCTGCGCGCCAGCCACATCGCTGACGCTTAAGCCGGACGCTTCCCGCGCCTTCTGAAGCTGCTGGCCAACGGGCTCTTTCGTCGCTGGCTGTGAATGTTCATCAGTTGCCATTAGAAATCAGCACCTTATATTGTTGGTATTCCACTGACTCCGGGAAATTATTTCTGAGCTGAAGCGCCAGACTCCCCTCCTGGTCACCGTTGTTGAAATAACGGGCAATGCGGATACCGGTTAAAAGACTCTCTGCTGAATGGACGAGGCGTGGGTTCCGCTGCATCATGGACATCAGCCTTGAGTAATATCCGGCGGCGTTTTCGTAGTCGCCCAACTCGACCGACACCCGGGCCAGTGCCAACAGAGGGCGCGCATCGCCTCTCGTCAGCTCTACTGCCCGCCGGTAAGAGGTAGTCGCCGCTTCCAGCTCACCAAGCCTCTCCTGGGTCATACCCAGGTTAAAGAACACCGAGCCACGATCATCGTACCCTGTATCCCTTGAAGCTGCGCGAAACTGATCCCTGGCGTCGTCCATCCGCCCATGACCAAAAAGGAAAGCACCATAATAGACCCGCGCACGGGTGTACCCCGGATCCTCGGAGATGGCCATTTTGAAATTCCGCTCTGCCAGCTCGGGCTCACCCTCAGCGTTGTATATCAATCCCATCGCCGCTCTTGCGGCTGGGTCGTCCGGGTCAAGCTTCAGGGCACGGTCGAGATGATGGCGAGCCCGTTCAAGATTGCCTTGCCCAATATAGGCGGTGGAAAGCTTTACATAATTGTTAATGGCTTCCTGGCGGTCAGCTTCCCGGGAGAACCGACTGTCAGTGGTAGTGACACAGCCTGTGACAAGCAGGGTGCACAGCATAATGGCCAACAGTGAAAAACGTCGGTTTGCTGATTTGTCTGTCACAGTTTTCCCTTCCTCGATTGGGCTGTTTTCGGCTCCGGGTTCAGGGATTAACCTGCTGAACCTGAATGTACCGCTGGCTCCGGCGTGTTCTGTCTTCGACCTTTCCCACAAGCTGCCCACAGGCAGCATCAATGTCGTCGCCACGAGTGGTTCTGATTGTTGCGACGTAACCCGCCTCGTTGAGAACGGTCTGGAACCGGCGAGTCGCGTTCATACTCGGACGGCGGAAATCGCTCTCCGGAAAGGGATTGAATGGTATCAGATTGATCTTGCATGGCAGATCCCGCAACAGCTCGGCAAGCTCTCGAGCGTGTTCCGGCTGATCATTCATCCCTTCAATCACGGTGTATTCAATCGTCGCTTTACGCTTCTCTGGCAGCCGGGCAAAGTACCTCTTGGTGGCAGCCAGCAACTCCGCGATCGGATACTTTTTATTCAATGGAACCAGCTTATTACGCAACTCATCATTCGGGGCATGTAACGAAATGGCCAGTGAAACATCGGTAACTTCCGCCAGGCGGTCTATAGCGGGAACAACGCCTGAGGTACTGAGGGTTACCCGGCGCTTGGAGATCCCATAGGCCAGATCTTCCATCATCAGGTTCATGGCATCAACAACGTTGTCGAAGTTAAGCAGGGGTTCACCCATGCCCATCATGACAACATTGGTGATGGGCCTGTCCGGGCCAGGCTCGAACGGCATGAAGGCTTTCCTGGCCACCCACACCTGGCCGATAACTTCGGCTGCCGTGAGGTTACGGTTAAAGCCTCGCTTACCCGTGGAACAGAACGTACAGTCCAGACTGCAACCGATTTGGGAGGAAACGCAAAGCGTGCCCCGCTCGCCATCGGGAATCAGAACAGTCTCGACATTGTTGCCGTTGTCCATGCGCATCACCCACTTACGGGTGCCGTCGTTGGACGTCTCGTCGTAAACCACTTCAGGGCCACGGATTTCTGCCACTTCCTTGAGCTTTTCCCGTAACGCCTTGCTCATATTGGTCATTTGATCGAAGTCATCAGCGCCACGCTGATGAATCCACTGCAAAACCTGAGTGGCACGAAAACGCTTTTCCCCAAGGGATTCAAAGAAAGCTTCGAGTTTTGCTTTCGGCATCCCGAGAAGATTGGTTTTTTCAGCGGCCGCTGTCATTTCATAACCTCGATCAGATAACCAATTCGGAGGCGACCGGATAGCCGCCTCCGATCAACCTATCAGCCCCGCGGGCAGATTTCGTTGTCATTAAAGAAATAAGCGATTTCGCGCTCGGCGGAAGCCGCGGAATCAGAGCCGTGAACGGCATTGGCATCGATGGACGATGCAAAATCAGCACGGATGGTGCCAGCTTCCGCTTCCTTCGGATTGGTCGCACCCATCAGATCACGGTTCTTCAGGATGGCGCCTTCGCCTTCCAGAGCCTGAACAACAACCGGGCCAGAGGTCATGAAAGCAACCAGGTCGTTAAAGAACGGACGCTCTTTGTGCTCTGCATAGAAGCCTTCTGCCTGCTCCTGGGTCAGGTGCATCATCTTGGCAGCAACAATGTTCAGACCGGCTTTTTCAAAACGGCTGTAGATTTCGCCGATCACGTTCTTTGCTACCGCATCGGGCTTGATAATGGAGAGCGTGCGCTCAATTGCCATGGTCTTTCTCCAGTTTGTTTATGGTAAAAATTCTGGCCTGCGATTATACGCAGTCCGGGGCAAACTTCCTACCGCACTGCACGGAGGCGGCTAACAACATCAACAATTTGCGAACTGGCAAAAGCGAGTTCCTCTTCCGTTGTATAACGGCCAAAGGAAAACCGCAGCGCGCGATGGGCCTGCTCATCGCTCAAACCAATCCCGCGAAGTACGAAAGAGGGTTCTATCGTGGCCGAAGCACAGGCCGATCCGGAAGAAACCGCCAGATCCCGCAATCCCAGCATCAGGGACTCCGCCTCAACACCATCAAACGAAAGATTCACAATGCCGGGTACACGCCGGGACTCGCTCCCATTCAAACTGACACCTTCAAGGGACTCCAGACCGGCCAGGAATGATTCGCGTAACGTTTCCAGCTTTCGCACTTCATCCTCAAGCCGGGATTGGGCAATCGCAAATGCTTTTCCCATCCCGACAATCTGATGAGTGGGCAGAGTGCCGGAGCGCATCCCCCGCTCATGTCCGCCACCATGAATCTGGGACTCAATGCGAACATCCGGAGAGCGCCTGACATACAGGGCCCCGACGCCCTTGGGCCCGTATACCTTGTGCCCGGACAACGCCATCAGATCCACGGGCATCGACGTAACATCGACCACCATTTTGCCAGCGGCCTGAGCAGCGTCTACATGAAACAGTATGCCCCGCTGCCGCAACTCGGAGCCAATGGCCGCAATGTCCGTGATAGTTCCAAGTTCGTTATTCACCAGCATCAGACTGACCAGCACGGTATTGCCCCTGAGGGCATCCACCACCTGCTGACAGCTGATGCTGCCATCCTGCGCGGGGTCCAGCCAGGTGACTTCTGTGCCGTGCTGCTCCAACCACTTGCAGGTATCGAGAACCGCCTTGTGCTCGATTTTTGACGTCACAATGTGGACATTCTGGCGACCAGCTATAGCCCCCTTGATCGCCAGGTTATCCGATTCCGTGGCACCGGAGGTCCAGACGATTTCCCGGGGATCCGCGTGGATCAGGCTGGCGACCTGTTTGCGCGAAGCCTCGACTGCCGCTTCCGCCTGCCAGCCAAAGGCGTGGGAACGGGAAGCGGGATTGCCAAACACACCATCCAACGTCAGGTACTTCACCATTTCATCGGCAACAGAAGGATCAACGGGCGTCGTGGCCGCGTAGTCCAGATATACGGGCTTTTTCATGGTTTCCAGGAATTTGTTGGTATCAGGCCGGCGCCTGGTCAGACAGGCGTTCGGTATTGATTGATTCAGAGCCGTTGTCAGACTGACGGCGGTTCTGCCGATCCGCAACCTGGCGGATTTCATGCTTTTTCATCAGGTCTCCGAGACTGATCTCGCTGAGAAACTGATGAATCTGATCACTCAGATCAGACCAGAGATGGTGGGTCAGGCATTTCTCGCCGTTCTGGCAATCGCCCTTGTTGCCGCACCGGGTGGTGTCCAGTGATTCACTGACGGCATCGACGACCTCAGCAATATAGACATCAACGGCCGGGCGGCTGAGCCGATAACCTCCACCGGGGCCCCGGATGCTGGTCACCAGTTTCTGGCGGCGGAGACGGGAGAAAAGCTGTTCCAGGTAGGACAGAGAGATTTCCTGACGGGCCGAAATGTCGGCAAGACTCACCGGCCCCTGGTCTCCGTGCAGAGCCAGATCAAGCATTGCCGTAACGGCATAGCGGCCTTTAGTGGTCAACTTCATAGTGTCAGCCCCGTGACGGGAATGAATCTCGAAACGCAAAGCCGAGTATGAATTGACCCAGTAATTCAGTCAAGTATTCAGCTCCGGGTGTCACTTTCATCGCGAACGCAGTCAAAGTCTTCTTCATGCAGCGGTGGCAGCTCCCCGTTCTGATATTCGCTGTTCACCTTGCGGATGGCCTTGCACATATTCTCGATTCGGTCGTCCACGGCGTGCATGTGGTCAAGGAGTGATCGCATGGCCCGGGCGACCGGATCCGGCATCTCTTCGGTTACGCCGTAGGCGTCAAAGCCCATGCGCTCCTCCATTTCCTTGCGACGAACATCGTCCTCGTTGTGGCGTTTAACGATAACGCGGCCGGGTATGCCAACAACCGTTGCCCCGGCAGGGACCGCCTTGGTAACCACCGAATTGGAGCCGATCTTGGCACCCTCACCTACTTCGAAAGGACCGAGGATCTTGGCGCCGGCACCAACCACCACGCTGTTGCCAATGGTGGGATGACGCTTACCCTTGTTCCAGCTGGTCCCTCCAAGCGTAACCCCCTGATAAAGCGTTACGTCGTCACCTATCACAGTGGTTTCGCCAATAACCACCCCCATGCCGTGATCGATAAAAAATCGGCGTCCGATAGTTGCTCCGGGGTGAATTTCAATGCCGGTTAGCCAGCGAGCGATGGTCGAAATAGTGCGTGCCAGCCATTTCAGCCCGAGACTCCACAGCCAGTGCGAAAAGCGATGAAAAAGCAGTGCATGCAAACCGGGGTAGTTAGTGAGCACCTCAAAGGTGTTCCGGGCCGCAGGATCCCGATGAAAAACGCTATTAATATCTTCCCGCAAACGCTCAAACATGGCCATTGTCCTGTTCCGTCGCCCTGGTATCGGCCTCGGTTGGTGTACTGTTGCCCCGGGCACCCGCTGCCTTCTGTACGGCAGTGAGAATGCCCCGGAGAATATTGACCTCCATCTGGTCAAGTTTGGCCCGCTGGAACAGTCGCCGCAAGCGTGTCATCAACTGCCTGGGGTTCTCCAGCCGATGAAAGTCCACATCAATCAGCATTTGCTCAAGATGCCCGAAGAAACCTTCCACATCCTCAACCTTAGCCGGCGGCGCATCCCAACCTTCATCCCCGGGCCGGGTCATCGACTTAAGGTATGGGCTCCCCTCCCCGCCTTCAAGGCTGCGCAGGTAATACATCCGCAATTCATAGCACATGACCTGAACCGCCATTGCCAGGTTCAGAGAGCTGTAATCGGGATTTGAGGGAATGTGGATGTGGTAATGACAACGTTGCAGCTCGTCATTACTCAAGCCATGGTTTTCCCGGCCGAACACCAGGGCAACCGCCCCGTCCTCAGCATGCCCGGCTGCAGCGGCGGCCGCCTCTGGCGGCGCGCAAACCGGCCAGGGTACCTTTCTTCCGCGGGCGCTCGTACCCATCACCAGCACACAATCCGCCAACGCCTCATCCAGCGAGGAAACCACCTGCGCCCTGTCCAGAACATCCGATGCACCCGCTGCACGGGCATACGAGGTCTCATCCGGAAAAGTGCATGGATTAACCAGCCAGAGATTACCCAGCCCCATATTCTTCATGGCCCGGGCGACAGCGCCGATGTTGCCCGAATGGGAGGTCTCTACCAGAACAATCCGGATCTGATCCTGAAATGTCTCCGTCGCTTCCTGTGGAAGTGCGCTTTTGTGCATTGTATGCGGGCCCAAGGTTGTTGAACAGGGCGGCAATGATATCAGAAACCACCCGCACCCTGCCCCTCCGGAGAACCCGTAACTTGTGGTTATCCGTGCTATTGCTGAGTCAAAAAACATACAAGCGGGGTGATCTTTTGCTATCATACGCGGCCTTCACACACCCGGATAATGAACACTCAGATGCAACCAGCTATTAAAATGGCCCTGCGCGTCGCGCGTCAGGGGTCCGATTATCTGAAAGCCCATTTCGAGCGCCAGGAACCCACCGGCAAAGACGACTCAGAACGCCGTCTCCAGCTGGAGCGGGTTGAGCAGTCCATATACGACAATTTCGCCGAGCAACTCGAAAAGGCCTACAAGGACCACAGCATCGCCCCTCTGAATGAAGCGAATGCCGGCACCAGCGAGAAGAGTTGGCATATTTTCCCGGTTCTGGGGCGTGAAAACTTCCTCAGGGGCATCCCTGAGTTTGCCCTGGCCCTTGCCCAGAAAAAGAACAACCGTGTTGAAAACCTGCTTCTGGTGAATCCCGTCACTGGCGAGGAATACTCTGCCAGCCGTGGTCACGGCGCCGCGCTCAACAGCCGTCGGGTGCGTGCATCGGAAGTCAAACAAACCAAAAGCGCAGCCATCGCCACTAACCTGCTCGACCAGGCTCGCAAGAGTGAAGATCCTTTACTCTGGGGTGAAATGGCAGCCGTTCTGGCCCGGGATTCCGGCATGTTCCGCACCTCGGGCTGCGTGGTACTCGATATTGCCCGGGTATCTGCCGGGCTTATGGACGCCGCAATCATTTTCCGTCCGGAAGCCGCAGAGCTTGATCTCGGCGTCACACTAGCGATGGAATCTGGCGCATTGACCGGCGATTTCTCGGGCAACCCATCCACCGGCAACGCACGCCAGCTGGTGGTAGCCAATCCGAAACTGTTCCGTGAAGTCCTCAAAGTACTTCACCCGTTCCGGGGTCGCCTGCCCCGCTGAGGCCCCAACGTCTCCGGACACAAAAAAACCGCCAACATCATGTGGCGGTTTTTTTATATCTGCACCCTTCAGGGAGACAGGAACCTACATCCGGTTCAGCCACTCGGGCGGCTGCTCTTCCTCTTCCGCATCCGCAGCACCTTCTTTCGGCGGTATGATCAGGTCTTCGCGGGAAACCCCCATCACCATCAGGAGGTTGGCAGACACATAGATTGACGAGTAGGTACCAACCACCACACCGATAATCAGGGCGAGCGCGAAATTGTTGATTGCCTCACCGCCCAAAAAGTACAACGCCAGCAGTACCACCAAAGTAGTTCCCGAAGTATTGATTGTCCGGGCGATGGTCTGGTGAATAGACTCATTAATAATGTCCCAGGACTCCCCCACTCGCATCTTCCGGAAGTTCTCGCGAATTCGGTCTGCCACAACAATGGTATCGTTCAGCGAATAACCGATAATCGCCAGCAGAGCCGCCAGAACAGTAAGGTCAAAGGTCCATTGGAACAGGGCAAAGACACCCAGAACGATAATCACATCGTGGGCCAGGGGCAAAACGGAGGCAATGCCAAACTTGAACTGAAAACGCATTCCGACGTAAATCAGCACCACCGCCAGCGCGATCAGCAATCCAAGACCACTGTCTTCTTTGAGCTGCTTGCCCACCTGGGAGCCAACAAACTCGGAACTGATCAGTTCGAGCTCGACTCCGCCGGCTTCCAACGCCCGGGTAACTTCCGGGGCAAGCTGATCGTTGCCTGCCTCAGCCATCCGCACAAGGACAATGGTGTCCGCGCCGAAATTCTGAACGGAAAACTGCTCGTAACCGGCGGCGTCAAGTCTGGATCGGATTTCATCGAGTTGCGGCGGCTCCGCATACTCGAATTCCACCGAAGTACCCCCGGTGAAGTCCATACCAAGGTTCAAGCCACGGGTAGCCAACAGGGCAATAGACACCAGGATAAGCGTGATCGAGAAGACGGAAGCAATCTTCCGAAACCCCATAAAATCAAACGGTTGTTTCTGGTCTTTAGACATTGGCGAGCTTTCCTCCGATCGATAGATTCTCGACCCTTCGGCCGCCATAAACCAGGTTCACAATACTCCGGCTGACCATCAGGCCACAGAACATTGACGTCAAGATACCGATACACAACGTTATCGCGAAGCCTTTGACCGGTCCCGAGCCCATGGCAAACAGGATAACAGCCACTAGCAGCGTAGTGATGTTGGCATCAAATATGGAAACAAAAGCCCGGGAGTAGCCCGAGTTAATAGCGGTCTGAGGGGGAGCGCCGGCCTTGAGCTCCTCTTTTATTCGCTCAAAGATAAGCACATTGGCATCCACCGCCATACCGACGGTCAGAACGATACCGGCAATACCTGGCAAGGTGAGTGTCGCCGACAGAATGGACATGCACGCGATCAGCAGCATCAGGTTCAGGGATAGTGAAACGTTGGCAATCATGCCGAAGCCGCGGTAGTAGGCCAGCATGTAAAGCATTACCAGGCCAAAGCCGAGTAAAACCGACATCATCCCGGCATCAATATTTTTCTGCCCGAGGCTTGGCCCGATGGTGCGCTCCTGAACGAAATACATGGGGGCAGCAAGCGCACCGGCACGCAACAGAAGCGCCAGCTCCGCAGCCTCGGGGATTGAATCCAGCCCGGTTATACGGAAGCTGCTGCCAAGAGCAGACTGCACCGTGGCAAGGCTGATAATGCCCTTCTCCACAACACGCTCTTCAAATTCTTTGGGCTCACCGTCGACCATGCGGGTTTGGGTCTCTGTCCGATACTCGATAAAGAGTACCGCCATCCTGCGGCCGATCGCGTTACGGGTGGCCCTATTCATCAGGTCGCCACCAACCGAATCCATGGTGATGTTCACCTGGGGCTGGCCATTCTCATCGAAGGCCTGCTGGGCATTGGCCACGTTGTTACCGGTGGCAATGACATCCCGCTCAAGTCGTGCGGTTCGCTGAGGCTCGTCGCGGAAACTGAACTGTTCCGTTTCGCCCGCCGGCGCATCGGGGCGGGCCTCCATCCTGAACTCAAGGTTCGCCGTGGCACCAAGAACCCGCTTGGCCTGGGCGGTATCCTGCACACCCGGAAGCTCGACGATGATTCGATCATCACCCTGCTGCTGAACGAGCGGCTCGGCTACACCCAGCTCGTTAACCCGATTCCGGATGGTCGTAAGGTTCTGCTCCAGAGCGTAATCCTGTATGGACTGAACCTCGGCTTCGGACAGGGTCAGCTCCAGCAGGAATTCATCTCCTTCGGTCTGCTCATCCAGCAAAAACTCATTGTACTGGGCACGAATCAGATCGAAGGCTTCGGCTCGTGAGGCTTCATCACGGAAGGTGAGGACAATCTTGCGCTGGTCCGCGAGATCACCGCCGCGATAGCGGATGCGCGCTTCCCGCAATTCCCGCTTGATCTGTCCCGACATTGCCTCAAGGCGCTGGCTGACCGCGGTTTCCATATCCACTTCAAGGAGGAAGTGCACGCCACCCCGCAGATCGAGACCGAGCTTCATCGGACCTGCGCCGAGGCTTCTCAGCCAATTGGGCGTGGAAGCGGCCATGTTAAGGGCAACCAGATATTCATTGCCCAGGGCTGCCTGCACAAGGGGGCGGGCACGCAACTGGTCATCGGAACTGGTTAGTCGGATCAGGGCATCCCGATCCTGAAGAGTACTGCTTTTCACCTCAATTCCCTGAGTCTTGAGAACATCAACGGCCCTGTCGAGCACACCGGCATTCACTTCGGTGCTGCTACGTGCGCCGGTAATCTGGACCGCGTAGTCATCAGGAAAGAGGTTGGGCAGAGCGTAGATAAACCCGATCAATAGTGCGACCAGGATAACCAGGTTTTTCCAAAGCGGATACTTGTTCAGCATGGGATCCCTTGTAGCCGACCAACGGGCCGGCCTTGGTGTTTCAGCCAGGAGGATTCAGTCCGGCCACCAGGGATGGCCGCCTAAATGGCCCTCGCTCAGATGTCCTTGAGCGTACCCTTGGGCAGGGCTGCGGCAACAGCAACTTTCTGGACCTTGATTTCGACATTGTCGGCAATTTCAACAACGATGAAATCGTCCGTTACCTTGGTGATTTTGCCGGCAACACCACCGGAAGTCACAACTTCGTCACCCTTGTTAAGGCCAGACATCAGCGCCTTGTGCTCTTTCGCGCGCTTGGACTGCGGACGCCAGATCAGGAAGTAGAAAATCAGGATAAAGCCGGCGAAAAAGATCACCTGGCCCATCACGCCCATGCCTTGGGCAGTCGGGTCCTGAGCCATGGCCAGTGCAGGCATCAGAGCCATCAGGCCGGCAACGAGCATTTTAAGTGATTTCATTGAATATCTCCGTTGGTTAAGCGAATAGATCAAACATTGCCCAGCGGCGGAACTGTCTCTCCGCGCAGAGCATAGAAGTCGGTTACAAAGTCCGACAATGTACCTGCTTCAATGGCCCCACGCAATCCGGCCATCAGGTTCTGGTAGAACCGCAGGTTATGAATCGTGTTCAGCTGTGCGCCCAGCATTTCTCCACATTTATCCAGATGATGCAGATAACTTCTCGAAAAATTCTGGCAGGTGTAACAGTCACAACGCTCATCGAGCGGCGCGGTGTCATGACGGTGCCTTGCATTGCGGATCTTGACGATGCCGGTGGAGGTGAAAAGGTAGCCATTTCTGGCATTGCGGGTCGGCATTACACAGTCAAACATGTCGACTCCGCGCCTTACTCCCTCAACGAGATCTTCCGGCCTGCCCACACCCATCAGATACCGGGGCTTGTCCTCCGGCATTTTGGGCGGCAGATGGTCCAGAATCCGGATCATGTCTTCCTTTGGCTCGCCAACGGAAAGACCGCCAATAGCATAGCCATCGAAGCCAATGTCCGTCAGGCCGTCCAGGGAACGGTCCCGCAGCTTCTCATACATACCACCCTGAACGATGCCGAACAGTGCCGCCGGATTACCTTCGTGGGCATCCTTGCTGCGTTTTGCCCAGCGCAGGGACAGCTCCATGGAGTCTTTGGCCTGCTGCTCTGTCGCAGGATACGGGGTACACTCATCAAAAATCATGACGATATCCGAGCCCAGGTCCCGCTGAACCTGAATGGCGATCTCCGGAGACAGCTCCACAGGGGAGCCGTCAACCGGTGAGCGGAAGGTGACCCCCTCTTCGGTGATCCTGCGCATTTCACCCAGGCTGAATACCTGGAAGCCACCGGAGTCGGTCAGGATTGGTCCCTGCCACTGGGTAAAATCATGCAAATCCCCATGAGCCTTGACCACCTCCGTACCCGGGCGGAGCATCAGGTGAAAGGTGTTGCCAAGTATGATTTCTGCACCAATTTCATGGATATCCCGCGGCAGCATGCCCTTGACAGTGCCGTAGGTTCCCACCGGCATGAACGCCGGCGTTTCAACCGTACCCCGCGGAAAGGTCAGCCGGCCCCGGCGAGCACGACCATCCTCACCAAGCTTCTCGAACGACATGAAACAGGTCTGTGTCACAAAGCCTCCCCGGTGTTATCAATACCGGTATCTGTGGATTCCACGGCTGGGCCCAGCAACATTCCGCGACTGGGTTCCTGGCCGGTAATGAACATGGCGTCGCCGTAGCTGAAGAAACGGTAGCGTTCCCGGACCGCCTCCTTGTAGGCGCCCATGACATTGTCATAACCGGCAAAGGCACTGACCAGCATGATCAGCGTGGATTCCGGCAAATGGAAGTTGGTCACCAGGGCATCAACTGCCTGAAAACGGTAACCCGGATATATAAATATATCGGTCTCGCCGGTGAACGCCTTGAGACGACCACCACGGCTTGCCGATTCCAGGGAGCGAACCGAGGTGGTACCCACGGCGACCACACGCCCTCCCCTGGCCCGGGTTCGCTCTACAGCATCAACCGCGCCCTGGGGAACATGCACAACCTCGCTGTGCATTGCATGGTCTTCAATCTTGTCTACCCGCACCGGCTGGAAGGTGCCGGCGCCAACGTGCAGCGTGACAAACGTGCTTTCAATGCCGCAGGCAGCCAGCTTTGCCAGCAGTGCTTCATCGAAATGCAGGCCGGCGGTGGGCGCAGCCACGGCACCTGATTCCCGGGCGTACACCGTCTGGTAGCGGTCTCGGTCAGCGGATTCGTCTTTCCGATCAATATAGGGCGGCAATGGCATGTGGCCAATGCGCTCAAGCACATCCAGTATGGGTTCTTCGGATTCACACACCAGATGAAACAAAGCCTCATCCCGGCCGGACATTCTTAGAGGGGTGCCATCCTCAAGGATGACGGCTTGCCCCTCTTTCAGCGCCTTTGAAGCCCGGACATGGGCAATGATGTCGTGCTCTCCGGTTACCCGCTCAACCAGCACCTCAACCTGGCCGCCGGTTTCCTTTTTGCCAAACAGGCGCGCAGGAATCACTCGGGTGTTGTTGAACACCAGCAGGTCGCCGGGTTGCAGCAGTTCGGGAAGGTCGCTGAAGATTCGGTGATCGAGCTTGCCGGAAAGGCCATCCAGACAGAGCAGCCGGGACGCACTGCGTTCTTTGAGGGGATAGCGGGCGATCAGTTCGTCCGGCAGGTCAAAATGAAAATCGGAGACATTCATGGAATGGACTGTTTGCGACGCCGAAGGAAATAAAGATGGTAGCGGCGGGCGGACTCGAACCGCCACGGGTTTTACCCCAACGGATTTTGAATCCGTCGTGTCTACCAATTTCACCACGCCGCCATCGGAGAGTGTTGGGGATTATACTGAGCTTAATCGCGAAAGCAATAAGCCAGCGGGCGGATCTGCCCGCGACTTCAGATATTTACAACCTGTCAAACAGGGATAACTGCGAAACCTGGGCAAAGGACTGCTGGGCCGCCTGGAGCACAAAGCTCTGAAAACTGAGATTACTGATTGCCTCAGCGTAATCCACATCCTGCAATTGGGATCGGATTTCGTTGCTATAGACCGAAGAATCCTCAAGGAATGTCTTGGTAGACTCCACCGCGTTCATCCGCCCGCCCAGTTCCGTCTGCTTGAGGATGATGCTTTCCTGGGCGTTATCGAGGTTGATCAGGGAATTGGCGATCAGGTCGTCATAAGCGGCCTGGCCGTCCGGGCTGGTCTTGTCGATGCTGTTGAGGCCGGAAATCAGGTTCTCGATGGTACCGAACACGGACTGCTTTTCGTTTATTTCAAGATTGAATACATCTCCGGGCGCCGCTCCAGTGATGGTTGCCTCTACACCAGCAACAACGAACGGCTCACCACTCTGATAAGTCGCCGGGACAACAGTCGGGTTGCCGCCCTGGCTGTCGGTCGCAATGAGATTGCCGCCCGCGTCGATCTGAATCGAAATATCATCGGGGAAGCCCCCTGCATAGGCCGACGATAAATCCCCCTCACTAACGACGCTCACCCCTGAAATTCGGGCGCCAGGTGTCGCTCCGGTAACATATTCACCGGTAACGGCAGCAGGGACGCTCTCAAAAATATCTTTCCCGTTATCGCTTATGGGTACGGTAACACCATCATCAATCTCGAGAACCCGCTGGCCCTCGTCACCCTGGTAGGTCCAACTTCCGTCGGGACCCTGTTTAAACGCCTGCACCGACCCCTGAAAACCGCTGAAAATATACTCGCCGGAGGCATCACGGGTATTCGCAATATTCGCCAACTGGCCCAGACGTTCCTCCAGTTCCGAGGAAATCGACCGACGGTCATTGGGTGACAGCGAACCATTGCCCGCCTGAACCGTCAGTTCGCGGATTCGCTGGATCACGTCAACGGAGCTGGACAGCGCGCTCTCCTCCTGCTTCAGACGGTTATCTGCCAGGTCGACGTTACGCTGATAGGTCTCGACCCGCGACAATTCCTGATCCAGCTTGAGAATACGGGCTGCAGCCACCGGATCATCCGACGGCTTGTTCACCCGTTTGCCGGAAGAAATCTGCTGCTGGGTGTTATTCAGGCTGGTATTAAGCTCCTGAAGGCGGTTGATGCCGCCGGAAAAAATCTGTTGTGATGAAATTCTTATCATGTCACATCACCTCAACCGTTACCGGAAACTCTGTAACAGGGTATTGAACAGGTCCTGGGCAACTGACATCACTTGCGCAGAAGCGTTGTAAGCGGCCTGATACTGAATCAGCCGGCCGGCTTCTTCGTCCAGATTTACACCGGACACCGATTCACGTTGACTGGTTGACTGCTCCAGCAGGGTTTTGCCGGCATCCACATCCAGCTGGCTCTGCCGGGTTTTTACGCCGATATCCTCCACCAGGCCGGCGTAGCCCTCGGCGAAGTTCTGGCTGCCGCCGTTGAGGGTATTCGCCGTGCCCAATGCGGCGAGCAGCTCGGCATTTCGGTTGTCTGAAACCCCGTTGGAGTTGTAGTCAATCTCAAAACTGTCGCCCGACGCTGGCTGGCCCGTAATCCGGAACTGGAAGCCCTGGTATTCAGCACCACTGGCAGGATCGGGATTGAATAATTCGTTGGCGACACCCGCGGTGTAAGACCGGTTTGCCGGGCCAATGGGATTACCATTGACGTCCTCAACGGTATAAACGAGGCCCGTCCCCGGGTCGTTGAAGGTTACGGTAATGGGCCCGTTTGCCAGCTGTCCGGAGGACTGGAAAGCCGGCAGCAACGAATTGGTGAACGGGTTTCTGACATCCAGCATCGTGCCCTGATCGATCTTGCCCGTACCGATGTTACTGTCACCTGTCGTTGCCCGGATCGGGCTGGCAAAGGCAAGATCCTCCTCCCGGTTAACCACGAGACCAATGCTTTCTGCCGCGTTGCGGCTGGGCTGGATCAGGTACTTGTCACCGGCATTGAAGGTTCCACCCTCAACACGGATATTGAACCCGGGCATGCTGATTTCCGATTGCACCGGGTCCGGCAAACGGCCCTGGTTAACCGTGTCGCCGGTTCTCTGGTCAATCAACTCGTAGCTGCGACCGTCACCACTGAACTGCAAAGTCCAGCTGCCTGCTGCCAACGCCGAGCTGTCGGTGATCTCCACCGCCAGCTGACCATTACTGGACAACGAATTGTTTCCGTTCGCCACCACCCGGCTGCGCTGCGCCTCAAGTGAATTGATATCGGTGAAGAAGAGCCCGCCAAGATCACCCTCCAGATCCATTCCAATTTCATGCTGGTGGTTCATCGTGTCTGACAACGCAATCGCAATCCGGCCCAGCTCATCAGTTGCCGGCTTGAGCCCTTCGTTATCGAACCGAAGCAGACCGCCGAGTTTGCCCCCGGTAATCTGCTCATCGATGTTCAGGGTCCGCCCGCCATTGGTCAGCGTGAATTCGAGGCGTGTGGGGTCTTCTGCATTTTCCCGGGTTCCAAAAGTTGCGGCGTTACTGCCAACCACCAGGGACAGTCCATTAGAGAGCGACACATTGACCTGGCTGCCCTCCGTGGGCGTGACTTTTATACTCACCAACTCAGACAGCTGACGCAGTTTTTCGTCGCGCTTGTCCAATAGCTCGTTCGGCATTCTGCCCTGGGCAATGCCCGGAGATTCAGATATCGCCAGGTTCAGCTCGGCTATGCTTTTGATCAGCGTATTGGCATCTTTGACGCCCTGCTGCATCTGGGTCTTGATGGATTCCCTTTGCTGGATAAACTCCTGGTTCAGGGCCTGAAACCGGTTAACAATCTGCTGGGCCTCACTCAAAACCAACTGGCGCTGAGGCAATGAGGTGGGGTCTTCAGCGGCGTTCTGCAGGCTGGCAAAAAAGTTGTTCAGGGCGGTGCTCAGCCCGGTCGTTTCACCACCAAGCAGGTTATCAAGCCGGGACAGCTCAGAATTGAGAGTCTCCTGCTCACCATAGAGCGTGCTGTCTTCCCGAACCTGCTGTACCAGGTACTCGTTGGCAAGACGGCGGATATCGGTAACATTCACACCACTGCCAATGGTTCCCGCTCCGGTTCGCTGGCCTTCCTGCGTTTCAAACAGAACTTCCTGGCGGCTATAGCCCGGCGTATTGGCGTTGGTAATGTTATTGCCAGTGGTGTTCAGCGCCGCCTGATGACTCAGGATGCCGGTCAGACCAATACCTATCAGCCCTGCCATAACGTTTACTCCTTCATCCCGTCACTGCCAAGGGACAGCGTCATCAGTGAATCACGGTTCATGATCTGTCGGATCTTGCTGCCATACTCCGGATCCGTTGCGTAACCGGCCTCCTGAAGTTTTTCGGCAAACACCTCCGGCTGATCCGCTGCCGACAACACCTCCCGGTAACGAGGGTTTGATTCCAGGAACGAGACGTAATCCCGGAAGCTGGATTCGTAATCCCGGTAGGCCCGGAAACTGGCCTGCTCTTTCATGGGCAGGCCCTCGCGGTATTCTGTTGTAGTGATGGAAACGGCGTCGCCGTTCCACCGGCTGTCTGCTTTAATACCAAAGAGGTTAAAGCTTGGCTCGCCCTGCTCACCCCGGATCATATGCCGGCCCCAACCGGTTTCCAGGGCTGCCTGGGCCACCATCAGTTTCGGATCGATGCCAGTATCCTTGCCAATCCGCTCGGCCACGGGAAGCAAGGCACTCACGAAATGCTCCGGCGAATCGAACCGGTCCGGCAATTCGGACAGGCCTTTTTCTGGCGCTACCGTGGTTTCTTGTGCCACCGCGGCGACTTTCCGAACCTGTTCCGGCAGGCTTGGCGCAAGCGCCGGCAAACTCCGGTCATAATCCGCCAGAGAGGCCCGGTGGCCAGCCAGCTTGCCGCCTTCAGTGTCCATACCGGGAATCTGTCGGCTCAGCTGCCGGACCAGAGCCTCGGCAAGCCCCGTTCCCTGGCCACCGGACATGGTCAGACTCATCTGGCTATCGAACATATCGCGGTACAGATCGGACTGGTTGCTTTTCAGGTAATTACCCTCGGACAGCACGTCACCGGCCTTGCGCATGGACTTCAGCATCTCAGACAGGAACAGGCTCTCGAACTGGCGTGCCACTTCTTCCAGAGCTGCCCTTTTGTCGGTTCGTGCCTGCGTTTTCAGCGCATTGAGACCGCTGAAATCGGTGTACACCCTGGCCTGTTGAAGCGAATAGTCCTGCATCATGCCACCTAGATAACAATCAGCTCGGCACGCAGCGCACCGGCCTGTTTAAGAGCTTCAAGGACCGCCATAACGTCCCCTGGAGCGGCACCCACCTGGTTCACCGCCTGAACAATCTCATTCAGAGTGACTGCCGGGCCAAACTTGAACATACGGGCCGGATCTTCGGTAATCGCAATCTGGGAATCCGGTTCAACGGCCGTGTCGCCACCAGCAAACGGGTTCGGTTGCTCAACCTGAGGATTCTCCTGAATGGTCACTGTCAGGTTGCCATGGGTTACCGCTGCCGGGCTGACCTTTACGTTCTGCCCCACCACGATGGTGCCAGTCCGGCTGTTGATAACCACTTTTGCAGAGGTCTCGGCAGGATCGATGTCGATGTTTTCAAGAATCGACAGGAAGCTGACCCGCTGCGAGGGATCCCTTGGTGCACGCACAGACACCGACGTCGCGTCATGCGCATAAGCCATGTCAGGCCCCAAGTATCCGTTTACAGCTTCCACTACCCGGCGAGCCGTTGTGAAATCCGGATGCAAGAGGTTAAACGTAATGGTGTCTCCCCGGCTGAAAGGCGACGACACTTCACGCTCGATGGTGGCACCATTTGGAATCCGCCCTACGCTGGGCACGTTCACGGTAATTCTTGAACCATCCTGCCCCTGAGCACCAAACCCACCGACCACAAGGCTGCCCTGGGCCATGCCATAAACCTGGCCATCTGCGCCTTTCAGGGGGGTCATCAGCAACATGCCGCCGCGAAGACTGTCTGCGTTGCCGATAGAGGAAACGGTGATATCGATTTCCTGCCCGGCCTTGGCGAATGGCGGAAGTGTCGCGGTAACGGTTACCGCGGCGACATTGGCAAGATTCGGGTTCACACCCTCAGGCAGGGTTACACCGAACTGGTTCATCATATTGCGAAAGGTCTGGTTGGTGAACGGCGCCTTGTCTCCGGTCCCGTCCAGGCCAACCACCAGGCCGTAGCCCACCAGCTGATTATTCCGCACACCCTTGATCCGGGCGAGGTCCTTCAGGCGATCTGCCATAACCGGGCCTGCAACCATTGCCAGCACCAGTACCCAGGCGAACAACCGGCGAAGACTCATAACGGCCACCATTCACTGTTGAAGAAGCGGGCCAGCCAGCCCATCTGGTTAGCCTGGTCGAAATCGCCAGTGCCGCCATAGGCAAATCGGGCATCGGCAATACGGTTGGATGCCACCGTGTTATCCGGCTGAATATCTTCCGGGCGCACCAATCCTGTCAGGCGGATGTATTCATCACCATTGGTCAGCGACAACCACTTCTCACCACGGATCCGGAGCACGCCATTGGGCAGCACTTCGGTGACGGTCACGGTAATGCTGCCGGCGAGGCTGTTGCTCTGATCTGCTTCGGCCTGCCCTTCAAAGTCACGCTCCTGGTTCAGGGAGGTGGCAATGCCGAAGTTACTCTTGCCCAGCACCGTCGGCTCCGGAAGCGTGATCTCATTATTCTTGGAGATGCTGGTTTCGGCATTCTTGCTGGCCCGGGTAGACTCCTGAAGGTTTACCGTCAGAACATCACCCACGTTCAGTGCGACAGTGTCGCCATAGAAGTTATAGTTACGGGAAACCTGGTAAATGGAGCCGGACTCCGCATCTCTCTGCATCATGGCCTGAGGGCGCACCGGCGCATAATCGGGATCATCCGGAATTGCCCGGGGCCGGCTCATGGCGGTGCAGCCCTGCATTACGATCAGTACAACGACCATAGCCAGAGTGCTGATGCCCGGCATTTTCCGGCTGGATGTCATCAGGTTCATGACTTCACCTCTGGCGACGTTAGCCAATGTTGTTGGTAATGAACTGCAGCATCTGGTCCGTAGTCGAAACTACCTTCGAATTCATTTCGTAGGCGCGCTGGGTAGTAATCATGTTCACCAGCTCTTCAACCACTTCCACGTTGGAGGCCTCTACAGAGCCCTGTTCGATGCTGCCAAGCCCGGCCAGCCCTGCTTCACCTTCCGCGGGATCACCGCTGGCATTGGTAGCCTTGAACAGGTTGTTACCTATGGCCTGCAGCCCCTGAGGGTTTATGAAATCCGCAAGCGTTATCTGACCCAGGTTTACGGGTGCTGATTGGTCATCGGTTACCGCCGTCACCGTCCCATCCTTACCGATGGTTACCGTGGTAGCGTTCTCGGGGATGTTGATAGCCGGCTCCAGGGGGTAGCCATCCGGATTGACAACGTCACCATTGGCATTCAGCTGGAACTGGCCGTCCCGGGTATAGGCAATCTGGCCATCAGGCAACTGAACCTGCAGGAAGCCCCGGCCATTGATGGCCATATCCAGCGGCTGCTCGGTGATCTGAAGATTACCCTGGGAGAACTGTTTGGCGGTGCCCACAACCCGGACACCGGTACCCAGCTGAAGGCCAGAGGGCAGCTCCGAATTCTGGGTAGTCAGGCCACCGGGCTGCCGGTTGATCTGATACAGAAGATCCTGGAAGACCGCACGGTCCCGCTTGAACCCGACGGTGTTCACGTTGGCCAGGTTGTTGGAGATGGTGGACATGTTAGTGTCCTGCGCGCTCAAGCCGGTTTTGCTGACCCAAAGTGCTGGATGCATCTTGCTTACTCCTTGCCGGGGGCAATCAGGCGGCCAGTTTTTGCCGCTTCTGGCCCGCCAGGCCATTGTGTTCAGTCGTTACTAAAGGTTCTGCAACAGCCGTGCCGTTGCTTCGGAATTCTCATTAGCGGTCGTCATTACCTTTACCTGCATTTCGTATTGCCGGGAAAGCTGCAGGTTGGAGATCATCTCTTCCACCGCGTTCACGTTGGAGCTTTCAAGAAAGCCCGAGGCAACGCGCAGGTTTGCATCCGGAGGCTCAGGGCCATCAAGGGCCTGGTCCGGTTTACGCTGCATGTTGCCATCAAGTCCTTTTTCCAGCGCGTCCGCCGGCGGGTTGACCAGCTTCAGGCGATCCACCTCGACCAGCTGATCTGGAGGGCCGCCGACCGGAATGATGGAGATGGTGCCGTCAGCACCTATCTGGACATTGTCGAAGGGGGGAAGCGCAACCGGGCCGCCATTACCGAGCACAAGGTCGCCACCCGCCAAACGGACCAGGCCGTTGACATCCACCTGAAGACTGCCGCTACGGGTAAACACCTCTTTGCCCTGTTCGTTCTGGACGGCAAGCCATCCTTCACCCTCAAGGGCCACATCAAGTTTGCGGCCGGTTTCCATCAGGGCCCCGGCGGACTGGTCCGTACCGGGCCTTTCTGTCATGGCGTAAGCGCGGGTGGGATGGTGTCCCCCGAATACAGGCATGCTGCGGGCCTGGGCGAAATCCTTTTTGAAGCCGGTGGTGGCAACGTTCGCCAGGTTGTTGGCATGGGCACGCTGGGCCAGCATATTCTGCTTGGCGCCAGACATACCGATGTAGAGGGCTTTGTCCATGAGGAAAACTCCTGCCGGAATTTTGACTGTTTCCAGTCTTCCTGCAGGAGTCATGCCATATTCGCTAGAGCGCTAGATTAAAGAGCGCGAATTTAACGGAGATTGATGATGGTCTGGGTGACCGCATCGGAGGTTTCAATGGTCTTGGCATTTGCCTGATAGTTGCGTTGCGCAATGATCAGATTCACCAGCTCGGCAGACAAGTCCACATTGGACTCTTCAAGGGAACTGGCCTTAATAGCACCAAGGGTGCCGGTATCCGGTGCGCCAATGATTGGCTGGCCGGATTCGAAGGTTTCAACCCAGGAGGTATCACCCACTGGTGAAAGTCCGTTGGTATTGTTAAACGCCGCCAGAGCAACCTGACCCAGGGCCTGTGACTGGCCATTGGTGTACCGCGCGAACAGAACCCCCTGGTCAGACACATCGAGGCCGGACAGCCGGCCGGTGGTATAACCGTTCTGCTGTTGATCATTCACCCCAAAGGCAGCACCGTACTGGGTTGTGCCTCCCAGATTGATGACAAAAGCCGAAGTGGTCGGCGGCTCCGGAATCGGTGTCACGACCACCTCACCGGCAGCCGGGGGGCCGTCTGCGCCGTTCGGCTGTCCGGCGCTGTCCTTCGGAATCCAGTCATCAATCAGGATTTCGCCATTGGGATCGCCATTAACCGACTGAAGGGCGCCATCCTGATCGAAACGGGCTGTATAAGGCGTTACATCTGTACCGCCAACCATCTCGCCATCAATCTGGGCATAAACCGACCACTCACTGATGCCAACGCCATTGCCTGGAGAAGGGTTTTTCACGAAGAATTGGGTCAACTCGTGGGAATTGCCCAGGCTGTCGTAGACCGTGGTCGACGTGGCGTGGTTGTAGGTTCGCTGATCGAGAGGGTTGAATTCGTTTGTGATACGGATCGGCGAGGCATTGAAAGCTGTCTCAAAGGCGCCATCTGTCGGATCGTCAATAGCCGCGACAACCCGGTCTGCAGTCACGTTTACCTCGCCGAGTACCGGACCCGGATTGGTTGTCGTTGTACCGTCTCCGAATGAATAATCGAGGGTTTCGCCCTGATTGTGAATCACACGAAGAACATCTGTGCCCGTTCCATCATCGACAATTGAAGCCGATATTGCGGTTTCGCTGGAATTATTGATTGAATCAACAAGATCCTGCAGAGACGTGATGTTGTTAGTGTCCAGCGCCAATGGCGCACTGTTTATGTTCAGACTGAACGTAAAATTACCGGTGGTATTGGCACTGGTAATAAAGGCGTCAGTGATTCCGTTAGCCGTTGCCGTCGTGGTTGCCGACGCGCTCAGCCCGGGAGCATCACTGATGCTGGCAGCGGCTTGCCGTGCAGTTGCGGCAGGATCGATGGCCACATTCAGATCTGGCGAGCCGTCCGTATATTGAACATCAAAGCTCTCGCCCTGAATGCTGGCGACCGATAAAGGCCCGATGTCCCGCACCCGGGTTTCCAGCACCGATTGCCTGGAATCCAGGTTCAGATCGGTATCCAGATTCGTGGTACGCCGCGGTGCCAGGTTATCCGTCTGGATCTGGAGATCGCCGCGGATACCCGAGAGGTTGCCATCATCATCGGCCGTGTAGCCCTGAACACGCATGTTCTGGTTGTTGGTAACGTAGCCTTCCTTATCGATACCGAACTGCCCGGCCCGGGAATAACGAATCTCGCCACCGTTGTTAAGGATAAAGAAGCCGTCACCGCTGATGGCCATATCCAGGCCGTTGTCGGTGAAACTGATGTTGCCCTGGCCGAAGGACTGCTTCACATCCTGAACCCGCACACCATCCCCGATCGGATTGGTACCGGCGCTCAGAAAGCCACTGGCATAGAGATCACCGAACTGGGCCTTACTGCCCTTGAAGCCAGTGGTGCTGGCGTTGGCAATGTTGTTACCGGTGACGTCCAGATCCACCGATGCCGCACGAAGGCCGCTCAAACCTGTATTAAATGCCATGGTTCACCCCTTGGTGTTTCACCGGTATCAGTTAATTTGTTTCACATCAGACAAGGCAATGGAGCCCATGCCTGCAAGATTCAGGGTAATGGAGCCGCCCTGGCCCAGGGAGACGCTGTCAACATTGGCGCTCACCATGGTCGACAGCTGCTGCTGCCCATCGGGGTAGGAAGCCTCGGCCACAACCCGATAGGGTCCTGGCGGCAAAGGATTGCCGTTGCCGTCCTGGCCATCCCAGCGGAAAGAAGTCACACCGGCCGGACTGCTACCCATATCAATCTGGCGCACCAGTTCACCGTTCTGGCCCTGAATCGAAAGCCGAAGCCCGCCGGTCGAGGCCGGCACTTCGATGGTGCCGCTGATTTCGCCGTCCGCGCCAAGAATCCCGATCTGCGAGGGCGCAAGTACGGTTTTGCCGACCATGGCAGACGCCTGCAGCGCCTGGGTGGAGCGGAACTGACCCACCACATCTTCAACGGTGCCGGAGAGGTTCTGCATCTCTTCCAGAGAGCTGAACTGGGCCAGCTGGGAGATGAATTCACCGTTGTCCTGTGGCTCCAGCGGGTTCTGGTTTTTCAGCTGCGCCAGCATCAGTTCCATGAACTCGTTCCGGCCCAGCTCACTGGTGCCCTTGCCGCCATCCTGATTCTTCAACTGGTACTGGCTCAGAACATCCGACGCGTCTGTTGCGTTTATTGCGCTCATTTTATGCTCCTCACCGTGTTACTGCTGACCAAGAGTCAGAATGCGCTGCATCATGGACTTGGCAGTGTTCATGACATCCACATTCATCTGGAAACTTCTGGACGACGACATCATGTCTGCCATCTCTTCAACCACATTCACATTGGGGTAAAAGACATAGCCGTCTTCATTGGCCGCCGGGTGTTGGGGCTCGAAGCGCATCTGCAGCTCCGCATCGCTCTCCACAATGCCTTCAACCTGTACTCCGGCTCCCGGCCCCTGATTTTCAGCCATCGGGAAACCGCCCTGGCCCGGGTTCATCAGTGACTGCTGGATGGCCGAGAAAACCGGCTTCCGGGCCCGGTAGGTCTCCTCAGTACTGGAGCTGGCCGTCTCGGCATTGGCAATGTTGGAAGCGGTTGTATTCAGCCGCAGTGATTGCGCTGTCATGCCGGAACCGGCGATATCAAAAATGCTGCCCAGTGACATGAAATATCTCCTTCGCTAAGCCCGGGACTGCGGCTTATTCGCCTTTAATAGCTTTGGTCAAACCACTGAACTTGCTGTTCAGGAACTGGAAGCTGGCCTGAAAGTCCATGGCGTTACGCATGAAGCGCGTCTGCTCCTGCTGGGCATCCACGGTATTGCCGTCGACTGACGGCTGATGTGGCACCCGGTACAGAAGGTCGCTGTCTGAGGCAGACAGGGAAGTATCCATGTGGGCCTCGTTCGTTTTGGCCATCTGGAAGCCGCTCATGGACTCCTGGGCCTTCTGCATCATCGCCTGGAAATCCACATCGCGGGCCTTGAAGCCCGGGGTGTCAGCGTTTGCCAGATTGTTTGCCAGAACTTCGGCACGCTTGACCCGCGCTTCCACCGCGTGCTGATGAATGCCCAAAGCCTTATCGAACGTAATTGCCATGTTGCCTCCCGAAAACTGCACCAGTACGCCGACCTGTTTTTGCCGGCTGTGCTCTCTGACAGGATTAAAGCAAGGTGGATGCCAGAATTCGAAAGGCGCTCCAAATAGTGAAAGACGCCAGTGTTGACGGGGTTCGCAGGGCTGGTGAGAGAAAACGCGAAGGGTTAACGGGAGGAAAAAGTCGCGAAAGCGGCAAACTGCTTCCCCCGACCCAAGCCGCGGGAAGCAGTTACCGGTTAAGGCCAGTTACGGACAAACTCGTCAACCCCGGGGCGGGGAACCGCAGGTTTTACAATCGAAACACTCCCGGTGTAGAGAAAGCCGACAATCTGCTCATGCTCATCCAGCCCAAGCCCCGCGTGAACGGCTGAATGATAGGCAACGGCGCCGGTACGCCACATCACACCATAACCGGCATCCTGAAGGGCGAGCTCCAGAAAGCTCATGCTGGCAGCAGCAGACATTACCTGCTCCACTTCCGGAACCTTGGGGTGGGTTCTCGGCGAGGCGATGCCGATAATGACCATGGGCGCGCGCAGAGGCGCACGCCGGAGCTTTTCAATTTCCCGCTCGTCACTGTTGTTAGCGCAGGTGGAGGCAAACAGCTCCCCGAGGGCCTCCAGCCCCTCACCTTCCACCACCAGAAAACGCCAGGGCCGAAGCAAGGCATGGTCTGGAGCGCGGGCGGCGCAGGCAAAGGCCCTGTTCAGGGTTTCCCGGTCCGGCGCGGGCGCCTCCAGTCTGGGTTCAGAGGACCGGTTGAGCAGGAAATCTGTAACTGCTGTCATATCGTCTCGCTATTTTATGACTGTGTAAAAATGGGTAAGAGCACAATTGCTGGCTGTGAATTGTGGGTTGTACGTAATGCTGTTAATCTTTAGTCGTAGTCGGCGCTGCCAACAATTATAAAATGCCGCAGTCCTACAATGGTGAGAAGCAGCACAATGAGCAACCAGCGAACCTTCAACAACTTTTCTGAATTCTATCCTTACTACCTTGAAGAACACAGCGATGTAACCTGTCGTCGACTGCACTTCGTTGGCAGCCTCCTGGTTCTTCTGGTCGCCGTCTGGGCACTGGTTTCCGGCAAGCTGGTGTGGCTGCTGGCCCTGCCGGTCATCGGCTATGGCTTTGCCTGGGTTGGCCATTTCAAGTTTGAGCAAAACCGCCCTGCAACCTTCCAGTTCCCACTGTACAGCCTGATGGGTGACTGGGTCATGTTCCGGGACATGCTCATTGGCCGGATCCGTTTCTGAGATGATGAGCGTACCGGCCGACCTGCGCAATGCCAGCACTTCCGCTGTCAAGTCGATGGCTACTGAAGCCCCCGGCAGCCCAATAGCCATACCACCCATGCCGGATTACAGCGGCCGAATACTGGCGTATACGTCTACGGCTGCGATTATCGTGGCCGGGGTTCTCCAGGGCGCCTTTCCCCAGCAGCTGCTCTGGCTGGTGGCTGGCGCCCTGATATGGCCCCACATCGCCCACACGTTAACCCGGAAGACCTTCCTCAGGAACTCCACCCGAATCCGGCAAAAAATGCTCATTCTGGATTGCGTGTTCGGTGGCGCGTTCATCGGCTGCATTGGCCTGATCGTTATACCTTCCCTGTCCGTGGCCCTGATGCTGATGTTTAGCTGCCTTATCGTGGGCGGTATCCGCCAGTGGCTGCTCGGCACCATTTTCATGGCTGCGGCAATTGCCATTGCCGTCGCCATCCTCGGCCCGGCTGAAGGCCCGCATTCACCACTTTTGACCAGCATGGTATCGATTCTCTCCACAGGGCTGTATATCTGCGTTACCGCCTACTATTCGCACCAGCAGGCCCGGGCACTGATGCTGGCCAAGACCCAGATCCAGAACCAACGGGAACAGTCGATTGCCCTGTCCCACAAGCTGTCCAAGTACCTCTCGCCCCAGGTGTGGCAATCCATCTTTACCGGGGAGCGGGATGTGCGCCTGGAAACCCAGCGCAAGAAACTGGCGGTATTCTTTTCAGACATCAAAGGCTTCACCGAACTCTCCGAAGAGATGGAGCCGGAAGCGCTAACCGAGCTGCTGAATCACTATTTCAATGAGATGTCAGAAGTAGCCCTCAAATACGGCGGCACAATCGACAAGTTCGTGGGCGACTCAATCATGGTGTTCTTCGGCGACCCCACCAGCCGGGGGCAACGGGAAGACGCCTTTGCCTGCGTATCCATGGCAATCGACATGCGCAAGCACATGAAAATCATGCGCCAGAAATGGCGTAGCCAAGGCATCAAGACCCCTCTGGAAATCCGCATGGGCATCAGCACCGGTTACACCACCGTGGGCAACTTCGGTGCCGAGAACCGGATGGATTACACCATCATCGGCAAGGAAGTGAATCTGGCCAGCCGCCTTGAATCCCTGGCGGAACCCGGCGAGATCCTGGTGTCCTACGAGACATTTTCGCTCATCAAAAACAAGATCATGTGCCGGGACAAAGGCGAAATAACCGTGAAAGGATTCGGCAAACCGGTGCCGATCTACGAGGTGGTAGATTTCCGGCGGGACATGGGCCCCAACCGCAGCTTCATGGAACACGAGCACAGCGGCTTTGCCATC
>AZIH01001793.1_pt1 | contig 35672 bp, 30 predicted proteins | sample 359041 | NCBI WGS metagenome assembly AZIH01 (sample SAMN02429716, study PRJNA222664) | marine sediment metagenome | biome: Sediment sample; isolation source: enrichment culture of sample MGS-ANC(UA) from oil contaminated site at the... | place: Italy: Ancona | collected 2012-02-14 | depth 6 m m
CGGACGGAAACCATTAAGACGCACGGTACGCGCGGTTTCCTGCAGGCGTTTCTGGACCGCCTGGTCAATTTCCTGGGCGGGCACACCAATCGTCATGCGACGCTCGATGTTGGAGGTCGTTTCAACAGACACTTGCATGGAAGATCCTCAAATTACAGGTTCGGTATGTGAATGAAATTAAACATAAAGGTCCGGTTTCGGGGGAACTCCCGCAAAGGACCGAAAATTAAAAGCCGGTAGTTTATCATGCTTTGCCCCGCCGAGAGAATCACCTGGCAAAGCACTTTGAACCGCATCTCTTATAGGACCGGCAAAACCACTAGAATTCAGAGTTGGGGACGAAACCGGAAAAAGAAAGGCGAAATAACAAAAAGAAAGGGTGGTGCGCGAGGAGAGACTCGAACTCTCACGGGTTGCCCCACTGGAACCTAAATCCAGCGCGTCTACCAGTTCCGCCACTCGCGCACAACGGGATGAGGAATAACCGAGGGCAAGACTGCCATCAATACATTCACCAAACGCGGAATCAAACCAGAAAGAAAAGTGGGGTGGACGAAGGGGATCGAACCCTCGACCGCAGGAGTCACAATCCTGAGCTCTACCAACTGAGCTACGTCCACCACATAGGGACATACCTTTCGGTACCTTCCTTCTGACGACTGAGTCGTCAACATTGCAACTTTGCCGGTTACGGTCGCTCCGCCGCGGACCAAGCCAACGACCTGATGGCGCGCCCGGCAGGACTCGAACCTGCGACCACCCGCTTAGAAGGCGGGTGCTCTATCCAGCTGAGCTACGGGCGCTTGACCGTTCGCCCACCTGAACATTCAGAAAATGGTCGGGGTAGAGAGATTCGAACTCCCGACATCCTGCTCCCAAAGCAGGCGCGCTACCAGACTGCGCTATACCCCGATTGAACTGAACAACAAGTGCTTCAGCAAAGTTGGCGCGCATATTACCGGCGCCGGCGGGTCCCGTCAACACGGAATTTTAAATTCCCTGAGACAACGGCTCTTCACTGACAAAGCACCGCCACAAAAGTTCCACCGAAGCAGGCCCCCACACCCTCCAATTGGAGTTCCGACGGAAGCATGAGACAATGCCCGGCCTCCAATTTACCGATGCCCAAGCGACAAGACGAGACATGACCGCCAAAATAATCAACGGAAAAGAAATTGCCGCCGAAGTAAGACAGCAGGTCGCCATTGGCGTGGAAGCCCGCAGACAGCAAGGACTTAGAGCCCCGGGGCTTGCCGTGGTCCTGGTCGGCGACGATCCCGCCTCTCATGTATACGTAGGCAACAAGCGCAAGGCCTGTGATGAAGCCGGAATCCTCTCCCTTTCCTATGACCTGCCGGCAGACACCTCCCAGGACGCTCTAGAGGCTCTGATAGACGAACTGAACGAGAATCCGACGGTAGACGGGATCCTGGTGCAACTTCCCCTCCCCGACCATCTGGATGCAGACCCCATTCTTGTAAAGATCCGGCCAGACAAGGATGTGGACGGCTTTCACCCCTACAACATCGGCCGGCTGATGCAGCGCAAACCCACCCTGCGCCCCTGCACTCCTGCGGGCGTCATCACCCTGCTCGACAGCATCGGCACACCTTACAAGGGCCAGCACGCCGTGATTGTGGGCGCGTCCAACATTGTCGGGCGGCCAATGAGCATGGAGCTGCTTCTCAAGGGCGCGACCACTACCGTTTGCCACCGGTTCACACCGAATCTGGAGAAGTTCGTCCGGGAAGCGGACATTCTGGTGGCAGCCGTTGGCAAACCCGGCCTGATCAAGGGAGAGTGGGTGAAGCCAGGCGCAACGGTGATTGATGTGGGCATCAATCGGATGGAAGACGGCAAACTGCATGGCGACGTGGATTTCAAGGCTGCGTCTGAGAGGGCCGCCTACATCACGCCGGTTCCGGGTGGCGTTGGCCCCATGACCATTGCCACCTTGCTGCAAAACACCCTGTACGCAGCGGACGTGCTGCACAGAGACTGAACTCCAGCCGTGTTGGATTCGGTGAAGCCGTAACCCGACAAGCCAAAAAAAACCCCGCCGAAGCGGGGTTTTTTATGCGCAGGGCTTACTGCCCGTACTTGGCTTTCGCCTTCAGACGGTAGGCGTGCAGCAGTGGCTCGGTGTAGCCGTTCGGCTGCTCTCGGCCCTTGAGAACCAGGTCCAGCGCTGCCTGGAAGGCCACACTGTCATCGAAGTTCCCGGCCATCGGGCGATAGGCCGGATCACCGGCGTTCTGCTTGTCGACCACGGCCGCCATGCGCTTCATGGTTTCCATGATCTGTTCCCCGGAACAGATACCATGGTGCAGCCAGTTAGCCAGCAACTGCGATGCAATCCGCAGGGTGGCGCGGTCTTCCATCAGGCCCACATCATTGATATCAGGCACTTTGGAACAACCAACACCCTGATCAATCCAGCGTACAACATAACCCAGAATACCCTGGGCGTTGTTGTCCAGCTCCTGCTGGATGTCTTCCGCGCTCAGTGACGAGGGATCGTCCATCACCGGCACCGTCAGAATGTCATCCAGGGAAGCACGGGTACGGCTCTCCAGCTCTTTCTGAACATCAGCCACGCTGACCTGATGGTAATGGGTGGCGTGCAGGGTCGCTGCAGTGGGAGACGGAACCCAGGCGGTGTTGGCGCCGGCTTTCGGATGACCGATCTTGGCTTCCAGCATGCCCGCCATCAGATCCGGCATGGCCCACATGCCCTTGCCAATCTGGGCAACGCCACGGAAACCGGTCTCCAGACCGATGTCCACGTTCCACTGTTCGTAGGCGTTGATCCAGGTTGCCTGCTTCATCGCCCCTTTACGAATGAACGGACCCAACTCCATGGAGGTATGGATCTCGTCACCAGTGCGGTCCAGGAAGCCCGTGTTGATGAACACGGCACGCTCTCTGGCGGCATGGATGCAGGCCTTCAGGTTAACCGTGGTGCGGCGCTCCTCGTCCATGATGCCGACTTTCAGGGTAAAGCGTGGCATACCGAGAGCGTCTTCAACGCGGCCAAAGAATTCGTTGGTGAAAGCCACCTCTTCAGGACCGTGCATCTTCGGCTTGACGATGTACATGGAGCCTTTAGTGCTGTTCTGGAAGGTGCCACTGCCCTTCATGTCGTGGATGGCGATCAGAGACGTGACCAGGCCGTCCATCAGGCCTTCAGGCACTTCGCTTCCATCTTTCAGCAGGACAGCGGGGTTGGTCATCAGGTGACCGACATTACGGATGAACATGAGACTCCGCCCTTTCAGGGCCAGCTCGCTGCCGTCCGGCGCGGTGTATATGCGATCCGCGTTCATTTTACGGGTCATCTGCTCACCACCTTTCTCGAAGGTTTCCTGCAGATCTCCTTTCATCAGACCCAGCCAGTTACGGTACGCCAGCGCCTTGTCGTCTGCATCAACGGCGGCAACCGAGTCTTCGCAGTCCATGATGGTGGTCAGGGCAGACTCCATCAGTACATCCTTCACATTGGCGCCGTCGTCTTTGCCAATTGGGTGGCTGGCGTCAATCTGGATCTCGAAGTGCATGCCGTTCTTGACCAACAGCACACCAGTAGGTGCATCGGCGGCACCGGTGTATCCGACAAAGCCCGCCTCATCTTTTAGGCCAGTGGCATCACCATTCTGGAGCTTGACCACCAGCTTGCCACCCTCAACCAGGTACTTGGCAGCGTCTTTGTGGCTGCCGGAGGCGAGCGGTGCGGAGCTATCCAGCAGATTGCGGGCCCACTCGATCACCTTGGCGCCACGCACCGGGTTGTAGCCACGGCCCTTGTCAGCGCCGCCTTCCTCGGAGATCGCATCGGTACCGTACAGAGCATCGTACAGGCTGCCCCACCGGGCGTTTGCCGCGTTCAGCGCGAAGCGGGCGTTCATGATCGGAACAACCAGCTGCGGACCAGCCATGGTGGCAACTTCCGGATCCACGTTGGAGGTGGAAATCTTGAATTCGGCTGGCTCGTCGACCAGGTAACCGATGTCTTTCAGGAAAGACTTATACTCGGCCATGTCCAGCTTCTGACCCTTGTGGTCCCGGTTCCAGCTGTCCATTTTTTCCTGGATCGCGTCGCGCTTGGCCAGCAGCTCACGATTGCGTGGCGCCAGCTCGTTCACGATCGCGTCAAATTCTGCCCAGAATTTGCCGGCATCGATTCCGGTGCCCGGAATAGCTTCATTGTTTACGAAGTCATACAGATTTTTTGCGACCTGAATGCCGCCGACTTGTACGCGTTCTGTCATCGTTGTCTGCCTCAGTGGGTTACGTTTCCCGACTCCCCCTTCGTCTTGAGGGGGCATTCTAATTTGTGCGCCGCATTGTAAGGGAAAATCCTTACAAGATCATTCCTGCAGGCGCAAAACTGGTCTGACCAATCACCGTTAATTCGAAACTCAAGCTCGGCGCCAACTGGTTCCCTCGCGGGAATCGTCCAGAATAATGCCCTTGTCCGCCAGCTCATCCCGGATCCGGTCAGCTTCGGCAAAATCCTTCGACTTGCGGGCATCCGCCCTGGCCTGGATCAAGGCTTCAATGTTTTCCGCACTCAACTCACCGCCGGCGCCCCCCTGGAAGAAAGCCTCCGGATCCTGTTGCAGCAGGCCAAGCACACTGCCCAGCCTGACCAGGACAGTAGCACTGCGCTTCGCCTCCTCTTCCCGCCCGTCCCGACGATGCTGATTGATCTCGTTGGCGACGGCATGCAATACCGCAATGGCGCCTGCGGTATTGAAATCATCATCCATTGCTTCGGCAAACCGCTGGTCATGCTCTGTTTCCGGTACATCCGCCGCTTTCGCGGGCACAATGCCGCGCAGCGCATGGTAAAGCCGGGTGAGGGTTCGACCGGCCTCGGCCAGGTTCTCCTCGGAATAGTCCACCTGGCTCCGGTAATGACTGGAAACCAGGAAATACCGAACCACTTCCGCCGGGTACTTTTCCATAATCTCGCGGATGGTGAAGAAATTGCCCAGGGATTTGGACATCTTCTCCTTGTTTACCCGAATGGCACCAGCATGCATCCAGGTATTGACGAATGTATGGCCGGTGGCGCACTCGGACTGGGCAATCTCGTTTTCATGGTGCGGGAACAACAGATCTGGGCCGCCGCCATGAATATCAAAGGTGTCGCCCAGGCAGGAGGTGGACATGGCCGAACACTCGATGTGCCAGCCGGGTCGGCCATCACCCCAGGGTGAAGGCCAGCTGACCTCTCCCGCTTTGGCGGCTTTCCACAACGCAAAATCCGCGGGGCTGCGCTTGGCCTCCTGAACATCGACCCGGGCACCCGCCAGAAGATCTTCCAGCTTCTTCTTGCTGAGCTTGCCGTACCCTTCAAAGGAATCAACGGCAAAATACACATCGCCGTTATCGGCAGCATAGGCATGCCCGCCAGAGATCAGCTTGTGGATCATCGCGATGATTTCGTCGATAAACGCGGTGGCCCGGGGCTCATCATTGGGAGACAGCACACCCAGGCGTGCCTCGTCTTCGTGCATGGCCTGGATCATGCGTCCCGTAAGTTCATTGTAGGGCTCACCGTTTTCATCCGCCCGGCGCAGAATCTTGTCGTCGATATCGGTGATGTTGCGAACGTAATCCACCTCATAACCACGGTGGCGCAGGTAACGGGTGACCACATCAAATGCCACCAGAACCCTTGCGTGGCCCAGATGGCAGTAGTCGTAGACTGTCATGCCACAGACGTAGATCCGGACCTTCCCGGGCTCAATGGGCCGGAACTCTTCCTTCTGCTGGGTCAGCGTGTTGTAGATGCGGATCACTTGCCCCCCTTACCCCAGGAATCCCTGAGCGTTACGGTTCGGTTGAAAACCGGCCGGCCGGCACTGGCGGTGTGCTCCTGGTCGCAGAAGAAATAACCCTCCCGTTCGAACTGGTATGGCAGCACGGTAAGAGGCTCTGCCAAACTCTTCTCAACCCGGGCACCCTTGAGAACGACCAGGGATTCAGGGTTCAGATGATCCATCAGATCACCGTCCTTATCGCTGTCCGGCGATTCATGGTTGAAGAGGCGGTCGTACAGGTTGATGTCCGCTTCCACACTGTCCGTCGCAGACACCCAGTGAACAACGCCGTTCGGCTTGTAGCCCTCGGGATTCACACCCAGGGTATTCGGATCGTATTCGCACTTGAGCTCAACAATCTCGCCACTGTCATCTCGAATAACTTCCCGACACGTCATCACGTATCCGCCCCGCAAGCGTACCGCCTGATCCGGCGCCAGCCGCTTCCATTTGCGCGGAGGCTCCATTTCGAAATCCTCGCGGTCAATAAAAAGGGTCTGGGTCCAGGGTACTTCGCGCTCACCCATTTCCGGATTTTGCGGGTGCACCGGGAGCGTCAGGGTCTCACTCTGATCGGCCGGGTAATTAGTCAGCGTCACCTTCAGTGGACGCATTACACACATGGCGCGCGGGGCCCGATTGTTCAGGTCTTCCCGGATGGCATGTTCCAGCATGCCCACATCCACGGTGCCGCCGGCCTTGTTCACGCCGATCATGTCACAGAAGGTGCGAATGGATTCGGGTGTATAGCCGCGCCGGCGCATACCGGAAATAGTGGGCATTCGCGGATCATTCCATGAATCGACAACACCTTCGTCCACCAGACGCTTGAGCTTGCGCTTGGACGTAATGGTGTAATTCAGGTTCAGCCGGGCAAACTCGATCTGGCGCGGATGGCAGGGGCTTGAGATGTTATCCAGGACCCAATCATACAGCGGCCGGTGGTCTTCAAATTCCAGGGTGCACAGGGAGTGGGTGATCCCCTCCATGGCATCGGAAATCGGGTGGGTGAAATCATACATCGGGTAGATGCACCATTTGTTACCGGTCTGATGGTGCTCAGCGTAACGGATACGGTAAAGAATCGGGTCCCGCAGGTTAATGTTCGGCGACGCCATATCAATCTTGGCACGCAGAACCAGCTCTCCGTTCTGGTACTTGCCATCGCGCATGTCGCGGAACAGCTGCAGGCTCTCTTCAACCGGACGGTCCCGGTAGGGGCTGTTTCTGCCCGGCTCTCTAAGGCTACCCCGGTACTCGGCCATTTCGTCGGCTGACAACGCGCACACGTACGCCTTGTCCCGGGTGATCAGTTCTTCGGCGAAATCATAAAGGGCATCGAAGTAATCCGATGCGTAGCGCACGTCCCCGGCCCATTTGTAGCCAAGCCACTCCACATCCTGCTTGATGGCATCAATGTATTCCTGGTTCTCTTTTTCCGGATTGGTGTCGTCAAACCGCAGGTTGCATTCGCCGGAAAAGGTTTCGGCGATACCAAAGTTCAGGCAGATCGATTTGGCGTGGCCAATGTGCAGGTAGCCATTGGGCTCAGGCGGGAAACGGGTAACCACCTTTCCGGTGTGTTCGCCGTTGGCGATGGCGTCTTCGATCAGGCTCTGGATAAAGTTGTGGGCTTTCTTCGACTCGGCGCTCATACAATCTCTGTTAAAAGGGAGTGAATCTTAAACCGCGTATTATACTCACAAATCCTTGCCGGACTCATGCATAGAGGGAAACTCTTGAGTACAATGAGGCTTTTAACGCAATCAACCTTTCTGAACAGGAAACCCTGATGATTCTGCTGACAACCAACTACGGTGACATCAAGCTGGAACTGGATTACGACAAGGCTCCGGAAACCGCCAAAAACTTTGAACAGTACGTTCGCGACGGCTTTTACGATGGCCTTATTTTTCACCGTGTGATCAGCAACTTCATGGTTCAGGGTGGTGGTTTTGAGCCGGGAATGAAGCCGCGCAAAACCCGGGACTCGATTCAGAACGAAGCGGACAACGGCCTGAGTAACATGCAGGGAACCGTTGCCATGGCGCGCACCATGGATCCGCATTCCGCCACCGCCCAGTTCTTCATCAATGTTGAAAACAACGGCTTCCTGGACCACACCGCCAAGAACGCGGAAGGCTGGGGCTACTGCGTATTCGGCAAAGTGGTTGAAGGCATAGAGACGGTAAATGCCATTCGTGCTGTGCGCACAACCATGCGCGCCGGCCATCAGGATGTTCCGGCAGACGACGTGGTTATCGAGAAAGCGGAAGTTCTGGAGGACGGGGGCGCAGCGTGACCACGCTGTTTATCTCGGATCTTCACCTGGAAGAGTCACGCCCGGACATCACCGAGGCCTTTCTGGTCTTTCTTGATGAAAAAGCGGCCGGGAAAGAGCAGCTCTTCATCCTTGGCGACTTTTTCGAGGCCTGGATCGGCGACGATGAGCGCACCCCGCTGCAGGAACAGGTTGCGACCGCCCTCCGCAAAGTAAGCGAGAGCGGCACCGAAATCTTCCTGATGCACGGTAACCGGGATTTCCTTATCGGAGAGGACTTCTGCAATCGTGCAGGCGCAACTTTGCTTGATGACCCCACCGTGGTCGATCTCTATGGCACCCCCACCCTGCTGATGCACGGGGACAGCCTGTGCACCGCCGATGTGGAGTACCAGAAGTTCCGTGCCAACATGCGCAATCCCCAGTGGCAGCAGATGACTCTTCAACGGCCCCTGAAAGACCGCCAGCAGATGGCCCGCCAGCTGCGGGAAATCAGCATGGCGAAGAATCAGGGCAAGGAGGAATTCATTATGGATGTCACCCCGGAAGAAGTGGTGAAGGAGATGGAAACCCACGGTGTTCAGCGCCTGATCCATGGCCACACCCACCGACCTGCCGTGCATGAATTGATGGCCAGTGGCGAACGGGCAAAACGCATTGTTCTGGGAGACTGGGACAAGAACGTCTGGTGGCTGGAAGTCCGGTCCGGCGAGGAACCGGTACTTCAAAAACAACCTCTGTGATAAGCACAGGGCCGGATCGCAATCCGGCCCTGTTTGCGGGTTTCAGTGCTGCAAGATCTGCTCGAGGAACTTCCGGGTTCGCGGTTCTTTAGGATTCGAGAAGAACTCCTCGGGCGGCGCCTCCTCCACAATTTCGCCGGCGTCCATGAAAATCACCCGGTCTGCCACGGTTTTAGCGAAACCCATTTCGTGGGTCACGCAGATCATGGTCATGCCACTTTTCGCCAACTCCACCATGACATCAAGCACTTCCTTGATCATTTCCGGATCCAGTGCCGACGTAGGCTCATCGAACAGCATGATCTTGGGCTTCATACACAGGGCCCGGGCGATGGCCACACGCTGCTGCTGACCGCCAGACAACTGGCCGGGATACTTGTTGGCCTGATCGGGTATTTTCACCCGTTCAAGGTATTCCATCGCCGACGCTTCCGCTTCCTTGCGCGGAATTTTCCTCACCCAGATGGGAGACAGGCAACAGTTCTCCAGAACGGTCAGATGCGGGAACAGGTTGAAGTGCTGAAACACCATTCCAACTTCCCTGCGAACGCTGTCGATCTGCCGGACATCGTCCGTCAGTTCAACATCATCGACAATAATCTTGCCCTTCTGGTGTTCTTCCAGACGATTGATACAACGGATAAAAGTCGATTTCCCCGAGCCAGAGGGACCACAAATGACAATCCGCTCGCCCTGTTTGACGGTAAGGTTGAGGTCCTGGAGAACATGAAATTCCCCGTACCATTTGTGCATGCCCTCGACCCGGATGATATCCGGTTTCTGACCGGCCTGCCCGGACGACGAAGTTTGCGCTTCAGAATTCTGAGTTTGTTCTGACATAGGGTTACCCATCAGGATTTATGACCGGTGTCGAGTTTGCGTTCAAGGTTCTGACTGTATCTCGATATTCCGAAACAGAAGATCCAGAAACAGAAAGCCACGAAGACGTAACCTTCCACGGCAACATTCTGCCAGGCCGGATCTGTCACTGTGGATTGCACTGTCCCGAGAATATCGAAGAGGCCGATAATCAGCACCAGCGTGGTGTCCTTGAACAACGCTATAAACGTGTTGACGATTCCGGGGATGACCATCTTGAGCGCCTGGGGCAGAATAACCAGCCCCATCCTGCGCCAATATCCGAGCCCCAGCGCACTGGCCGCCTCATACTGACCTCTCGGGATTGCCTGCAAGCCTCCCCGTATGACCTCCGCCATATACGCGGACTGCCAGAGCGTAATACCAATCAGCGCCCTTGCAAGCTTTTCGAAATTGACACCCTCGGGAAGAAACAGCGGCAGCATCACCGACGCCATGAACAGCACGGTAATCAGCGGCACGGCTCGCCAGACTTCAATGAAAACGACACAAAGGCCGCGAATGATAGGCATCTCAGAGCGACGCCCCAGAGCCAGAAGAATACCGATTGGCAGCGAGGCGATAATCCCGATGTACGCGAGAATAAGCGTTAGCATCAGGCCGCCCCATTTTGTGCTCTGGACCTCCTCAAGACCGAAAGACCCTCCCGGTATCAGGAAATACCCAACGACAGGCAGGCCAAAGATACCGAACAGACCCAACCACTTCCGGCCCGGAAATCGGTCGATAAACTGAGGAACAAAGGCCACGGCAAGCAGCAGGAACATGACATTTACCCGCCATTGCAGGTCGTCCGGATAAAACCCGTAGATAAAGAAGTTCAGACGCTGGCTGATGAACAGCCAGCAGGCTCCGGCCCCGGTACAGTCCTTCGCATCATTTCCAACGAAGGTCGCATCGAGCAAGAACCAGTTGAGCAAAGGCCCGACGCTGGTCACGATCAGATAGCCCACCGCCAGAGTCAGTACCGTGTTGTACCAGCCCGAAAACAGATTTTCCCGCATCCATTTGATGGGCCTGAGCGCTTTTTTGGGTGCCTTCATGGTTGACTCGGTCATCATCGCTCCTTAATGGCCACAGCCCGGTTGTAGATATTCATGAACAGCGAGATCAGCAGACTGATCGTGAGGTATACCGCCATCGTCATTGCGACAACCTCAACAGCCTGTCCTGTCTGGTTCAGTGTCGTACCCATAAACACAGCGACAAGATCCGGATAGCCAATAGCGGTAGCGAGCGAGGAGTTTTTGACCAGGTTCAGATACTGGCTGGTCAGCGGGGGAATGATGACTCGCATGGCTTGCGGGATAACCACCAGCCTCAGGGTCAGTCCACTCGGTAACCCAAGAGCTTTGGATGCTTCGGTCTGTCCCTTGCTGACAGACAGGATCCCGGACCGCACGATTTCAGCGATGAAGCTGGCGGTGTACAGAGAAAGCGCAATCCAGAGCGCAGCGAGCTCAGGGATGATGGTAATCCCACCCCCGAAGTTAAATCCCCTGAGCGCAGGCAGCTCCCATTCAAGGGGACGACCAGCGACCATGTAGGCAATCAGCGGGACGAGTACCAGAATTGCCACACTAACCTTGACGGTCGGGAAGATCTGGCCTGTGGCCAATTGTCTTCTCTTGGCCCATGTCCGGATCCCGACGACGGCCGCGATGGCAATCAGAATGCCCCCCCACACAAGACCGAAACCATCCTGTGTGAGCGGCTCCGGCAAATACAGCCCCCGGTTATTGAGAAACAGTGTTCCGCCAACATCAATGCTCTGTCGGGGGCCGGGCAAATTGCTGAGAACCGCGAAATACCAGAAGAAAATCTGCAACAGCAACGGGATATTTCGAATGACCTCGATATAGACGAGCGCCATCTTGGCAACCAGCCAGTTGCTTGAAAGGCGGGCGACGCCAATCACAAAGCCAAGAATCGTTGCAGCGACCACGCCCATCGCTGAAACAAGGAGCGTATTGCTCAGGCCGACCCAGAAGGTCCTGCCGTACGACATGGTCGCATCGTAAGGCACCAGATGCATGATGATGCCAAAGCCGGCAGTCTCATTGAGGAAACCGAAGCCGGTACTGATACCACGGCTTTCCATATTGGAAAGTGTGTTGTCGACGAGCGCCCATCCGCCCCAGAAAACCAGGGCAATGGCGATGGCCTGAAAGAACAGCGAACGGACCCGAGGGTCGTACCAGGGCTTCGGCCCTGAAGGTCTGGTGTCAATTGTTTGTTTTTTCATGGATTTTCCTGAAGAGCTTCCCTGCGGATTACAGCATCAGAGATCACAGTGGGACCCCCTCTCGATCAGAAGAGGCCCCTCTGCATGCTTTCAGGTTTTAACGAACGGGCGGCGCGTACATGATACCGCCATCGGTCCACAGTGCGTTGATACCACGATCCAGAGCCAGCGGGGTATCCGGTCCGACGTTGCGATCATACATCTCGCCATAGTTGCCAACCGTCTTGATCACCTTGTGACCAAAGTCATCGGGCAATCCCAGCTTGGCACCCATATCCCCATCCGTGCCCAACAGGCGCTGAATGTTCGGGTTGTCGGATTTAAGCATATCGTCAGCATTGGCGCTGGTAACGCCCAGTTCTTCGGCGTTGATCTGAACAGCAAGCACCCACTTCACGATATTGAACCACTGATCGTCGCCTTGGCGCACAACCGGGCCCAGTGGCTCCTTGGAGATGGTGTTCGGAAGGATCTTTGCGGAATTCGGGTCGGACAACTTCGAACGCAGCGCCGCCAACTGGGAACGATCCGAGGTCAATACGTCACAGCGACCGGCGGCGAAGCCCTGAACGGTCTGTTCCGATGTATCGAACACGATCGGCTTGAACTCCATGCCTTTGGCACGGAAGTAATCAGACAGGTTCAACTCGGTTGTGGTGCCGGCCTGGATACAGACAGTGGCCCCGTCGAGCTGGGTGGCATCATCGACCCCGATCCCTTTGTTAATCAGGAAGCCCTGGCCATCGTAATAGTTGACGCCCGCAAAGTTCAGGCCCAGCGACGCATCCCTCGTCAGCGTCCAGGTGGTGTTCCGTGAAAGCATATCGATCTCACCGGACTGGAGAGCGGTGAAGCGCTCTTTGGCGGTGAGCGGGGTGAATTGAACCGCTTTTGCATCGCCGAAGATGGCCGCTGCAACGGCGCGACATGTATCTACGTCGATGCCGGTCCAGTTTCCTTTCTCATCAGGCTGGGAAAATCCAGGCAGACCACTGGTTACTCCGCACTGCAGGTTGCCTTTTTCTTTGACATTTTCCAGCGTGGTGGCCGCCATGGCACCTGTGGTTACAAAAGTCCCCATCGCCAGAGCAATCCCCAGAGCAATCGATTTCGTCTTTCTCATTGTCTTAATCTCCGAACATCTGTTGGTTTTGTCGCAACGAGTGAGCTCAGCAATTTGCGAGCCATACACCACAAACCAATGATTTATATTGTTTTTATCCACCACCAGAGCGCTTCAGACAGATCTGGGTCGCGGTCATGGTGTTTCATGCACTAATCCAGTGCCACCGTTGCGGCCCCGCGCGCCAAAAAAAGGCAGCTTCCAAGACCGTGCCCCTTTAAAGTAGAACAAGGTTAGGGAAATCAACCAGTTTTTATGAGAAATTATTCGGGAAGATCGAATACGGCGGGTTCTTTGTAGGTTTGGAGGCGCTTCAGCCAGCCCGGCAGCCAACGTTCGCGCTCAATCGGATCCTCAGCATTCTCGGCCCTGCGGGTCAGCACCTTTTCGGCCGCCTCCTGAAATTGCTGAACGGCCGTTTCCTCCGGATCTCCGGACATGGCCATCAGCACCTGCAACAGGCCCCAGCCTTCACCTTTATAGCGTTCCGTCTGTGCGAGCCCCTCGCCCTTGAAGTTGACGTAATCCATGATTGCATACACCCCACCCGGTGTCTGACTCAGGGCGTCAAGGCGTTCGGCAATGTCATCTTTCTGCTCTGCCGGGGCTGCATCAATCACGTTTGCCAACGATTGTCTGGCCCGGCGGAATATAAACTCGGCCTGAATACCCTGGGTGCCCGCCAGAAACTCCCGCAGTTCTGCCATTTCAGGCGAATCAAGGACTGCCAGAAAGGACTGCCGGTCGGGCCATGGGGCGTCAAACGGTTGAATGGCCCTCAACCACTCGGGGATACTCGCCTGGCGCTGCTGCATGTATTCGATCAGCGCGGGAAAGCTTTCAACGAATTTTCCATCCACACCCTCCGGATACCAGATAAAGTGGCCGATCCCCAGAGACGGGAAGGCTTCGCCTTCGTTCCAGTGAACCAGACACTCGAAGCGGCCCGCGCATTCGTTCAGGAAGATCTGCTGCCCTACCCAGTCCAGCTGGGCAGCGGTAAGCGCGAGGGAGATATCTCCGGCCGGCATGGCGGAGTTCTCCGCAACGGGACTCCCGGAACCGCTGGTTGGCTCCTTTTCATCTGAATCACAGCCACCCAGGCTCAGAAGACTGGCCAGGAGGATCATTCCGGGGAATTTAAAAGCCACTGATTTGCTCCTGAACAGTAGGTGGTAACAACCGTCAACCAATAACAGAAACAGGCTCCGCCAGATAGCGGCAGGTCGTTATTCATGACGCAGTGCATCAATCGGATTCAGCATGGCCGCTTTGCGCGCGGGGAAGTATCCGAAGATAACGCCAATCGCCACGGAAAAAGTAAACCCGATTGCCATAACCGCCGGCGATACGACAAAGGGCATGTCCAGCCGCCAGGTAACGAGCCAGGTTCCACCTGCGCCCAGAACCAAGCCTATGATGCCGCCGAGCGTCGAGAGCGCAATGGACTCTACCAGAAACTGGGTCAGCACATCGCGTGCCTGCGCACCGATGGCAAGGCGAATGCCAATCTCCCGGGTGCGCTCTGTGACCGACACCAGCATAATATTCATGATTCCGATACCGCCGACCAGCAGGCTGACCGCCGCAATCGCACCGAGCAGGACCGTCAGGGTGTTGGTGGTGCTTTCCAGAGCCTGGGCGATATCCTGGGTGTCCCGGACATAAAAGTCATCGGCGGCGCCAATCGAGGCGCTGCGGCGCTGTCTCAGCAGGGATTCAATCTGTGTCTGGACCACGCCGGTCGTGCCATCCACCAGGGCGGAAACGTATATGGCACTAACATCCAGCTCTCCCACCAGCCTTCGCTGCACGGCCTTGACCGGCATGAGAATGGTCTTGTCCCGGTCTTGCCCCATGGACTCACCCTTCTCTTCCAGCACACCAATCACCCGGCACGCCGTCCGCCCCAACCGAATGTTCACCCCCAATGGTTCCTGACCCAGTAACATTTCCTCGACCAGGGTCTTGCCAATAATGCACACGGCAGCGCCGGAGGACAGCTCATTGGCCTCGAACCCCCGGCCATAATCCAGGTAATGGTTGCGTACCGCAAAATACTCGTTGGTGGTGCCGGTAACTGGGACGATGTCATTGACATTACCGATGACGACGGTGGCACTGGTATTGAGAGCCGGAGCCACCAGGATGCCGTCCACCTCGTTACTGATGGCCTCTGCATCGGCCAATTCGAAGTTCTCCGCACTGGTTCGGACGCCACCGGGGCCCCGCTGGGCCGAACCCGGCATGACAAACAGCAGGTTGGAACCGATACTTGCGATCTGCTCAGTGACGCTGCGGGTGGCTGACTGCCCCAGGTGCACCATAGCTACCACACTCGCAACCCCGATAATGATGCCGAGGGTGGTCAGGAACGAACGCAGCTTGTTGCGGGCAATGGCCTGCACCGACATGCCCAGGGTGTCCAGGGCTCTCACGGGATAACCTCCGCAGGCGTGCCATCCCTGACCAGCTTGCCGTCGGTGAAAAACAGCACCCGGTCGGCATATCTGGCGATCTCAGGCTCATGGGTCACCATGAGGATGGTAATGCCACGTTGTTCACGGATGGAAACCAGCTCCTTCATGATCTCCCCGGCCATCACGGTATCCAGGTTACCCGTGGGCTCATCCGCCAACAGTACCGGCGGTTCGGTTACCAGCGCCCTCGCAATCGCCACCCGCTGCTGTTGGCCGCCGGAGAGCTGGGCAGAGGTCGCATGGACCCGCCCGGCAAGACCAACGTTCGTTAGGGCCTGCATCGCCAACTGACGGCGCCGGGACGGCCGCACCCCTTCATAGATCAGTGGCAGCTCGACGTTGCCCAGGGCACTGACCCTGGGCAACAGGTTGAAACTCTGAAACACGAAGCCCATGAAATTGCGACGTAACAGGGCCAGCTCGTCCCGGTCCAGGCCACCTACTTCCACGCCCCGGAACCGGTATTCACCAGACGACGGTACATCAAGGCAACCGAGGATATTCATGCAAGTAGACTTCCCGGAACCCGACGGACCCATGATGGCGACGAACTCCCCGGCCAGGATAGTCAGGTTCACACCATCCAGGGCACGAACTTCCGCAGTGCCACTGCCGTATATCTTGTAGATGTCGCGCATCTCCACCACGATCGGCGCCTGTGCCGCCTCAACCAATGCTGGAGAGCTCTGGTCATTCATGGCACCACCGACTGTATTCCGGTGATCACCGTATCTCCCTCCGCCAGCTCATTACCGGTCAGTTCCGTAAACCGGCCATCAGAAGCGCCTGTTTGTACCACCACCCGGGTCGGTTTACCTTCGCGTATAACCCACACAGTATTTGAAGGCCCGGAGCGATTACCGCCGTCCCGGGCACCGGGACGACTGAACAGCCTTCCGCCACCGGCATCGGTCTCCGGCGGGGTGAAACGGAATGCCATGTTCGGTACCCGGAGAACATCCGCCCGCCGGCCGGTTTCGATGGTGGCAGTTGCTGTCATTCCCGGCCTGAGCAGCCCGTCGGTGTTATTCACGGACAGCACCGTGGTGTAGGTGACCACATTGTTCTCGACGGCGGGGTACAGATGAACCTTGAGCACCTCGGCAGCAAATTCCCTTCCGGACCAGGCATCGACAGTAAAGGTCGCGGTCTGCCCTGCCTGCACCATTCCGACATCCGCCTCATCCATGGAGACATGCAACTCCATTTCTTTCAGGTCCTCCGCCAGCAGAAACAGGACCGGTGTCTGGAAGCTGGCCGCCACGGTGTTGCCGGGCTCGATACTACGCTGCAGAACAACTCCGTTGATGGGAGAGCTGATCACCGCCTTTTCAAGCCGGGTCCGGGCCTGGGACACCGAAGCGTCTGCCTGTCGCACTGACGCCCGCGCATAGGCCAGCTTGGCTTCCGCCCGCTTGCGGCCTGCTATCGCGGCATCCAGTTCCGCCTGAGCGGAAGTGCCCCGCTCACGCAATGCACTGACCCGCCGCTCATCGACTCTGGTTTCCTGAAGGGTGGCCTCAGCCTCCGCCACGGAGGCCCGAGCCAGGGCAAGCTGCGCCTCAGCCTGCTCCAGGGCAACTTGCAGTTCATCGGTAGCGAACAGAGCCAGCACCTGACCTTCGGTCACCTGGTCATTCTCATCCACCAGGACCCGGGTAATCAGGCCAGAAATCTCGGCACCCACCGAGACCTCGCTTTTGGGCTCAAGACTTCCGGTCGCCGTAGCCGTCAACACCATGTCGCCCCGATCCAGGCCATGCGTCTGCCAACTTACCTCTTTGTCATCCGGCCACAGCCACCACCCAGAAAGCGCTATAAGCGCCAGAAATATGACCAGCCAGGCCCATCTGCTTGCCCGGCCACGCTTTCGGTCCGAGCGGATAACACGATTGACCTCGGCAGCCATTTCCTGCCGGGATGGGTCCTTTCTCTCCTGCATCAACCTATCCCCCACACCGCAATGACATGCGCCAAGGTCTTGAGACACTCCAATTTGCACCGTGCAGAACAAGCCCGATAGCGCGAATACAGATAGCATCGCAGCACAGGCACACTCCTGATGGAACGTCCCTTCATATCGCCTCCTTCGGAGAAAGTATGTTGACGGGGAAACCCAACGCTCTCTAGAGTTTAGAGGATTTCAAACACCCTTTGGTGGCATGGAGACTTAAAAGAATGCCGAGCCTTGAGCCCGCAAAGCTGGGACTGCGCACCCGGCTCTTCAAGTTGCTTTTCGAGTCCGACAGCCGGGCCGCCAAGGCTTTTGATATTGGTTTGGTCCTACTGATTTTCCTCAGTGTCGGCATTGTCATGCTTGATAGCATAGACAGCTATCACCAACGTTATGGTGACCTTTTCTTCTATACGGAATGGTGCGTCACCATTCTCTTCACAATCGAGCTGGCTCTGAGAATCTATTGTTTACAAAGGCCCCGGCTCTACCTGAAAAGCTTTTACGGCATTATCGACCTTCTGGCGATCCTGCCGTCATGGCTGACCTTGATCATGCCCGGCGCCCAGACTCTGGTCGTCGTCCGGTTGCTACGGGCGTTACGGCTGTTCCGGGTGCTCGACATGATGATCCTGGAAGGAGAGAAGAGGCTACTGCTCGATGCCATGATCCGAAGCCGGCATCAGATCCTTTTGTTCCTGTTTACCGTGCTGATGGTTGTGACGATCTTTTCGTCTCTTCTTTACCTGATTGAACCCCCAGAGGCCGGATTCACCAGCATTCCGACTGCGATTTACTGGGGCATCGTCACCCTGACGACGGTCGGCTACGGCGACATAACACCGGTCACCCCTCTGGGACAATTCATATCGGTGGCCATCATGCTTACCGGCTATTCCATCATTGCACTGCCCGTGGGCATCTTCTCGGCCGAAGTGATCCGGGCTCTGCGTGAAGAACGCTATTCCCGTGAAGCCTGCCCCGGATGCGGCAGGGATCATCATGAACAGGATGCGCGCTACTGCAAATTCTGCGGAACCTGGCTTGACGAGGACACGATTGACCCACGCAAAAAAGCAGAAAGCCACGCAACCTGAGGCTTCGGTGCTTCTGGGGGTTGCGTTGTGAGCCTCAGTCCATGAGATGCTCGGACAGTTTCGACCTGATCTCGCCGGGAATCGGCAGGGCTTTCTCAGTCTTGTAATCAAAATGAATCAGAACTGCTACGCCACGGGCAATCTGTTTGCCATTCTGCCAGGCCTCCTGAACCACGTGGAAGGAGCTGTTGCCGATTGTGCTAATCCCGGTGCGAACCTCCACCGGCATATGCCAGTAACTCTGTGCCTTCAGGTCAATCTCCAGCCGAGCGAGGATCAGCGGCCAGGTGTCTGCTTCCAGGGTAGGATGGAAAATCTGGAAAATCGGCGTTCTGGCCTGTTCAAACCAGACTGGCAAGCTGGTGTTGCTGATGTGACCCAGGGCATCGGTATCGCTGAAACGTGGTTCCAGTTCAAGATGAAACATGGTGACTTCCCTATTTCCAAAACCACGTACTATACACCGATGAAAGAGCGAGACCCCAGCCCTAAGACGAAGGCACGATGCGCAATACCCGGCCTTCGGGGCTGTCCGTCAGCAGATATACCGCCCCCTCCGGCCCGGAGACCACATCGCGAATTCGTTCGCCCAGCTCTTTGAACAATGCGCCTGAATCCTTGGCCGTCAACCCTTCCAGCTCAACCCGGTGCACGCTTTTGTCCGCAAGAGCTCCAACCAGAAGACTGCCACGCCATGCCGGAAACAGATCGCCCCAATAGCGGGTCATTCCGGATGGTGCGATAGAAGGCGTCCACTGGATCAAGGGCTGCTCCATGCCTTTATGTTCGGTAAACGGAGTAACCATCGCACCGGTATAATCAATGCCGTGGCTAATGACCGGCCAGCCATAGTTATTGCCGGGCTCTATCTGATTGATTTCGTCACCGCCCCGGGGGCCGTGTTCATGGGCAAACAGCCTGCCCTCAACGGGGTCATACAGAAGGCCCTGAACATTGCGATGCCCGTAACTGTAGATTTCCGGCAGCGCCCCTTCGCGGCCGACGAAGGGGTTGTCACCCGGGGCTGTACCGTCAGGATTCAACCGGACAATCTTACCCAGATGGCTGGACAGGTCCTGGGCCTGCTCGCGGAAATCAAACCCGTCACCCAGAGTGACCACCAGAGTGGCGTCCGGAAGCCAGGCCATCCGGCCACCGTAATGCGCGTTCCCGTACTTGGCTGGCCTGGCCCGGAAAATCTCGATGACATTCTCCAGGGCTTCTCCGTCTAACCGGCCCGTCGCAACACACAGATGATTAGCGGATTCCGTACCACAGGCATAACTCAGGAAAATCATCTGGCTCTCTGAAAAATCCGGAGACAGCACAACCCCGAAGAGCCCGGCCTGACCATCGTTGAACACAGCGGGCACTCCGGTTATCGGGGCCTCCAGCAACCGGCCGTCATCAGAGATTCGCCTGAGCCGGCCTGCCCTTTCCGTGACCAGCGCGCCACCGGCCGGCAGAAAAGCCAGGGACCAGGGATGCTCGAGCCCCGAAGCCACAGTTTCGACGGTATAGTTCACCTCCGGCTGGGCTTTGGCGGGACCGGCAGGCCATGCCACCCCGACAACCAGACAACACAACACCATTGATGTCGCCGAATGACTGCCCTCAGAGGCTGTCGTGGATGCCGATAGCCGGGCAAAGAGCCAACCCGCCAAGGCGGCTGTAGCAAGCACGGCAGCCAATCCGGCGGGAAAACGGGTTGCCGCGATCAGCGTCGGCATTGGTGCCAGGGCATTGGCAGTCGCCACAGCGGTCCAAAGACCGGCTACCGCAGCCAGTGCGAACACCGGTCCGCGAAATTGCGGCCCGGTAATCCTCGATACTCTGGTAGCCACAGCCTGTGACGGCAGAAAAGCGGCTCCGAAAAGAACCGCGTAGACCGGGCCGAAATTGAGCAGGTCATGGATCGTTGCAGACAGGCGCGTACCTATATCGATTGTCACCCCCAACGTCTGCAGGGCAAGCAAGTTCAACTGGGTTTGAACTACTGATCCCAGGATCACTCCGGTCACCAGGGCGGCCAGAAAGCCCGGTAAGATTCGCCTCATTCCGTGCCTGCCTTTCATTGGAAGCCTCTTCGGACGCTTTTCCCGTTTATACGCTTGCTCCTGTTAGATACAAGCATAAAAAAACCGGAGCATCATGCTCCGGCTTCATACAAGGACCGGGTAGTGGCGCTATTTACTGCTCCACAAAGGCCCGTTCGATAACGTAATGCCCCATGTCGCCACCTCGAGCTTCCTTGAAACCCATGTGGTTAAGGATAGCGCAGGTATCCTTGAGCATGCTCGGGCTGCCGCAGATCATGAACCGGTCGTTTTCCGGATCAAAGTCCGGCAGGCCCAGATCACGGGTAATCTTTCCGGTTTCCATGGCATCCGTCAGGCGGCCCCGGTTGCGGAAATCCTCACGGGTCACCGTCGGATAATAGACAAGCTTGCCTTCGACCATTTCACCGAAAAACTCGTTTTCCGGCAGCTCTTCGATTTCCTTCTGGTACGCCAGTTCTGACACATAGCGTACACCGTGAGTCAGGATCACCTTGTCAAACGCCTCATAGACTTCCGGATCCTTGATGATGCTCATGAATGGCGCGAGCCCGGTACCGGTGCTGATCAGCCAGAGATTCTTGCCCGGCAGCAGGTTATCCAGAATCAGGGTGCCAGTAGGCTTGCGGCTCACCAGAATTTCGTCCCCGACCTGGATCTTCTGGAGGCGGGACGTCAGTGGGCCGTCCTGAACCTTGATCGAGAAGAACTCCAGCTGTTCCTCATAATTGGCACTGGCAATGCTGTAGGCACGCATCAAAGGCTTGCCATCGGTTTCCAGACCAATCATGACAAAATGACCGTTCTTGAAACGAAACCCCGGGTCCCGGCTTGTGGTGAAGCTGAACAGGGTGTCGTTCCAGTGATGAACGCCGGTAACTTTCTCTTTGATCAGGTTGCTCATGTAAACCTCTTGCCTGTTCGTTACGCTTTTTACGGCGAATGTCTCAAATTTGGATTGCGATCAGTCTAACCCGGCACTAACCTATCGGGAAAATGGGATATTCTCATAACCTTATTCGAGCGAGTCGATTTAGAGCAAATTATTATGAAATACAGTTTCCGACAACTGGAAGTCTTTCTGGCCGCGGCCCATTTCCAGAACATCACTCGAGCCGCGGAGTCACTCGCCATGTCGCAGTCTGCAGCCAGCAGTGCGCTAAAGGAGCTGGAAAACCAGTTTGATATCCAGCTGTTTGATCGTGTGGGCAAGCGCCTTCAGCTGAACGAGCTCGGCCGCCTCTACCGGCCAAAAGTTGAGGCGGTCCTTGCCCAGGCAAACGAGCTGGAACAGGCGTTCAGCAAACACACGGAAGTGGGTGCCTTGAAAGTCGGCGCCACCCTCACTATCGGTAACTATCTGGCCGTTGGTGTTATGGCCCAATACATGAATACCCCTACCCACCCACGAGTCGCCCTGGAGGTTGCCAACACGAGCACGATCGCCAGGAGGGTCAAGGATTTTGAACTGGATATCGGGCTGATTGAGGGAGAACTGCAGTCGTCAGAACTGGATGTCCTTCCATGGCGGGGCGATGAACTCGTGGTTTTCTGCTCCCCCAGCCACCCTCTGGCCAGCAAGCCTTCGCTAACCGATGACGATCTTCGCGATGCCACCTGGATCATGCGGGAACAGGGCTCCGGCACACGGCAGAGTTTTGAACGAGGAATGCACGGCCTATTGCCGGATCTGAACGTCCTTCTGGAACTGGAACATACGGAAGCCATCAAGCGCGCGGTCGAAGCGGACCTTGGTATTGGCTGCCTGTCTGACGTTGTTCTGGCCGATGCCTTCAAACGTGGAAGTCTGGTTCCCCTGGCTGTGCCGGAGCACCGTCGGTTTGACCGCCAGTTCTACTTCATCCTGCACAAGCAGAAATACCGCAGTGCCGGAATTGACGCCTGGATCGAACTTTGTCGGAAGCTTGAATAACGGAGGGTCAGCTCACCGGCCCGCTGTGAAACCGGAACTCGGTGTCCGGCTCCTCAATCAGCACCTTTTCAAGCGCCAGAAACTCAGCAATGCGCTCATCCACTGGGCCAGCGGCCGCCTGCTCGGCGAGCCTGAGATAATCCTGATAATGCCGCGCCTCGGATTTCAGGAGGCTGGTGTAGAAATCTTCCAGCTTTTCATCCAGAAATGGCGCCAATGCCGCAAACCGCTCACAGGAACGCGCTTCAATAATGGCGCCCACAATGAGAACATCCACCAACCTGCCGGGATCTTCTGAGCGAACCTCCTGTCTCAGCCCTGCCGCGTAGCGGGCCGGTGTCAGGTGGCAATACTCCACGCCTCGTGTGTTCATGATCGCAAGTACCTGCTCAAAATGCCTAAGCTCCTCACGGGCCAGCCGCGACATCCTGTTCAGCAACTCAGTGTTGTCCACATACCGGTACATCAGGCTGAGCGCCGTTGAAGCGGCCTTTTTCTCACAATGGGCATGGTCAATGAGCATCAGGTCCTGGTTGGCCAGGGCATTGTCAATCCATTGTTGGGGAGTCCGGCACGGCAGAAAGTCGTGGATCTCTTGCAGGGCGTTGGTCATGTCATCATTACGCTGGTTAATTTGCGGCCGGAGTATAGCGCACTTAACAGATCTCTCCGACCTCCGTCCAACTTAACTTTATAAGGGGTTTCCTATAGAATGCAGCGCCAGATAGGGAGCCTCTGAATAAATCCCCAATGCCCCGTCCGGCGATTTGAGGCGTTATTCAGAGGCTCCCGTGGCCTTTCCGCCATAAAACTCCCGCCAGCAGGCATGATGCCTCCGGCGCGGGACATTCCAACTGATGAGGGTCCATATCGTGTTAGAAGCCTATCGTGAACACGTTGCCGAACGTGAAGCCCTGGGAATCCCCCCCAAGCCCCTGAATCCCGAACAGACCGCTGGCCTGATCGAGCTACTAAAAAACCCGCCGGCGGGTGAAGAAGAAACCCTGGTTGACCTGCTGGAAAACCGTGTTCCGCCGGGCGTAGACGAGGCCGCTTACGTAAAAGCTGCGTTCCTGACCGCGATCGTTAAAGGTGAAGCCGCTTCTCCGCTGATCGACAAAAAGAAGGCCGTCCAGCTGCTGGGCATGATGCAGGGCGGCTACAACATCGCCACTCTGGTTGATCTTCTGGACGACAGCGAACTGGCCGAGCTGGCCGGTGAAGAACTCAAGCACACCCTGCTGATGTTTGACGCGTTCAACGACGTTAAAGAAAAGATGGACGCCGGCAATGCCGTCGCCAAGTCTGTGATTGAATCCTGGGCCAACGCCGAGTGGTTCACCAACAAAAACAAGGTTCCCGAAAGCACCAAGATGGTGGTCTTCAAGGTCACCGGCGAAACCAACACCGACGACCTGTCCCCGGCCCCGGATGCCTGGTCCCGCCCGGACATCCCGCTGCACGCACGCGCTGCCTATAAAATGGAACGCGACGGCCTGAAGCCGGAAGAGCCCGGTGTAACGGGCCCGATGAGCCAGATCGACGAAATCAAGTCCAAGGGCCTGCCCGTCGCCTTTGTGGGTGACGTTGTCGGTACCGGTTCTTCACGGAAGTCTGCGACCAACTCCGTGCTGTGGTTCTTCGGTGACGACATCCCGGGCGTGCCGAACAAACGTGCCGGCGGTGTCTGTATCGGAAACAAGGTTGCCCCGATCTTCTTCAACACCATGGAAGACGCCGGCGCGCTGGTTTTCGAAGCACCCGTAGATAACATGAACATGGGCGACGTGATCGAGATCCGCCCGTACGAAGGTAAGATCCTGAACGAAGCCGGCGAAACCATCTCCGAGTTCAAGTTCAAATCCGACGTGATTCTGGACGAAGTTCAGGCCGGCGGCCGTATCCCGCTGATCATCGGCCGTGGCCTGACCGCCAAGGCCCGTGCTGCGCTGGGCATGGGTGCAACCGACCTGTTCCGTCTGCCAAACGATCCTGAAGCCGGCACCAAAGGCTTCACCCTGGGTCAGAAGATGGTCGGCAAGGCCTGCGGTCTGGATGAAGGCCAGGGCGTTCGTCCCGGCACCTACTGCGAGCCGCACATGACCACCGTCGGTTCCCAGGACACGACGGGGCCGATGACCCGCGACGAACTGAAAGATCTGGCGTGCCTGGGCTTCCAGGCAGATCTGGTGATGCAGTCCTTCTGTCACACCGCCGCTTATCCCAAGCCGGTTGACGTTGAAATGCAGCACACCATGCCGGACTTTATCCGTAACCGTGGCGGTGTTTCCCTGCGCCCGGGCGACGGTATCATCCACTCCTGGCTGAACCGCATGCTGCTGCCCGACACCGTCGGCACCGGCGGTGACTCCCACACCCGCTTCCCGATGGGCATCTCCTTCCCGGCCGGTTCCGGTCTGGTCGCCTTTGCCGCAGCCACCGGCGTTATGCCGCTGGACATGCCAGAATCTGTTCTGGTGCGCTTCAAGGGCGAAATGCAGCCGGGTATCACCCTGCGCGATCTGGTACATGCCATTCCGCTGTATGGCATCAAGCAGGGCATGCTGACCGTTGAGAAGAAAGGCAAGATCAACGAGTTCTCCGGCCGCATCCTGGAAATCGAGGGCCTGGAGCACCTGACCGTTGAGCAGGCATTCGAGCTTTCTGATGCCTCCGCCGAGCGCTCCGCAGCCGGTTGTACCATCAACCTCTCTGAAGAGTCCGTGGCCGAGTACCTGCGCTCCAACATCACCATGCTGCGCTGGATGATTGCCGAAGGTTACGGTGATCCCCGTACCCTGGAGCGTCGCGCCAAGCAGATGGAAGAGTGGATTGCTGATCCGAAGCTGATGCGCGCCGACAAGGACGCCGAGTACGCCCACGTGGTGGAAATCGATCTCGCCGAGATCAAAGAGCCCATCGTGTGCTGCCCGAACGATCCGGACGATGCCCGCACCCTGTCCGAAGTGGCCGGCGACAAGGTAGACGAAGTCTTTATCGGTTCCTGTATGACCAACATTGGTCACTTCCGTGCTGCCGGTAAGCTGCTGGCACAGAACAAGGAGCCTCTGAAAACCCGTCTGTGGATGTCCCCGCCCACCAAGATGGACCAGGCCCAGCTGATGGAAGAAGGTTACTTCAATATCTACGGCACCGCCGGTGTTCGCACCGAAATGCCGGGTTGCTCCCTGTGCATGGGTAACCAGGCTCGTGTGGCTGCCAAGAGCACGGTGCTGTCCACCTCCACCCGTAACTTCCCCAACCGCCTGGGTGATGGTGCCAATGTGTACCTGACTTCTGCGGAACTGGCGGCTGTTGGCGCGGTATTGGGCAAACTCCCCTCCGCTGCGGAGTACATGGAGTACGCCAAGGATCTGAACAGCATGTCGAAAGAGATCTACAAGTACCTCAACTTCGACCAGATGGAGAACTACACCAGCAAGGCATCTGAAGCGAACGTCGCATAAGATCTGACCTTCAAGGTCTTGCTCCACGAAAACGCCAGCCCTCGGGCTGGCGTTTTTTTATGGTGAGACAGACACCCGATGATATCCGGCCCGGATTGCCGCTGGAGACTAGTAGACAATCAGCCGGACCAGAATGGCTGCCACCATCACCAGCGTAATCCATTTGACCCACTGTGCGCCTTTCTCACTCAGATTAACTCGAACCGCGATAAAGGCACCGGTGATATTGCCAAGAGCCAGCGTCAGCCCCATACCCCACCGCACCTGCTCATTGATGGCGAAAATCAACAGGGCCGGCAAGGTATACAGCAAGACTATAGCAACCTTGAACACGTTCACCTGGCGCAGGTCAATTCGCAACATGCGATAGAGAACCACCAGGAAAAGCGCGCCAACACCCACCTGAATGAAACCGCCGTAGACACCGATCAGAAACATGGCCAGATAGATAACAGGACCGAGCCGATCGGGTGTCAGCGGACGGGTGTCCAGTTTGGGCTGCGGCAGCAGCATGAACACCGAAGCGCCGATCATGGCCACAACCAGCACAAACTCGAAAACCGCGTCAGCGACCCAGGTTGCTACCCATGCGCCCAGAAGAGATCCCAGGACCGCCGGTACCGCCAGATGCAGGCTGACCACCAGATTGCCATGCCCCATCCGATGAAAGCTGCCTACCGCCGTGATGCTCTGAAGGGTAATGGCGACCCGGTTAGTCCCGTTCGCCACCTGGGGTGGCAATCCGAGAAACATGAGCAGCGGCAGGGTCAGCATGGACCCTCCTGCAGACAAAACGTTGATGAACCCTGCAAGACCGCCGAGGGCAAGCAGAGCCAGGATTTCCATTACCGTCATGAATCAACAACCTCTGTGGCAGTTCGGGCTACGAGCGAGCTAATACCGGTGCGGCTCTGCCGCAACGAGCACTCCATACCAGAGCCGCTACAAAAATGACCAGACCGGCGCCATCAAGCAGAATCTGGCCGTGGGGCCAAAGCATGAGAGCACCGATGGGGAACATGAGCAGACGGACAACCGGATGAAGTTTGTGCTCCAGATAGCCCTCAAGCCCGGCGATAATGGCGTAAATGCCAAAGAGGGCAAAACAGAACACCCGTATCATTTCGGTGAAATCCCCGGTAATCAACGGGGAGTAGGCAAACAGCAGCGGTACAATATAAAGCCCTTTAGCCAACTTCCATGCGGTAAATCCGGTGCGCATTTGCGGGGTTCCAGCAATCGCTGCTGCAGCGAAAGCCGTGAGGCAGACCGGTGGTGTCACGTTGGAGTCCTGAGACAGCCAGAAAATAATCATGTGCGCCGCCACCAACACCATCGATAAGGTAGCCGGAGACAGTGCCTGCTCCAGCAATTGAGTGCTGAAGGTGTCCGGTACCACCGCAAGGAGCTGCTGGGCCGTGGCCAGGTCCATAGGTGCGTTGAGCAGAGCCATTTTGTCCGGAGCCGCCAGCATGAAGATGGCTTTCGCCTGTTCCGGCAGATTGCCATTCATCAGCAGTTCCAGTAGTTGGCTCTGGGCAATCAGATTGTAGATTGCCGGCGCAGACAAGGTCGCCAGCACAATATACGCCGCTGTGACCGGCAAGCCCATACCCAGAATCAGTGACGCCAGGGCTACCAGCAAAATGGTGATGACCAGGCTGCCACCGGCCCAGTCGGTAATCATCAGGGAGAAGGTATTCCCGATGCCCGTGGTCGAGACGACCATCACAATCAAACCCACGGTGATCAGAAGAATGGCCGTTGTGGTTATGTTTCTGGCCCCCATGGCCAGGGCCTCCAGGACATCCCTGACACCCATCGGGTGTCTCGACAGCCTTGACGCAACAATGACCGACACAATGGCAATACCGGCGGCGTAGGTGGGCGTAAACCCGTATATAAGCGCGGCGATCAAGACCACCAGCGGCAACAGAAAGTGCCAGCCGTCTTTCATGACTTCTTTCAGGGAGGGCGCCGCGTCGTCTTCCAGTTTCACCGCGTGACTGCGTTTGGCCTCAATCCGGACAAACATGGCCACCGAGAGGAAATACAGCAGAGCGGGCAGCGCAGCCACACCGATAATGGTCAGGTAGGACACCTGAGTATAGGACGCCATGATAAACGCCCCTGCCCCCATCACGGGAGGCATCAACTGTCCCCCGGTGGATGCCGCTGCCTCAACGCCAGCGGCAAACCGTGCCGGAAAGCCTGCCTTGCGCATCAGCGGTATGGTGATCACCCCGGTCGACACGGTATTGGCCACACTGGAGCCGGATACCGACCCCATCAAGCCCGATGCGAAAACAGCCACAAACCCCGGGCCACCAACAAAACGGCCGGCGGCGCAACGGGCCAGCTCGATAATAAAATCGCCAGCGCCAGACTTGACCAGAAAGGCACCGAACAGGATGAACATGAAGACATAGGTCCAGGAAATCCTGGCGATCGAGCCCAGCATACCCTGGCCCCCAAGATAGGAGCGAAACAGGACCGTTTCCCAGGACAGACCGGGAAAGTTGAAGATGCCATCAACGTACTGGCCCCACCAGGCCACATAGGTCAGTGCAAACACACAGAGCAGCGGTATGAACCAACCCACCGTCCTGCGGGAAAATTCCAGAATCAGCGTCACGCCGGCGATGGAGACGATCCAGTCAGCAGCATTGAAATTAACGCCGCGTTGGTAAAGATCATCCTCAAACAGAATCAGATAGAAGGCGCACGCCAATGCGACCAGGCCAAGCACCACATCCACACCAAATACCAGACGCTGACCACTGGCCGACCGGGCTTTCAGCATGGGCGTGGTCAAGGTACAGATAAGACCGAACAGGCCAAAGTGCAACGCTGATGTCCACAACTCAGAGAGTGTGGACAGGGTGTTGAAGTACAGATGTAGCAGCGAAGTACCAATGGCGAGCCAGAAAATCAACGGCCCTATCAGCCGGTGATCCAGTCGTTCAGCCGCTTCGCTAGCGCTTTCGTCGCGAACCTCCACCGGAGGTTCGCTGATTTTCTTTTCAGCCACGGTTACTTGGCAATCAGTCGATCAGGAATTGTCAGGCCCTGTTCCTGATAAAACCGCGCTGCGCCGGGATGCAACGGCATGGGCAACCCGGCAATGGCTTTTTCCAGTGCCATCGCTTTGGTGGCAGGATGGATGTTATTCAGGAATGGCAGGTTGGCGTAGATGGTTTTCGTGATCTGGTACACATCCTCTTCGGAAACGTCTGCCCGCACAGCAAGGATGTTGGGTTGGGCAATCGTTTCGATCGCCTCGTCCTGATTGGGATAGGTGCCCGCCGGAATGGTATAGGGTGTCCACAACTCAAAATCACTGTTCACCTTCGCCAGCTGTTCGGCGGTGAAGTTGAGGGTAGTAATCTCACTTCCCATGTTCGCATAGGCTCGGGTAACGGCGGAGGCCGGAACACCAGCCGGGATGTTCATACCATCGATGTTGCCATTCTGAAGCGCATCTGCACTGGGGCCATAGCCGAGATAGGCGAGATCGATCTTTTCCAGATCAATGCCCACATTGCCCAGAATAAAGCGCCCGGAGCCCTCAGTGCCGGAATTTCTGGCACCAATGGAAAAGCTTTCGTCGTAAAGGTTGTTCATATCGGAGATGGTGCCGGTTTCCGCCAATTCTTTGGACACCACAAAGTGTTCAACGTTTTGCCAGAGCATCGACACGGAGCGGAGGTTCTTATAGGCCTTGGGAACCGGCCCCGTACCGTTCCAGGCATAAGCGCCGTAAAGGCCCTGGAGAATACCAAACTGAATCTGATCCTCATCCATCAGTTTGAGATTCTCGCCGGACCCGGCCGAGCTGATGGCGGAAACGGAAATATTGGTCGTGGGTTCCAGCTTTACCTTGATCAGCGTGGAAAGAGCAACGCCCACGGGGTAATAGGTGCCCCCGGTCGTCGCGGTGCCCATCACGTAGTTGCCTTCCGCCTGCACCCCGGAGGAAAAGGAAAAGATGGCGGCGGCCAAAATGCCCGCGGTGGTTTTCAGAAATCGGTTCTTGGTCATAACTCGTTGTCCTTTGGTCATTATTATCGTCCGCAACAGAGATGTAACCCTATTAAAGTAGCGGTTTGGAAGGATCTCTACCAGTTCACGAGGCCAACTCTAGACCTTGGTATGAGTCGCCACCTGCTGCGCTCAAAAACCCAGGCTCCAAACGCAACAATCCCCCGCCCGGGGCGAGGGTTTGTTGGCAGTGACAGAGCCCCTCCTGGAGCTCTGTTCCTTCTTCCGGCGCGATGCGCCTTTCTTTAACGGGTGATGTGCTGATATTCGCCAGCATCGGCAGTCACAGTGCTCACCACCAGGATGGCAATCATGGAAGCGATGAAGCCAGGAATGATCTCGTACACGCCCGGACCACCCATGAACTCTCCATTCCAGCCCAGTGAAATCCAGATGATAACGGTAGCAGCACCGATAACCATGCCTGCGATGGCGCCCGCACCGTTGGTGCGCGGCCACATAAGCGACAGGATAATCAACGGCCCAAACGCCGCGCCAAAGCCTGCCCAGGCGTTACTGACCAGCGCCAGAACCTGTGAGTTCGGATCGGAAGCAATAACCGCAGCAACCAGGCCAACCAGTACAACGCAGATCCGGCCAACAAATACGCATTCCTTGTCATTCGCCTCCTTGCGCAGGAACAGGCGATAGAAGTCTTCGGTCAGTGACGATGAAGACACCAGCAGCTGACTGGAGATGGTGCTCATGACCGCAGCAAGCAAGGCCGCATAGAGGAAACCAGTGATCAGTGGATGGAACAGCAGATTCGACAGAATGATAAAGATGGTTTCCGGATCTTCAACATCCAGTCCATTGCGAATTGCGTAAGCCCGGCCGAACACACCCAGAGAGATTGCGCCAATCAGGGAAATAGTCATCCAGCCCATACCAATGTTACGAGCAATAGGCACATCTTTCAGGGTACGGATTGCCATAAAGCGCACAATGATGTGGGGCTGGCCGAAATAACCCAGACCCCAGGTGACCGCAGACAGCCAGCCAATAAAGGTCAGGCCCTCCGTCCACGACAGTAGCGTGGGATCGACTTCATTCAGAGTCTGTGCTGCCTGGGAGTAACCGCCGCCGCCTTCGCCAAAGAGCACAACCGCGGGCATAATCACCAGCGCCAGCATCATGATGCAACCCTGTACAAAATCCGTCATGCTCACGGCAAGGAAACCACCAACAACGGTGTAAGCCAATACAACACCCAGCGTGATGACGATACCCACTGCGTAGTCGCTCAACCCACCGAAGTTGAAGATTCCGGCAAACGCGCTTTCAAACAGCTTGCCGCCAGCAACCAGACCGGACGCTGTGTAAACCGCGAAGAAGATAACGATAACGATTGCTGACACCGTGCGCAGGGAAAGCGCCTGAGTCGGAAAACGGTTAGCCAGAAAAGACGGAATGGTAATCGCGTTGCCGTAGTGAACTGTCTGTTCGCGAAGACGTGGCGCCACCAGGGTCCAGTTAAAGAACGCCCCTACCAGTAGGCCGATACCAATCCAGGCCGAACCCAGGCCCGATGCAAACAGCGCCCCGGGCAACCCCAGAAGCAACCAACCACTCATGTCCGAAGCGCCGGCCGAAAGCGCGGCCACCTTTGGACTGAGTGCTCGCCCACCCAACATGTAATCTTCGGATGAAGACGTAGCTCTGCGCATCGCATAAACGCCGATGGCGATCATGAGCGCAAAATAGAGAAATAGACTTATCCAAACACCAATAGCCATAAGGCTCCTCCGGTTTAATGAGTCGGATTAGATCCGCCCGCGATGCACAGAGCCGACCGAACGCCAGCATGCTGTACCGTTCTTCTTGTAAACCCGAATCCCATCCTGATTAGAACAAGGCAAAACACTGAGAAGGCACCCCATGAATATAGTTAACCATCCAGGGTTTGCGACAGCTGTATTGAGCAATTGCGCCAGGCGGGCCTCCAGCCGCTGTAAGTTAGTATTACTACGGACCTCAGGCTTACAAAATCCTACGATTCTTTTACAGAATCCTACGGTACTACCCTAAAGACGGACCTTGTCAGGCCACGTCCTCACGGAATTGCAATCTGGAAGGTGTCGTACCCTTATACTTTCGCAAAGCATTGGTCAGTGCGCTCTGGGAAGAAAAGCCGGTTCGATAACTGATTTCGGATACCGAGAGAGAGGTGGAGGCAAGCAAGTCAGCCGCCTGATCAAGACGGGTTCGCAATAGAAACTGATGGGGGGTAATGCCAGCCGCTTCCCGGAAGACCTCATGGAACCGGCTGACACTCAGGCAGGCTTCGCTCGCCATGTCTTCAACCGTAATCTTGCGATGGAGGTTCTTGAGGATATAACGTCGAACGGCTTCAGGACTGATGTTGTAACGGCTCGGGAATCTGGCACGCCGGTCATTGATCCGGTCAGCCATACAGTAAAGGATACTTGCTGCCAGGTGTTGTTGAAGGGTGATGTTGTCTGGTGCGCGATCAAACTCGCCAGCGGCAAACTGGACCAGTCCCTGCAGACGGCTATCCATCTGCAGGGTTCGTGGCTTTTCAAACACCCGCATCATCCGCTCGTAATCGGCATGAGCCGGTGTATTGATCGCCGGCGTCAGCGGGTCAAGATTAATGACCAGAACATGATTCTTATCATCGCCAGAATAATCATGCCTCGCTTCAGTGGGAACGAAACAGGCCTTCCATGTGTCGAGATGGGACCCTGCCCCATCGACGCTCAGTTCAGCTTCTCCACGCACCCCGACAACAATCTGATGATGTGCATGCTTGTGCTGATGAGCGGCTATTGGAAGTTTCAGAAGTTTCGTATTGAGCATTAAAACTGCCAGCACTTAATTGAGAATGTGCATCAATTAAAGCAGATCATTACAAAAAGTGCACGATTGCCGGGGAAAGCATTCGCACATCCCGGCACATTTCAGACCGGGCCGGACGCCCTGAACAGCCCTGTCAATACATCGGAAACGCGCTTAGACACCGCCTCCAGCGGAAGCGACGCATCAATCACATGATATCTGGACGGCTGCGCCACTGCCCTTTCCAGATAGACATCCCGGATTCTCTGGAAGAATTCCAGGTCTTCCTGTTCAAAACGGTCCAACTCACCTCGTTTTTGAGCCCGGGCCATTCCGGTTGCAACGGGGGCATCCAGAAGCACGACTTGATCAGGCCGTATCTCACCCTGAACCAGAGTTTCCAGAAGGGCAATCCGTTCAACCGGTACGCCCCTGCCACCGCCCTGGTAGGCAAATGTCGCGTCTGTAAAGCGGTCACACAGGACCCATTGGCCCTGATTCAGGGCCGGCAGTATGCGGTTATAAAGATGCTGCGCACGCGCCGCAAACATCAGGAGAAGTTCCGTGGTTTCGTTAACCGGCTCATCCCTGGGGGACAGCAACAGTTCTCGAATGGCCTCTGCCATGGGCGTCCCACCAGGTTCCCGGGTCACGATAAAGTCTACACCCAGGCCCTTCAGTGTTGTCGAGGCATTGGCGAGCTGTGTCGATTTCCCAACGCCTTCGGTGCCTTCAAACGTGATGAACTTTCCCCGACCACTCATTCCGCACCCCCATCAGTAACGGATGAGCCATCTTCCGGTGCCGGCGAAGACCGGTAATCCTGGCGACGGTTGAGCTGAAACGCCTGCACCGCCTTCTGATGTTCGGCGAGGGTACGGGAAAACTTGTGGGAGCCATCGCCACGGGCGACGAAATAGAGTGCATCCCCGCCATCGGGGTGCAGAGCTGCATGAATCGAATCGCGCCCAGGCAAGGCAATCGGCGTGGGAGGGAGGCCATCAATGCGGTAGGTGTTATAAGGCGTATGGGTACGCAGGTCTTTCCTGCCGATCCGTCCCTTGTAGCTGTCGCCCATGCCGTAAATAACCGTGGGATCGGTCTGGAGCCGCATCCCCTTTTGCAGACGCCGAACAAACACCCCGGCCACCTGATCCCGCTCCCCGGGTGCGCCAGTTTCCCGCTCAACGATAGAGGCCATGATCAGGGCTTCATAAGGGTTATCGTAGGGTAAACCCTCCTCCCGGGCCTCCCATTCCTCAGCCAGAACGACCTCCATCTTGCCGAAGGCCCGCTTCAGAATATCCAGATCGGTCTCAGTGCTTGTAAAGGCATAGGTGTCGGGGAAGAACCGCCCCTCAGGATGCTCTCCTTCAGCTCCGACGGCGGACATGATCTGCTCACCAGTCCACTCGCCCGTAACCTGCCGCATCCGATCAACGCGCCTCAGTGCTTCACGCATATCCTGAAACGTCCAGCCCTCAATGAACTGCACATACCAATGTTTGATATCCCCCGACACCATTAGGTTGACCATGGCTTTCGGGCTCATGCCATCGAGAAACTCATAGTCACCGGCCTTGATAAGCGCCTGCTCCGGGTAGAGGCGGCCGTAGAGCCTGAGCCAAAAGCTTTGCTGGACCAGCCCCTGCGACTCCAGTCTTTGAGCCACTGCTGTAAGCGTGGCGCCCTGGGGAACGTTAAAAAGCACCGGCTCATCCAGCGTCACGGGTTCGTCAAGACCCTGAAGACCCTGCCAGACCCACAGCCCGGTTCCAGCCGAGGCCAGCACGGCAACACAAATACACGCAAGCAATAACTTCTTGAGCAAACGATTTATTCCAGTGTTTCGAGAGGATTGAAGATTGTCGCAAGTCCGCCATCGACAGGCAAATCATGGCCGGCAATAGTGCGAACTGGAACAATACCGAGAACGCTGTTCAGGAGAAACAGGCCCTGGCATTCCGGGCCCAGTACGTCTTCGACAGTTAACGGCCACTCAGTCACCACCTCCCCCTTCTGCCTCAGGCGCTCCAACAGCCACTGGCGCAGAACTCCCGCAACGGCCAGACATGCAGCCGGCGGCGTCACCCAGCCATTATGCATTCGAAGCAGAAGATTGGTCCGGGTACCCTCGACGAGGTTGCCGTCCCTGTCAGACATTATGACTTCAAATAAGGACGGGCCAAGCTCGGCGGCAGCCATCACCTGCTCAAGCCGGTTCAGAGATTTGATGCCGGCAAGCAAAGGATTGACTGTCAGTGGCACCCTGGAGAAATCGACCACGACGCCAGAGGCATCGGGTGTGGGAGGCAGTGGCGATGCAGACACAAGAAGGTTAGGCACCATGCCTGGGTCCGGGCGGTAACCACGACCGCCCCCGCCGCGGGTCAGGGTCAGCTTGAGAATCCAGCCATCATCGGTGAATTGTTCAGAAAAACGCTGGCCAGCCCGGGTACAGACAGTCGAGAGCTCACGGCGCGAAACATTGATCCCAAGTCTTTTGGCATCCCGCGCCATACGATCAAGGTGTCGCGAAAGAAGAACACCTTTTTGCCCGACCATGCGGATGGTTTCGAACAGGCCGTCGCCATAGGCCAGCCCGCGGTCATCCGCTGGAAGGCCACCCTCTTCTGCCCAAAACAGGCGACAGACGGCCATGGTCAGTCTTCGAAGCGACGGAAAATCAGGGTTCCGTTGGTGCCGCCAAATCCGAAGGAGTTGGACAAAGCCACCCGCACATCG
>AZIH01002956.1_pt1 | contig 35210 bp, 27 predicted proteins | sample 359041 | NCBI WGS metagenome assembly AZIH01 (sample SAMN02429716, study PRJNA222664) | marine sediment metagenome | biome: Sediment sample; isolation source: enrichment culture of sample MGS-ANC(UA) from oil contaminated site at the... | place: Italy: Ancona | collected 2012-02-14 | depth 6 m m
CCCTCGGGCTGGATGTCGCCCTGGGTATCGGCGGCCTGCCTTACGGCCGTATCTGTGAGATCTACGGTCCGGAAAGCTCGGGTAAAACCACATTGACCCTGCAGGTGATTGCCGAGGCCCAAAAGGCCGGTAAAACCTGCGCCTTCGTGGATGCTGAGCATGCCCTGGACCCGATCTACGCCGAAAAGCTGGGCGTCAACGTAGACGAACTGCTGGTGTCCCAGCCGGATACCGGTGAACAGGCGCTGGAAATCTGCGATATGCTGGTTCGCTCCAATGCGGTAGACGTGATCATCGTTGACTCCGTTGCCGCCCTGACTCCGAAGGCGGAGATTGAAGGCGAAATGGGCGATAGCCACGTGGGCCTTCAGGCACGACTGATGTCCCAGGCGCTGCGTAAGCTGACAGGTAACGTCAAGCACGCCAACTGCCTGTTGATCTTCATCAACCAGATCCGTATGAAAATCGGTGTCATGTTCGGCTCTCCCGAAACCACCACCGGTGGTAACGCCCTGAAGTTCTATGCCTCTGTTCGTCTGGACATTCGCCGTATTGGCTCCGTGAAAGACGGCGATGAGGTGGTCGGTAACGAGACTCGGGTAAAAGTGGTCAAGAACAAGGTCTCCCCGCCGTTCAAGCAAGCCGAGTTCCAGATCATGTATGGCAAGGGCATCTACCACATGGCCGAAGTGCTCGACATGGGTGTGAAAGAAGGCTTTGTCGACAAGTCCGGCGCCTGGTACGCCTACAAGGGCGACAAGATTGGCCAGGGCAAGGCGAACGCCTGCAAGTTCCTGGAAGAAAACCTGGATATTGCCAAGGAAATTGAAGCTGCGGTGCGTGATAAGCTGATGCCGAAGCCAGTTTCCAAGAAAGACGCGGCTGAGGCGCCGGCTGAAGCCAGCGGCGAATTGCTCTAAGCATTTCCGGGGGAAGGGTATGAATAGCAACAAAAAGAAACTTCTGATTGTTGCTCATGCGCCTTCCCCGAATACCCTCAAGCTGCGGGAAGCGGCAGCGCAGGGTGCCCACCACGAAGACATCGAAAACGTTGACGTAAAGGTTCTGGCGCCATTGGATGCCGGCCCCGAGGACGTTCTTGCCTGCGACGCCATTATTTTGGGGACCACCGAAAACCTGGGGTATATGAGCGGTGCACTGAAGGACTTCTTTGATCGCAGCTACTATCCCTGCCTGGAGAAAGCCCAAGGGCTACCCTTTGCCTACTACATCCGGGCAGGGCATGACGGTACAGGGACCAGTCGGGCCATTGAAAGCATCACCACGGGGCTGCGCTGGAAACAGATCCAGGAGCCCCTGATCTGCCGGGGTGAGTATCGGGATGAGTTCGAAGATCAGTGCAGGGAACTGGGGATGTATGTGGCGGCCAGCCTGGATGCCGGGCTGGTGTAGAAGCCAGAGCCCGGCTCAGCTGGCAAACCGGTTGTAAAAACCCTCAATACGGGACAGGGCGTTGTCGACAGTTCGTGAATACCCCTTCTTGTCCAGGCAATAGCTGAACTGGACGCTTACGCGGTAGCCGGTCTGGTAGGGCTGGCAATCCACCACCCGGGCACAAACCCGCGATTCGCTGATGTATTTGCCGTCAAAATCCATGAAAACCCGGGCACCCGGATCCACTGGCCTGGGGCACAGTATTGCCATGCCGTAGCGGTTAAGATCCAGGCAGGTGACGGGGGTAGCGGGCTTGCCACGGCCAAAAAAGCTGCGCCCCCGAAGTTGAACCTTCAGGCAGGAAGCGGGATAACGATCCTTGATTCTGCGATCTGCGGAATCGCTGGTCATACGCTGGCATCCATTGCGTGCATTGTAATTTCTTGCCGGGAGAGGAAGTGTAGTCCCGGACCCACTGCCTGAAAAATGACCGCCGGCAAAACTGTGAACTGGCTAACAAATTCCTGCGCATTGTGCGCGACTCCAGAAATCTGCTCGCCGAACGCGACAGGGCCGACTGCAGAATCTACAATGACCGGCCAATGAGTCAACCGTTACAGGACCGAACCTTGAAGTCACTGTCCCTGCACCAGCTTTACAAAGCCTGTGTTCTGAAAGATCTGCCGTTTAAAACCACCAAGCAACTGGAACCCCTGGCCGAAATCGTAGGCCAGAACCGTGCCCAGGAAGCCGTGCGTTTTGCGCTGGCGATGCCCCACGGCGGGTACAACGTTTACGCTGTTGGCCGCAACGGCCTGGGCAAACGCACCATGATGTTGCGGTATCTCGAACATCATGTGGATACCGATCAACAGAGCCATGACTGGTGCTACGTAGCCAACTTCGAGGAACCCCGTATTCCGAAGTTGTTGCAGCTTCCGGCGGGCAACGGTACTCAGCTCAAGCAGGATATGGAAAAACTGATGAGTCGCCTGGTAAAGGTGATCCCCCAGACTTTCGACAGTGACAGTTTTCTGGAGCGCTCGGAACAGCTGAAAAACGAATACGCCAAGAAACAGGAAGATGAGCTGGAAAAAGTGGCCGCCCAGGCCAGGCGCAAAAAGGTCAGCTTGACTGTGACAACGCCTGGCGGTTACCGGCTGGTTGCCATGAATGGGGATGAGCCTCATACCGCGGAATCCTTCCGGAAACTGACCGAAGAGCAGCGTGACAAGTTTGAAGACACCATCAACAAGCTGGAGAAAAAACTTCGGCAGGCTTTGCGTAAACTCGCGGATTGGGAGCAGGAATACGCTGATAAACAGCAGGCGCTGAATCAGGAGACTCTGGAGAGTATTTCGGGCCACCAGATTGATGAGCTGATTGAGAAATACAAGGATCTGCCGGACGTGGTTGGCTTTTTTGAGGCGGTCCGGGCCGATCTGGTGGAGAACCTCGAGATTTTCCTGGATGACAACGAGGAGCAGGCGGCGATTGCCTACGCGTCCCTCGACAAGAAGATGCCCCGCCGGTACCTGGTGAACGTGCTGGTGCATCAGAAAACCAACGAGGTTCCCATGGTGGTTGAGGATAATCCCACCTACCATAACCTGTTCGGGTATGTGGAGAACGTCACCTACAAGGGCACGGTGTTTACGGACTTCTCCCTGATCCGCCCTGGCAGCCTGCATCGGGCCAATGGTGGTTATCTGTTGATGGACGCCATCAAGGTGCTGGAGCAGCCGTTCGTATGGGACGGTTTGAAGCGTGCCCTGCGCTCGAAATCGATACAGATTAACTCCCTGGAGCGTGAGCTCACCCTTTCCAGCACGATTTCCATTGAACCGGAATCGGTTCCACTGGACGTTAAAATTGTCCTGTTTGGTGATCGCGAAACCTGGATGCTGCTGCAGGAGTATGACTCAGAATTTGCCGAGCTGTTCCGGGTAACGGCAGATTTTGAAAACGAGATGTACCGCTCTGATGACAGTCAGTTGCTGTACGCCAAGTTCATTGCCAGCCTGGTGAGCGAGAAAAAACTCCTGCACTGCTCGAACAAGGCCGTCGCCCGGATAATTGAGCACAGTGCGCGCATGGCGGAGCATCAGGACCGTTTGTCTCTGCATGCGGCGGATATCGCCAATCTTTTGAGGGAATCGGATTTCTGGGCCCGGCAGGCAGGGGCAAGGCTGATCCAGGATATTCATGTTGAACGGGCCCTGGAAAGCGCCAAATACCGGGACAGCCGGATCCGCGACCAGTTCTACGATTCCATCCGTGATGGCTCGACGCTGGTAACGACCGGCGGCACCTGTGTTGGCCAGGTGAACGCGTTGTCGGTGTTGTCCACGGGTGGGTTTGAATTCGGTCTTTCCAACCGCGTGACTGCTACCTGCTATTATGGAGATGGCGCGGTTATGGATATTGAGCGCGATGTGAAGCTCGGTGGCAACATTCACTCCAAAGGCGTGATGATCCTGAGTTCCTGGCTGGCTTCCCATTTTGCGGTTAACGACCCGATGCATCTGTCGGCCAGTCTCACCTTCGAGCAGAACTACGGTGAGGTGGATGGCGACAGTGCCTCTCTGGCCGAGCTATGCGCACTGGTATCTTCCCTGTCGGGAATTCCGGTCCGTCAGGATCTGGCGATCACCGGATCGGTAAACCAGTTTGGTGAGGTTCAGCCCATTGGCGGCGTGAACGAGAAAGTGGAAGGCTTTTTCACAACCTGCCAGCTCAAGGGTGGGCTCTCAGGTACTCAGGGCGTGATCGTGCCGGCCACGAACGTGCAGAACCTGATGCTCGATAGTGAACTGGTAAAGGCTGTGCGTGAAGGGCGGTTTGCGGTGTATGCGGTCGGCCGTGTTGAAGAGGCTATCACTTTGCTTTTGGGTAAGCCCGCTGGCAAGGCCGATGACGAAGGCAGGTACCCGAAGCAGAGTGTTTTTGGCATCATCCAGCAACGACTTGAAAAAATGCGGGAACACGAGCGCCAGGAACATGCACGTGATGATCACAAAGACCCGTCAATTCACTGACCGGCAATCATAAGAAAACGGACAGGAGAGAACACACCCATGACTGATATCCAGCAAACCGTATACGTCGTAGAGGACGATGAAGCAGTCCGCGACTCCCTGGAGCTGCTGCTGAAATCCGACGGCAAGCCGGTCAAGCCCTATGACAGTGCAACGGCCTTCCTGAAGGACTATTCCGATAAGATGGCGGGATGTATTGTGCTGGATATCCGCATGCCTGGTATGGATGGCATGGAGCTTCAGAAGCAGCTGAATGAAAAGCACTCCATCCTGCCGATTATTTTTGTGACCGGGCACGGCGATGTACCCATGGCTGTTGACGCCATGAAGGAAGGGGCTGTGGACTTTATCCAGAAACCCTATCGGGAAGAGGCACTGCTGGAAAAAATCGAGGCGGCACTGAAGCAGGACCAGGAACAGCGCAAATCCCTTGATGAAAAGCAGGAGATCATTCGCCGTATCAAGAGCCTGACCCCCAGGGAGCACGAAATCATGGACCGGATGATTGCCGGCCAGGCCAACAAGGTGATTGCCATTGAGCTGGAGATCAGCCAGCGCACAGTGGAGATTCACCGTTCCCGGGTTATGCACAAGATGGGCACCCACTCTCTGGCACATCTGGTTCGTATGGTCCTGTCCGTAAAGGACCTTATCGACGCACGGTGATCTCGTCGGCATCATACGGTTACGTTTTTAACCGGCCTTGACTATATGACTGAATCTGTCAGCGAGAACTCAGAGGTGACGGTTCTGCTTGTGGATGACAATCCGCAGAACCTCAAAGTCCTCTATGAGACCCTGAAAGACAAAGGTTACCGGCTGCTGATTGCCAATGAAGGCGAAAAGGCCCTCGACCTTGCCCACCGCCACCAGCCTGAAGTGATTCTCCTGGACATCATGATGCCGGAGATGGACGGTTATGAGGTTTGCGAACGGCTCAAGGCCGATCCGGAAACGACGGATTGTGCCGTAGTGTTCCTTTCCGCCCTTGATGATCTGCAGGCCAAGGTTAAAGGCTTCTCCCTCGGTGGAGCTGACTACATTTCCAAGCCGTTCCAGTCCCAGGAAGTGATTGCCCGGGTGAAAACCCATGCCTCGGTTATCCGCCTTGAAAGAGAGCTGCAAGCCCGCAACCGGGAGCTTCAGAGCGACCAGGCCCGCATCCTGAATTCCATCAGCGAGGGCATTTATGGCCTTGATGAGAACGGCGTTATCGAGTTTGCCAATCCAGCTGCGGCGCTGATTGTCGGCTGCCCGGTGGAAGAGTTGATCGGCCGCAACTTCTTCGACTCCCATTTCGCCACTGCGGCGGACAACCCGGAAGGCCTGCCAGTAAAAGCAACCTGTCAGCAGGGTGTTGCCGAAAATCAGAGGGATATCCGGATGCTTCGAGCGGACGGAACCGGCTTTCCGGCGGAGTATCGCGCGACCCCCAAGCTGGATGGAGACGAGCTCCACGGGGCCGTTGTGGTGTTTCGGGACATCACGGCCGAGCTGGATAACGAAAAGGCCCTGGAAGAGGCGCGGCAACTGGTTCAGGAGCAGCGGGATCAGCTGGCCCATACCTCGCGCCTGACCACCATGGGTGAAATGGCTGCGGGCGTTGCCCATGAGGTCAATCAGCCACTGACGGCAATAACCAACTATGCCCGGGTCGCCAAGCGGATGATGGCGAAAGAGCCGGCGGATATGGGCCTGCTCCAGGAGACCCTGGATAAGATCGAAGCCCAGTCCCACCGCGCCAGCGAGATCATTCGGCGAATCCGTCGGTTTATGAAGAAGCCGGCGACTGGCAAGGAAGTGCTTTCGGTATCGGCGCTGCTGGAGGATACCCGGCAGTTTGCCGAAGTGGATATGCGCAACAACAAAGGTGCCATAGAAGTTTCGGTGCCAGAGGATATGCCAGACGTTCTGGCTGACCCCGTTCAGGTGCAGCAGGTGGCTCTGAACCTGATCCGGAATGCCCTGGAAGCGACCAGTAGCGTGGATTCCATGGCTCCGGTTGAGGTGTCAGCCAGCCTTCTGGGTGACACCTGTGTGCGAATCCAGGTGCGCGACCACGGAGTTGGCTTGCCAGACGGCGCCGAGGAAAAACTGTTCCTGCCGTTTTTCACCACCAAGGATGAGGGCATGGGCATTGGTTTATCAACCTGCCGCTCCCTGATTCAGGCTCAGGGCGGAGATATAGGGTTCCTTCGCCCGGAAGACGGGGGCGCCTGCTTCTATTTCACCCTTCCGGTCGCCGGTGCCCAGGGCTCCCCTTGCGCAGTGAAAGAAGAGGCTTCCCGGAGTTAAAGGAAGCCTCCGGAGTTAGAGCCAATCGATGCGCCCGCTCAGATGTGGCGCGTCGCCTTTGGCATTCAGCACCTGATAATCCCAGCCTTTGTCCTCCGTTTGCCAGTTCAATTGGGCTGTGCCCGGGAGGAACAGTGGTTTCTTGAACTGACAGCTCACCCTGATGGCTCCTGATCGCCAACCTACCTGTTGTTCCAGTATTGCCAGTGCGTGGGCTTTGGTCCACATGCCGTGGGCGATTGCCTGGGGAAACCCGAAGACCTTGGCGCTCAGGGCATGCATGTGAATCGGGTTGCTGTCTCCGGAAACCCGGGCATATTGTCGGCCAATGGACTCCTCCGCCTTCAGGGTCAGTGTGTTGGGGTAGCGTTCCAGTTCAGGGGGGGGCTTTTTGCCTGGTGATTTTCCATCATCTTGTGGTTGCCGGAACAGAGTCGTGCTCGCTTCCTCCCAGACCAGTTTGCCTGCCGAGCGGGCCTCAGTGATCAGGTCAAACTCCATCCCACGGCTGCTCTTTACCGAATTTCCCAGACACACGCTGATATCCAGGTTTTCTCCGGCGCCGATTGGCCGGTGCTGGGTAATGGTGTTTCTCAGGTGCACCAGGCCGAGTAGTGGCAATGGAAAGGTCTTTTCGGTCAACAGCTTCAGGTGAAGGGGGAAAGCCAGTACATGGGGCCAGGTGAGCGGCAAGTGGCTGTGCGGAACGAACCCGCAAACGGTTTGGTAGCGTTTCAGGTTACCGCCGCCGGTGCTCACACCCAGCAGGCTGGCAGACAATTCCGGGACCGTAAGGTCGCCACCGCCCTGTGTCTGCTTCGCCAGCAGTGCCTTGCCGTAAAGTGGCAGCAATGACGGTGGTGATTTGCGGTAAACGAGAGTCTCTGGCATTGGTCGTTCTCCTCCACATCCTGTGTCGATCATGGTCGGCCTGATTACCATAATGGAAAGTTTTGTCGCGCAGGTCACGCTTACTTTTACAAACTGGTACAACTGTGGGTCTGTGGCCTGATATGCTCTAATATAAGTCGATTGTCTAACAGGGTGTTATGTTCAGACCCCATAAGTCTGGCAGACCCGGTCAGATCAGGCATTGACCTGGCGTGCTCCGGCAATTGTCCGGCCGGTCAAAGTAGTAGTAATCCAATAAAAAGCGGAATCTTATGCAGGAACTTCGTGACGCGGGAGTGATGTTGCGCCTGATCTATGAGGCGATGAAAAGGAAGGGAATCGACACCAACGCTATCTTCAGCCGTCTGGGTGTGGATGAGAATTATGTCTACACCGAGCAGCTTCGAACCCCCCACAGTGCCCAGATGTACTTCTGGCAGGCCGTTGAAGACGTCTCCGGCGACCCGGATGTCGGGTTGCACCTGGGGCAACTGTTGCCTGCGTACAAAGGCCAGGTGCTGGAATATCTCTTTCTCAGCAGCCCAACTTTCGGGGAAGGCTTACGGCGGGCGCAGAATTATCAGCGGTTGCTGAGTGATGCCGCCAATACGGATTTCTTTATTGAAGGTGACGATGCCTGCATGGTTCTGGACACAGCGGCTGATGATGTCCGCCGGTTGAGGCATTTCAACGAATGCTTCGTGCAGGGACTGATTACCTTTTTCCGCTCCATTACCGACGATCGTTTTCATCCCTCACGCATCGAGTTTGAGCACGAACGGGCCGAAGGCCAGGATCATGTGCGGGAGGTTCTTGGCTGTGAGGTGTCCTTCGGGGCTGAAGCGAATCGCCTGTACTTTCCTGCGGCTTTGCTGTCCCATGCGTCGCCTCATGCCGAACCTGAGCTTCTGGACCTCCACGAGAGATTTGCCAGCGAGCAGGTGGCCCGGCTTGAGAAGCGAGATATTGTCGGGCAGGTGGAGCGGATTGTGGCTGAGCTTCTGGATAGCGGCGAGGTAACTCTCGATGCGGTGGCTGAGCGTCTTGGCATCAAGCCGCGAACCCTTCGTACCCGCCTGACAGAAGCCGAAACCAGTTTTAACCAGGTGCTGGCTGATTTCCGTTACCGGCTGGCGCGTCAACTCTTGGCAACCACTGACGAATCCATCGATGAAATCGTGTATCTAACCGGCTTCTCGGAGCCGAGCACTTTTTATCGGGCTTTCAAACGCTGGTCGAGCATGACCCCGATCGAGTACCGCAAAACTGCACAGGGCAAGGACGCCATGGTTGATGCCATGTAACGGCATGCGGTCTCTGAACTTTTTTCAGAAAAACGTTGACATGGCGGGGGGGCTCTTTATAATGCGCCCTCGTTGTCACCGAGCAGTCACACCCTTGATTGCACTGCCTTAAACAGGCGAGACGTGATAGCTAACGCGGAGCGGTAGTTCAGCTGGTTAGAATACCGGCCTGTCACGCCGGGGGTCGCGGGTTCGAGTCCCGTCCGCTCCGCCATTTTTCCCCTCCTGTTTTTCGTTTTACCTGCTTTAGTCTTTATCAGCCATCATGTCATTTGCCTGTCATACATCCGCTCTAGTCTGTTCCTGAATCAGAAATCAGGATAATAGCCATGCGGGATTATGAAGAAGAATTGATTGAAAGCCAGTTTGAAGAATATGAAGACGATATCGGCTGGGACGATGCCACTGAACTCTAGTAGCTTCTGATCTGTTTTCGGTGCTCCCCGGGGCTCAGGCTGAACCAGCGCCTATAGGCCTTATGAAAGGCTGCGGGATTGGCGAATCCCAGAAGCCAGGCAATCTCTGCCAGTGACATGTTGGTTTCCCGGATATAGTCCCGGGCCAGTTGTTTTCGTGTTTCATCCACCAGCTCCCTGAATCCCGTTCCCTCTGCAGAAAGCTGCCTTTGCAGTGTCCACGGCGCAAGGCCAAGTTTCATGGCAATGGTTTCCAGGGCGGGCGTTTCGCCCTGGAACAGAGGGGTCAGAAGGTTCTTGACCCGGTCTCCGGTTGTCCAGCCACGCCGGATCTGCTGCATCTCCCGCTCGCAAAGTTCAGACAGTTTTTCGTGCATGGCTGGCTGCGCCTGCAGGCTCGGGCTTTCCCAGGCATCCCGGCGGACAGTGAGGCTGTTTGCCGGTGCTCCAAAGTCTACCGGGCAACGGAACCAGCTTTCGAACAGCTCATCCAGGCCAGTGGCCGGATACTCAATGGTGACCTTTTCCAGAACCTCATACCGGCCGGTTACGTTACGAAGGAATTGGGTCCAGGCTGCCAGCACCGAATCCACAACAAAATAGTTGAAGCCGTTGTAGGGGCGAATCGAGTAAAACTGCACCTGTCGAGTGCCAGGCTTGATGGTCGGGCTGCCGCGGCTGTTCCTGCTGGTTAGCAGGGCGTAACGGATCAGCGTGCTGATGGCTGCGCCAGCGGTGCATGCAGTTTCGCCTGCAAGACCGGCGATGCCGGCATCGACAGGCCGTGACAGGGCGCCCATGCGTAACCCCAGGGCCGGATTGCCGGTTTCGCTGATTGCCGCGTGCCCAAGGCGCATGAAGCGGGGAATGCTGATGCGTGCGACGGGCGAGGTCAGTGTCTGCCGGTCAAGCTGGAAGCGGGATGCCAGTTCCGTGGTATCTGCACCCTCGGCATCGGCGGCCCGCATCAGTACGGAAACATAGAGAACGCTGATATCTCCGAGGGAATTACGGGTGTGCCGGGCGTCGGTCGATTTCGTGCTCATTGAAGCCGTTGTCAGATATGTTGTCCAAAGATAATAAAATGTTATTCCGGGATATTGTTGATAGCAAGGCACACCGGTAATTTAGGTCGCAATACTGAGCAGGGCTCTGCAAGCCCGCCGATGATCAAGATGAGGAGATTGAACATGACCACGAGCACAACGCCAGGTGTTGCCAAATATCCGAACCTGCTTGAGCCGCTGGATCTTGGTTTTACCAAGTTGCGTAACCGTACCCTGATGGGCTCCATGCACACGGGGCTTGAGGAGGCCAAAAACGGATTTGAGCGCCTGGCGGCGTTCTATGCGGAGCGCGCCCGTGGTGGTGCCGGTCTGATCGTGACCGGAGGTATTGCACCGAATGTTGAAGGTGGTGTGTTTCAGCATGCAGCCAAGATGACCACCGAAGAAGAGTCCGACAAGCACAAGATCATCACCGATGCCGTGCATGAGGCAGATGGCAAGATCTGCATGCAGATTCTCCACGCCGGTCGATACGCCTACTCTCCGGAGTTGGTGGCACCTTCCGCCATCCAGGCACCGATCAACCCGTTCAAGCCGAAGGAGCTGGATGAGGCCGGCATCGAAAAGCAGATCCAGGCCTATGCCGATTGTGCCGCCCTGGCCCAGAGAGCCGGATATGACGGCGTTGAGGTCATGGGGTCGGAGGGGTATTTCATCAACCAGTTCATCGTGTCCCATACCAACCACCGGACCGACCGCTGGGGTGGCAGCTACGAGAACCGTATCCGCCTGCCCATCGAAATCGTGCGCCGGGTACGTGAGCGTGTGGGCGAGAACTTTATCCTGATCTACCGCCTCTCCATGCTGGATCTGATTGAAGACGGCAGCACCTGGGAAGAGGTTGTTCACCTGGCCAAGGAAATCGAGAAGGCAGGGGCCACCATTATCAATACCGGTATCGGCTGGCACGAGGCGCGGGTGCCCACGATTGCCACCTCGGTTCCCCGAGGTGCCTTTACCAAAGTGACGGCGCGCCTGAAAGGCGAAGTGAGCATTCCGCTGGTAACCACCAACCGGATCAACATGCCGGATGTGGCCGAGAAGATTCTGGCTGAGGGCGACGCCGATATGGTGTCCATGGCTCGCCCGTTCCTTGCCGATGCGGATTTGGTCCTGAAAGCTGCGGAAGATCGCGCTGATGAGATCAATACCTGTATTGGCTGCAACCAGGCCTGTCTTGACCACACCTTCAGCGGCAAGCTGACCTCGTGCCTGGTCAATCCTCGGGCCTGCCACGAGACCGAGCTGACTTACGTTAAAACAGCTGCGCCAAAATCCATTGCGGTGGTCGGTGCCGGGCCTGCTGGCCTGGCCTTTGCCACTGTCGCTGCGGAGCGTGGCCACAAGGTAACGCTGTTTGATTCCGGCAGCGAAATCGGTGGCCAGTTTAACGTAGCCAAACGGATTCCGGGCAAAGAGGAGTTTTTCGAAACCCTTCGCTACTTCCGGGTCATGCTGGACAAGCATCAAGTGGACGTGCGGCTGAACGCCCGGGTCAGTGCCGACGACCTCAAAGCGGACGGCTTTGACGAGGTGATTCTGGCTACCGGCGTCAAGCCCCGGACCCCGGAAATCGAAGGAATTGACCACCCTAAGGTGATTGGCTATCTGGATGCGCTTCTGGAGCGCAAGCCGGTTGGCCAGAGAGTGGCGGTTATCGGCGCCGGCGGTATTGGCTTCGATGTCTCCGAGTTTATCGTTCACAAGGGGAGCTCTGCGGCGCTGGATACTGAGCATTTCATGCGTGAATGGGGTGTTGATCTGAGCGTTGCCCATCGCGGCGGTATTCAAGGCGTTACACCAGAGGTTCCCGAGCCTGCCCGGGAGGTATACCTGCTCCAGCGCAAGGCATCCAAGGTTGGCAAAAACCTGGGCAAGACCACGGGCTGGATTCACCGTACTTCCCTGAAGAATCGGCAGGTCCAGATGGTGCCCGGGGTAACCTACCGCAAGATCGATGACGAAGGGCTTCACATTACAGTTACTCCGAAAGGGGCTGAGCAGGGTGAGGATCGGGTGCTGCCGGTAGATACCATTATCGTCTGTGCAGGGCAGGAACCGCTGCGCGATCTGCAGGCGGATCTGGAGGCTGCCGGCCTGCCGGTTCATCTGATCGGTGGCTCGGATGTTGCGGCAGAGCTGGATGCCAAGCGGGCCATTGATCAGGGAAGTCGCCTGGCTGCGGAACTCTAAGCCCGGGCACGATCACAAAATGTTGCAGTTTTTCCCTGTGCAGCAAGGATTGTCTGGCTAGACTATGGGGTTTGAGTCAGTCAAATCTTTGAATCGTGGGAGTCAGCAATGGTGTCTGCCGACCAGGCAACCGACGGATATTCGGCGGTATTTTTCATGGAGGGGGGCCAGGTGGCGCGGGAAATGCGTGCCACCGAATTCGGCGCCTTCCTGGACGGCTATGTGGGCCTGTCCGATCTCGCCGAAACCGAAGTCCGGGCCGTTCTGGTCGAGCTGACCGGTGATCTTCTCGTTCAGGCTCTGGTGTTCTTCCGGATCTGGTTTGATGAAGAAGGCCGAGCAGACAGCCATTGGAATGTGCCCATTGAGGCGTTGGCCGGGCGTGGTGCCAAGGGGCCGGACATGGGCGGCGGGCCTATCCGCCTTGTGTGCCGCAGCCAATGCCCCGATCCCCAATACAAGGAGGATCTGTGGGACCCGGACATGACGCCGGGGAACAACCACTTCCAGGCGATCCGTAAGGCGGTCGAGGCCAATGGCCTCAAACTCCGCAAGATTGAACCGGTTCAGGAGGAGAATATTCCGGTTCTGAATGCGGAGGCGGAGGATTCTGGCGATACGGAAGAGGCGTCCTCTGCAATGAACCGCTCCCGCCTGGCGCAACTCATTCGGGAACAGCGCCTGCGGATCAAGACACTGCAAAGCGTTCACCGGGATTCCCTGTCGGATATTCAGAGGGAGCATCGGCTGGAAATGCAGGGCCTGCGCAGTGAAATGGCAACTCTTGAGCAAAAACATGAGCGCCAGCGCCTTAGCAATGAGCAGCTCAAGAAGCGTCTGTCGGAACGTAACGAACAATACCTGACCATGCAGGAGCAGATGGTCTCCGGCGGTGAGGACAAGCAGCGGGACGATGCCAATGCGGATGCAGAGTTGGTGCTTCTGCGGGAGCAGCTAGAGCGCCGGCAGCGGGAGCTGGAGCTGCGGGACGAAAAGATTGTTGCTCTCGAGCAGGAAAATCATGAACTTCGGCACCGTGAGCCTGCCGAAAACTCCATTCTCGACCACCTCAAGCGCCAGTCCGTGTTTCTGGTGGCCTATCATCCCGGCGTGGGTCATGTAACGCTGCCCTACGACGACATCGAAACCTACTTCAACAATCCCACCGCCTACGCGGCTGATCGCTGTGGCATGAATGAGCCGGCCTACCGGGAATGGCTGGAGCATTACGAAAATCCGGTCTGCAAGCACGAGAAAAAAGGTGGCAAACTCTGTGAAGAGCCCATCCTTCGGGTAAGCCAGCCGGCGGAATTCCGTCCGGGGGTTGATGACCGCTGCGAGCAACACCAGGCCTGAGTGCGGGAAGTTTTTTCAGTATCGGGGTGACTTTCGTTAAACTGTACGCCAGATTGTCACGGGGGTAACGGATTCGTCTGGCCCCGCCGCATCCCGAGACCACAGGAAACTTCATGGATCAATTCAGGAACATTGGCGTGATTGGCCGGATGGGCAGCGTTAAAGTGGTTGAGTCACTGCGCCAGCTCAAACAGTATCTGATCGCTAACCACTACCACGTCATTCTCGAGGAAGACACGGCCAGCATGCTGCCCGGCCACGGCTTGCAGGTGGCGAGCAAAAAGTTGCTGGGCGAAATCTGTGATCTGGTGATCGTTGTGGGTGGCGACGGCAGCCTGCTCGGTGCCGCACGGGAACTGGCAAAGTCCAAGATCCCCCTGCTTGGGGTAAACCGTGGACGGCTGGGTTTTCTGACCGACATTTCACCGGCTGATCTGGAAGAGCGCCTGGGCAAGGTGCTGCAGGGTGAATACATGGAAGAAACCCGGTTTCTTCTGGATGGCAATGTCGAACGAAACGGTCAGCCCCTCGGCTTTGGAACTGCGCTGAATGATGTGGTGCTGCACCCGGGGAAATCCACCCGGATGATCGGATTTGATCTGTTTATTGATGGCCACTTCGTCTACAGCCAGCGCTCGGACGGCCTGATTGTCTCCACGCCCACGGGATCCACAGCCTACTCGCTCTCGGCTGGCGGGCCGATCATGCATCCGAAACTGGATGCCATTGTTCTGGTGCCTATGTTTCCCCACACTCTCAGCAGCCGGCCGATCGTGGTCGACGGCAAGAGTGAGATCAAGCTGGTGATCGGTGAGACCAACGAAACCTATCCACAAATCAGTTTCGATGGGCAGATGAACATTGCCTGTGCGCCAGGCGATATCATCCGCATCACCAAAAAACCGTTCAAGATCCGGCTGATTCATCCCACCGACCACAATTTCTACGCCACCTGCCGTGACAAGCTTGGCTGGGCTAGCGAAATATCAGCGAGTTGAACATGGCTGGAAACAGACAGACCGCAAACCGCGGTTACGACATCATTGGCGATATTCACGGCTGTGCGAACACGCTGGCCAGGCTTCTGGACCAGATGGGCTATCGCAAGATCAACGGCGTTTACCAGCACCCGCGCAGGCAGGCCATTTTTATTGGCGATATCATTGATCGGGGCCCCCGTATCCGGGAAGCGCTGCACCTTGTCAGAGACATGGTAGAGCACGGCTCGGCCCGGATTGTCATGGGCAACCACGAGTACAACGCGCTGGGCTACTGCACCCGTGCCCGCCCGGGCAGTGCCAAGAAGTGGCTGCGGGAACATAACCCCCGTCATGACCGACTGATCCAGGAGACGCTTGATCAGTTTGAAGCTTACCCGCATGAGTGGAATGAGTTTCTTGAATGGTTTTACACGATTCCCCTGTTCATTGAGGACGAGAGTTTTCGGGCGGTTCACGCCTGTTGGGACGGCGACCTGATCGAAAAATTCAAGCGCGTGCAGGGCGGTGCCTGTATTGATGAGGATTTCCTGCACGCCTCTGCCGCCATTGAATCCTTCGCCGGACAGGTAATGGATACCCTTCTTCGTGGCACCGATCTCCGGCTGCCCGAGGGTATGTCCATTACCGGAAAGGACGGCTATGTCCGTGAGTTTTTCCGTACCAAATTCTGGGCGGATGATCCCCATACTTATGCCGATGTGGTGTTCCAGCCGGACCCGCTGCCGCCGGAAGTGGCGCGCCGTGTGTTAACGGAGAACGAGCGAAAGCAGCTGATCAGCTATCCCCTGGACGCACCGCCGGTCTTCGTCGGGCACTACTGGATGGAGGGTGAGCCGGCCCCGCTCAAGCCGAACGTTGCCTGCATTGACTACAGCGCCGTGAAATATGGCCGGCTGGTAGCCTACCGGATGGACGGCGAGCGGGCACTTTCCCGGGACAAGTTTGTCTGGGTAGAAGTGGACCGGCCGGAGCAGCCGGATTATCCCACCAGTGAAGACAGTGTCGCGCGCTGAGCGAATGTGCGCGGCCCAACCATTTCCGTAGGCGGAGTAAACGGTGTACCGAGTCAAGCAGTTGGATACAACGGTGAATCTGACCGGCTTCAGCCGCTGGCTGAACGGGCAGGGTGTTACCCACAGGATTACCGAGGAGGGTGGTTTCCAGGTGATCTGGCTGGAAGATCCGGCCCTCTCTGAGCCGGTGCTCGCAGCGCTTGATCGCTTCATGGCAGAACCGCAACTCCGGGATGCGGTAGAGCGCCAGAGTCGGTCGCCGGTATTTGTGGGCGGGCGGTGGCAGCCTTCTCCCCGCCATGCGCCATTGGTTCTGGGTATCATTGGCTTTGCTGTGGTTATGGTCTGGCTCACGGCCATGGGTCAGAATGAGCTCGCTGCCACACTGATGATGATTGATCCGCGGGATTATGACTGGAGCACCATGGCCGGTCGTATTGACGCCTTGTCTGCGACTCTCGCCAGTGGCCAGGTGTGGCGTCTTCTGACTCCGGATTTTCTGCACTTCAGCTGGACCCATATAATTTTCAACTCGGTTATGCTCTGGTTCCTGGGCAGTCAGATTGAATGGTTTGACGGGCGAGGGCGGCTGATCACCCTGTTCCTGGTGACCAGCCTGGTCTCCAACGGGTTGCAGTACTTTGTTTCCGGGCCTCTTTTTGGCGGGCTGTCGGGTGTTGTCTACGGGATTCTGGGTTATTGCTGGCTGAGCCAGCGCTCTGCGCCAAGGTTTCAGTTTCCGCCGGCACTGGTAACCTTTGCCGTGGTGTGGATGGTGATCGGTTTTACCGCGCTTCCTGAAATGCTCGGTCTCGGGCGTATGGCAAATGAAGCCCATCTGGGGGGATTTGTTGCGGGATTGGCCCTTGCGGTGATTTTGCCCGTAAGAGCCAGGCGCGGAGCATAAAAAAGGCCCCGCCAGAGGCGGGGCGTAAAAAGAGCTTTAAGCTCCTGATGAGAGAGACCAAATGATACGACCGTCTTCATTTGGTGGGTTAATGATAATCATTATCGTTTGATTCTGTCAAACGATTCCGCCATTTTTTATGAACGTTTTTCAGGAGAGCGGGATGACTTACGAAGAATTGATTGATCGGCTGGATCCCAATGTATACCGGAGCCTCCGGCAGTCCATTGAGCTCGGGAAATGGCCCGACGGCCGCAAGCTGACTCCCGAGCAGCGGGAAATCAGCCTGGAGGCCGTCATCTATTATGAAAACCTGCACAACGTTCCCGAACAGGAGCGTGTCGGTTATCTTGACAGAGGCAGCAAGGCGGGAACCGCCTGTGATCCCTCGGTACAGCGTAATCGGAGTGAGGGCGACGTAGACCCGGATCAGTTTGTTGAGGTCAAGTCTTGAGCGAATCCATAGATGTAACCGGCCGACTTCGGAAAATGCCGGCAGAGGCGGGAGATCCGGTGACCTACACCATTGCCGTTGGCGATACCCGTATACCCCTGAACGAGCTGATTGGCAGACCGCTGCGGTTTGATTTCGACGGCATCATCCGTTGTATCCATTGCGATCGCACCACCAAAAAGAGTTTTAACCAGGGGTTCTGCTACCCTTGTTTTCGCAAGCTGGCAGCCTGTGACAGTTGCATCATGAGTCCGGAAAAGTGCCATTACCATCTGGGAACCTGTCGTGAGCCGGAGTGGGGCGAGACCCACTGTATGGTGGAGCACGTGGTTTACCTGGCAAACTCATCCGGCCTCAAGGTGGGTATCACCCGGGCTTCGCAGGTGCCTACCCGCTGGATCGATCAGGGCGCGGTGGATGCGATTCCCATGGTGCGGGTTGCGACCCGATACATCGCCGGATTGGTGGAAGTTGCCTGCAAGGCGCATGTTGCCGACCGAACCAATTGGCGGGCGATGCTCAAAGGCGACATACCCGAGCTGTCCCTACCCGACGAGCGCCAAAGAATTCTGGGGCTGATCGCAGGGGATCTTGAAGCATTGAGAGAAACCCATGGCCAGGGGTCTATCCGTGAGGTGGATGAGCAGGGGCTTGCCCTCAGCTACCCCGTTGAGACCTGGCCAGCGAAGATCAAAACCCATAACCTCGACAAAACGCCGGAGGTTGAAGGCGTCCTTGAAGGCATCAAGGGGCAGTACCTTATTCTTGATACCGGTGTAATCAACATCAGGAAGTTCACCGGTTATGAAGTCCGTTTCCGGGTCATGGCGAGCTGAATTGCTCCACACCCGGCCATTCTGTTCATGCCTGTGGACCCTGATTATCGGCCCATACAGGCAGAGAATTCTGGAGAACACCAATGCGTACCAGCCAGCCACAAACCATTTACCTGAGCGATTACAAGGTGCCGGCGTATCTGGTCGATACCGTGGAACTGACCTTCGAGCTTTTTGAGGATGGTGCCAGGGTACACAGCACACTTGAACTTCGTCGGAATCCCGAGTCTGCCGATGCATCTGCGCCCTTGGAACTTGACGGTGACAGCTTGAAGCTGGAGTCCGTTGCCCTGGATGGCGCCAAACTGGCGGCGAGCGATTATGAGGACCGGGGCGATCAGCTGGTGATCCGGTCGGTGCCGAACCAGTTCCGTCTGACCATCGTCACCTGGATTGAGCCCCAGAACAACACGCGGCTCGAAGGCCTTTACAAATCCTCGGGCATGTTCTGTACCCAGTGTGAGGCCGAGGGGTTTCGCTGTATTACCTACTTCCCGGACCGTCCTGACGTTATGGCACGTTTCCTCACCCGCATTGAGGCCAACAAGGAGGCGTATCCGATCCTGTTGTCCAATGGTAACGATGTCGAGAAGGGGGAGCTGGAAAACGGTCGCCACTTTGTGACCTGGGAAGATCCGTTCCCAAAACCCTGTTATCTCTTTGCCCTGGTAGCCGGGGATCTTGTGGAAAAGCGTGACAGCTTTACCACCTGCTCCGGCCGTGACATTGATCTGCGCATGTATGTGGAACCCCGCAACGCCGAGAAATGTGAGCACGCCATGGATTCCCTGAAGCGGTCCATGCGCTGGGACGAAGAGGTCTACGGCCGGGAATACGATCTGGATATTTTCATGATCGTGGCGGTGGACGACTTCAACATGGGCGCCATGGAAAACAAAGGCCTCAACATCTTCAACTCCTCGTGCGTGCTGGCCAGCCAGGAAACGGCAACGGATCTGGCGTTCCAGCGCATCGAAGCCATCGTCGCCCATGAATACTTCCACAACTGGTCCGGGAACCGGGTCACCTGCCGTGACTGGTTCCAGCTGAGCCTGAAAGAAGGCTTCACTGTCTTCCGGGATGCCCAGTTTTCAGCGGATATGGGCTCGCCCACCGTCAAGCGGATTGAAGATGTCACGCTGCTGCGCACCGCACAGTTTGCCGAAGACAGCGGCCCGATGGCGCACCCGGTTCGGCCAGCTTCCTATATGGAGATTACCAACTTCTATACCCTCACCATTTATGAGAAAGGGGAAGAAGTGGTGCGCATGATCCATACCCTGCTGGGGCCGGACATGTTCCGTAAGGGCAGTGATCTGTACTTCGAACGCCATGACGGGCAGGCCGTCACCACCGACGATTTTGTGAAAGCCATGGAAGATGCGTCAGGTCGTGATCTGAGCCAGTTCCGGTTGTGGTACGAGCAGGCAGGGACGCCGGTACTGACGGTTTCCGATGACTTTGACGCCGGTCAGGGCATTTACCGACTGACAATTGAGCAGAGCATTCCGGACACACCGGGTCAGACCAACAAAAAGCCCCAGCACATTCCGTTTGCTCTGGGACTTCTGGGGCAGGACGGCCAACCACTGCCGTTGCAGCTCAAGGCGGATGCATCGGATGCGCCCACAGAGCGTGTGCTTGAGCTTACCGATGCGTCTCACCGATTTGAGTTTCATGGTCTTGATGCCAAGCCGGTACCCTCCCTGCTGCGGCACTTCTCAGCGCCGGTCAGGGTTCACTATCCGTGGACCCGCGAGCAGCTGTTGTTCCTGATGAGTCACGATCCGGACGGTTTCAACCGTTGGGATGCCGGCGAGCGACTGGCGGTGGATGTGATTCAGTCCCTGGTTGGTGCTGCGGATGACGCAGAAGTGGAGCCACGACTGGTTGAGGCGTACCGGAAACTGATTTCCGATACGGATCTTGATCAGGCATTGGTGGCAAAAATGCTTCAGCTTCCGTCAGAGGCGTACCTGATCGAGCTGGCGGACAATGCTGATGTTCCCGCGATTCACCTGGCCCGCGAAGCCGTGCTCAAATGCCTGGCTCACGCTCTGAGGGACGAGCTACTGGCGTGTTACCAGCGTAATCAGGAAACCGGTGCCTATGAGGTAACTCCGCAGGCAATTGCCCGGCGCAGCCTGCGAAATACCGCGCTCGCCTGGCTGTTAATGATCAATGATGAGAAAGGCCGAACCCTGGCGGTGAGCCAGATGAACGACGCCGACAACATGACAGACCGTATGGGTGCCCTGCGGGCGCTGGTTAACTCCGACTACGAGGATGACCGGCGTCAGGCCCTGGATGAGTTCTACAGCAGCTTTCGGGACGATCAGCAGGTCGTTGAGCAGTGGTTCTCCGTTCAGGCGGCCAGCGACCGGGCCGGTCAGCTGTCGGATATAAGGAAGTTGCTGGAGCATCCGGCCTTTGACTGGAAGAATCCGAACAAGATTCGATCCGTGGTTGGTGCCTTCGCCGGACAGAACCTGGCGGCTTTCCACAATCCGGACGGGTCCGGTTATGACTTCCTGGCGGATCAGGTTTGCCGGCTGGATGACAGTAATCCGCAGATCGCCGCGCGCCTGGTGACGCCGCTGACCCGGTGGCAGAAGTTTGCGCCGGCCTACAGTGGTCAGATGAAATCCGCGCTGGAACGCATCCGCGACAAGGACGGTTTGTCCCGGGATGTCTACGAAGTGGTGCATAAGAGCCTCGCCGGCTGAAGCCGGAGGTGGTTCAGGTAGCCGGCTGTGACCGGGAGCTATGTCACAGCCGGATACAAAATCGCACTTTCGGTCGATAGACTTTAAGGCGTGATCCGTTAATCTGGTTGAAGGTCTGTATTCCCCGCAGACGACAATAAAAAAGCCTCTACAGAGGCTTCCAGACGCACTTAAGGTTTCACAATGACATACAATAAAAATGCGATTCTCGGCGGTCTGCTGGCTCTCTCCGTGGCATCATCAACTGCATTGGCAGCTGTATCCCCCAGTGAAGCGGCTCGTCTCGGCCAGGAACTGACTCCCTTTGGCTCACCCAAGGCCGGTAACGGCGCCGGTACCGTTCCCCCCTGGACCGGTGGTCTGACACAGCCCCCTGCCGGTTATGAAGGCAGTGGTCAGCATCACATCAATCCGTTTCCGGACGATGACGTCCTGTTTACCATCACGCCTGCCAACATGGGTCAGTACGAGGAGCACCTGACGGATGGCGTGAAGGCTATGCTGGAAACCTATCCGACCACTTTCCGTGTGCCGGTATATCAGTCACGTCGAACCCATGCGGTTCCCGACTGGGTGGCAGAGAACACCCGCGAGAACGCTGTGAACGCGGAAGTCGTGGGCAAGGGTGAAGGCCTTGATGGCGCTTTCGGGGGCTACCCGTTCCCCATCCTTCATGGCAACAATGAGGAAAAAGCCTGGCAGGCGATCTGGAACCATCTGACCCGCTGGCGCGGCGTTTCTGTTACCCGCCGATCCAGTGAAGTTGCTGTCCAGACCGATGGTGATTATTCACTGGTAACCTCCCAGCAGGAAGCGTTCTTTAACTTCTACAATCCAGAAGGTAGTGAGAAAGAGCTGGACAACGTCATCTTCTATTACCTGTCGTTTACCCAGTCGCCCCCACGCCTTGCCGGCGGTGCCATTCTCATTCACGAGACCTTGAACCAGATCATCAATCCGCGTAATGGGTGGGGCTATAACGCTGGCCAGCGTCGTGTACGCAGGGCGCCAAACCTGGGCTATGATTCGCCGATCGCAGCGTCAGACAACCTCCGTACAGCGGATGACACCGATATCTTTAACGGCGCTCTGGACCGGTATAACTGGAACTACGAAGGGATGCGCGAAATCTACATTCCCTATAACAACTACCGGATTGGAGAGAAGGGCACGTCTTACTCCGAAATTCTGGGGATTTCACACCTGAATCCTGACCTCACTCGCTGGGAGTTGCACCGTGTCCACGTCGTTGAAGCCACGCTGAAAAAGGGCGAGCGTCATATCTACGGTAAACGCCGCTTCTATATCGACGAAGACAGCTGGAACACGGTTTTACTGGATCAGTATGACGGTCGGGGCGAACTCTGGCGTGTAACCATGGGCCTCCCGAAAAATTATTATGAACTTCCGGGTGTGTGGACCGTGCTGGACGTCTATCATGACCTTCAGGCCCGTCGTTATCACGTGCTTGGTCTGGACACCGAAGAACCCAATACCCGGGTGTTTTCCAATGACGTTCCGAACACACGCTACTTCTCTCCGGCGTCTCTGCGCCGCAGGAGTGTTCGGTAAGGCGTTGGTGGCCGGGGGATGTGTCCCCGCCCACAGGAAGTGGTGATTCAACATACCGGCAACCGAAAGGCTGCCGGTATGTTCATCGTTATTGCCGGCAACACCGGCCAGAGACACACAGTTCAAAACAACATGAATAGGCAATTGAATGGCTAAAAGGTTGATGTGCAAAACGTTGGGAACGGTTTGCCTTGGGCTCTCCATGGTTTGGTCAGCGCCCGCGGCGTTTGCGCTTGCAGATGTCATCGAAACCCCGGCCCGGCCCACCGAGCTGGCTCCGGACCGGCTGCTAAACGATGTGACGCAAGCCGGTGACCGCATCGTGGCGGTAGGGGAGCGGGGCCATATCATCTACTCAGATGATGAGGGCCAGACCTGGACCCAGAGCGAGGTGCCGGTATCCGTGACCCTCACCGGTGTGGATTTTGGATCCGACACACAAGGTTGGGCCGTCGGCCACAGTGGTGTAATTCTGCACTCCGGAGATGCCGGTGAAACCTGGAGTCTTCAGTTTACCGGCATTCAGGCCCTTGAACTTGCCATTCAGACCAAGGAAGACCAGATCGCCGCTATGGAGGAACGGATTGAAGCCGCTCCTGAGGCTGACAAAGCTGACCTGGAGTGGGCGTTGGACGACCTGCTTTTTGGCATGGAGAACATGCAGTCAGATCTCGACATCGGGCCGGTAAACCCGTTGCTGGATGTTTGGTTCGAGAACGAGAGCCGCGGATTCGTTGTGGGCGCCTATGGCATGATCCTGCGCACCACCGATGGCGGTGAAACCTGGCAGGACTGGGCCCCGCGCATCGACAATGCCACCAATTTCCACCTCAATGGTGTGACACAGATTACTGGCGGCGCTTTGGTCGTGGTCGGAGAGTCAGGCCAGATTCATGTTTCAGTGGACGGCGGACAGACCTGGGAGCGTCGTGAAAGCCCCTACGAGGGTTCACTGTTCGGTGTGATTGGCACCGGCCAGGTGAACGAGATCCTGGCCTTCGGTCTTCGTGGCACCATGCTGTTTTCAAGCGATCTCGGCAAGAGCTGGCGGGTAGTGCCCAGCACCGCCGACACTACACTCAATGACGGGGCCGTGGTCGATGATGGCCGCATCATCCTCGTCGGTAACAGTGGTGTGGTGTTGACCAGCAGCAATGGCGCTGAGTCCTTCCGCAACTACTTCCGGAATGACCGGGAAGGTGTCATGAGTGTGGTTCCGGTCTCGGGTACCGGGCTTCTGATCGTGGGTGAAGGCGGTGCGACGATGACGGACGCCCGCGGAATGAACCTTCAATAACGCCCTGATGTGGCAACAACCGAACGGAAAATAGAGGGGCTTTTGAATGTCCAATCCGAAGCATGACAAGGGCGAGCATTACCTGACGACGCCCAAGGCGGAACCTTTCCTGGAGCGGATGATTTTTAACAACCGCGCCATCATTCTGGTCGCCTTTTTTCTGCTGACCCTGTTTCTTGGCTACAACGCCATCAAGATTCAGCCTGATGCCAGTTTTGAGCGGATGATTCCGCTGCAGCACCCCTACATCGTGAATATGCTGGAGAACCGGGATGACCTCCAGAACCTCGGCAACTTTGTACGAATCGCTGTCGAGGTTGAAGAGGGGGATATCTTTACCCAGGAATACATGGAAACCCTCAAGCAGATTACGGATGAGGTTTTCTACCTGAACGGAGTGGACCGGTCCGGCCTGCAATCGCTCTGGACATCGAACGTGCGGTGGGTAGAGGTGACAGAGCAGGGCTTCCAGGGTGGTACCGTCATTCCGGATACCTATGACGGCTCGGATGCCAGCCTGGAGCAGCTTCGGCAGAACGTTCTGCGATCGAATGAAGTCGGTCGCCTGGTGGCGGACAATTTCAAGTCCACCATCGTTTATGCGCCTCTCTACGAGAAGAATCCGGAAACGGGTGAGCCCCTTGATTACGGCGAGTTTTCCCGCCAGCTGGAAGAGAAAATCCGGGAGAAATACGAAGCCCAGAATCCGAATGTCGAGATTCATATTGTCGGCTTCGCCAAAAAGGTCGGTGATCTGATCGAGGGCATTGGTTCCATCGCCTGGTTTGCCGGCATCACCATTATTCTGACGACCTTGCTGCTGTTCTGGTATTCCCGTTCCATTACCGGGACTCTGGTCCCTGTCTTTACCTCGATCATCGCAGTTTTCCTGCAACTAGGTACTTTGAGGTTGCTGGGCTATGGTCTGGACCCCTATTCCGTTCTGGTGCCGTTTCTGGTGTTTGCCATTGGTATCAGCCACGGTGTCCAGATTGTTAACGCCATTGCGGTCGAAGCCGCCAAGGGATTTGATGCGGTTACCGCTGCTCGCCTGGCGTTCCGGGCCCTCTACATTCCGGGCATGCTGGCGCTGGTATCAGATGCCTTCGGCTTCCTGACGCTGATCTTCATCGAAATTGACGTGATCCGGGATCTGGCAGTCGCGGCCGGTATTGGTGTGGCCTTCGTGATCATCACCAATCTGGTGCTGCATGTTCTGATCATGTCCTACATCGGAATCTCCAAAGGTGGTATTCGCCATGTCCAGAATCATGGTGAAAAGCAGGACCGGAAGTGGCGGGTAATGTCGTACTTCGCCCATCCTGGAGTTGCGCCGATTTCCCTTCTGATTGCGGTGATTGGTCTTGGCCTGGGTCTGTATTACAAGCAGAACCTGAAAGTGGGTGACCTTGATCGCGGCGCGCCGGAGTTGCGTGCTGACTCAAGGTACAACACCGATAACGCCTTCATCATCGACAATTATTCAACCAGTGCCGATGTCCTGGTAGTGATGGTTGAAACTCCGGTTGAGCAGTGCACCCAATATGAAGTGCTGCGGGCCATGGATGCGTTGCAATGGGAACTTGAAAACACACCGGGTGTTCAGTCTTCCGCGTCTCTGGCAGATGTCTCGAAGATCGTCACCAAGGCGCTGAACGAGGGTAACTGGAAGTGGTATGAGATTTCCCGAAACCAGACCATCATCAATGCCTCCATCCGGAGCGCGCCCTCGGGACTGATCAACACCGATTGTAGTCTCACGCCGGTGCTGGTGTTCCTGGAAGACCATAAGGCGGAAACGCTGCAGACTGTTGTCGACCGTGTCGAGGAGTTCGCGGCCAACAACAACTCCGAGGATCACACCTTCCTGCTCGCAGCTGGCAACGCAGGGGTTGAGGCAGCTACCAACGAGGTGATCTCCAGCGCCAAGGACATGATGCTGTTGATGGTGTATGGCGTGGTGAGTTTGTTGTGCCTGGTCACCTTCCGCTCCGTGCGGGCCGTACTATGTATTGTGGTACCGCTGGGCCTGACGTCGATTCTCTGCGAAGCAATCATGGCTGTGTCCGGTATTGGTATCAAAGTGGCGACCTTGCCGGTTATTGCCCTGGGGGTTGGTATTGGTGTCGATTACGGTATCTATATCTACAGCAAGCTTGAGAAGTATCTGCTTGAGGGCAAGACCCTGCAGGAGGCTTATTTCGAGACTCTGCGTTCAACGGGCAAGGCTGTCATGTTTACCGGCGTAACCTTGGGTCTCGGCGTTGTGACCTGGATCTTCTCGCCGATCAAGTTCCAGGCAGACATGGGTTTCCTCCTGTTCTTCATGTTCCTGTGGAACATGGTTGGCGCCATCTGGCTGCTTCCCGCCCTGGCCCGATTCCTGTTAAGGCCGGACCAGATGCTTGCCAAGGCCCGCGCTGCAAAATAATAGTCGCAGCATGACGCAAAAAAGCCCGCAATGCGGGCTTTTTTGTTGTCTGCTCAATCGGTTAGCGACCTAATCCATACTTTATTTATGGCGTGAAGTGGTCTATGTTCTAAGACGACCGTGATGTCTGCCCACAGCAAAAAGGCGGGCAATTGATTATAACGACCAGAAAAAGGAAGAACTCACATGACACTGAAACTCAAAGCCTCTGCATTTGCCGTCGCTGCCGCTGTAGGACTGGGTGTGGCTTCAGCTCCAGTGACTGCCCAGGAGCAACAGTTCGTGACCATCGGTACCGGTGGTGTGACCGGGGTTTATTACCCGGCAGGCGGTGCCATCTGCCGCCTGGTGAACATGGATCGCAAGGAGCATGGCATTCGGTGCTCCGTCGAAAGCACCGGCGGTTCTGTCTACAACCTGAACGCCATTCGCCAGGGCGAGCTGGATCTGGCGGTTGCCCAGTCCGACTGGCAGTACCACGCCTACAATGGCACCAGCCAGTTCAAAGACGACGGCGCCAACAAGGAGCTTCGAGCGGTTTTCTCCTTGCATCCGGAACCGTTCACTGTCGTTGCCAGCAAGGGCTCCGGCATCAAGACCTTTGAAGATCTGGAAGGCAAGCGCGTTTCGGTCGGTAACCCGGGTTCTGGCCAGCGTGCCACGGCTGAAGTGCTGATGGATGAAATGGGCTGGACCATGGACAAGTTCTCACTGGCTGCTGAGCTGAAAGCGGCGGAACAATCCCAGGCGCTGTGTGACGGCAACATTGATGCCTTCTTCTACACAGTCGGGCATCCCTCCGGTTCCATCAAGGAAGCGACCACTTCCTGTGACAGCGTTATCGTAGAAGTGGATAATGCCGCCACCAAAAAACTGATCGACGAGAACCCGTACTATCGTAAGGCAATCATTCCCGGTGGGATGTACCGTGGAAGCGACGAAGATGTGGCCACCTTCGGTGTAGCAGCGACCTTTGTGTCCTCTACCGATGTGTCCGAAAAGGTGGTTTACGAAGTGGTCAAGGCAGTGTTCGAAAACTTTGACAGCTTCAAGCGTCTGCACCCGGCGTTTGCCAACCTGGAGAAGGAAGAGATGGTATCGGATGCCCTGAGCGCGTCCCTGCATCCGGGTGCCCTGAAGTATTACAAGGAAGCGGGTCTGATCAAATAACGATTGACCTGACAATCGGGTGTGGCCTGTGCCGCCCCGATTGTTGTTTCCTTTCCCTCCTTCACAGGACATACCTATGACCGGTAAAGATCCCAACTCCGGGAACTCCGTAGAGACGTCAGCTGTAGATCAGTTCCTGAAGACAGAAACCGGCGGGCGTGCTGGCACCGGGTATGCCGCGGTGCTTCTGTTTGTTATTCCGGTAGTCTGGTCCCTGTTTCAATTGTGGATTGCTTCGCCACTGCCCTATATTTTTGAAATAGGGGTGTTTAACTCGACAGAGGCGCGTTCGATCCACCTGGCATTTGCGTCTTTCCTGGCGTTTGCCGCCTTCCCCATGATCAAGGGGCGGCATGATGCCTCCAATGCCGTGCCCTTTTATGACTGGGTTCTTGCTCTCCTGGCCGCGTTCTCGTCAGCGTACCTGTACATATTTTATCAGGAACTTTCGAGTCGGCCGGGTGCGCCAATTCTGCAGGATCTGATTATCGCAATGCTCGGCCTGGTGCTTCTGCTTGAGGCGACCCGCCGTGCCCTCGGCCTGCCACTCACGATTGTGGCTGCCGTGTTCATTTTCTATTCGCTCGCTGGCCCCTACATGCCGGATGTGATTTCCCACGGCGGCGCCAGCCTGCAAAAACTCGCCTCCCATCAGTGGTTGGGTACCGAGGGCGTATTCGGTGTTGCACTGGGTGTATCCACGAGCTTCGTGTTCTTGTTTGTGCTTTTTGGTGCCTTGTTGGAGAGAGCCGGAGCCGGTAATTATTTCATCAAGGTTGCCTATGCCTCCCTGGGCCATATGAAGGGTGGGCCGGCCAAAGCGGCCGTGGTGTCCAGTGGCTTGAGCGGGATCATCTCGGGCTCTTCCATTGCCAACGTAGTGACTACCGGCACGTTTACCATTCCGCTGATGAAACGGGTGGGATTTCCTGCCACGAAAGCCGGTGCGGTAGAGGTGGCAGCGTCAACCAATGGCCAGCTGACGCCGCCAGTGATGGGGGCGGCAGCGTTCCTGATGGTAGAGTACGTGGGCATTTCCTACCTGGAGGTGATGAAACACGCGATCCTTCCCGCAATGATTTCCTACATTGCCCTGATTTATATTGTCCACCTTGAGGCCTGCAAACTGAACATGCAGGGGCTGGAGCGGCCGAACAAGCCGACGCTTGCCCAGCGGCTGCTGACCTGGGCCTTTATGCTTTTGGGGCTGTCGGTGCTGACCCTGGCGGTGTATTACGGAATTGGCTGGACGAAAGAGGTATTTGGTGCTGCGGCGGTGTGGATTCTCGGGCCCATTGTTCTGGCTATCTACATCGGACTGGTGGGTTACGCCGCCCAATTCCCGGACTTGCTGGAAGATGACCCGGCGGATTCCATGGACGAGTTGCCACCACTGGGGCTTACCGTCAAAACCGGGCTTTATTACCTCTTGCCGGTGGTGGTGCTGATCTGGTGTCTAACAGTGGAGCGTTTCTCGCCGCAACTCTCCGCATTCTGGGCGACCATGTTCATGATCTTTATTGTGGTCACCCAGGTTCCACTCAAGAACCTGTTCCGCAAACGGGGCGCACTCGGAGGGGCGACCAAACAGGGTGTTGTCGATGTCGTGCATTCACTGGCAACCGGCGCCCGAAACATGATTGGCATTGGTGTGGCAACGGCAACAGCCGGTATCGTTGTTGGCACGGTCACGCTCACCGGCATTGGCCTGGTGATGGCTCAGTTTGTCGAGTTCATCTCGGGTGGCAATCTGATGCTCATGCTGATTTTCACCGCCGTGATCAGTCTTATCCTCGGTATGGGGCTGCCAACCACTGCCAACTATATTGTGGTATCAACCCTGATGGCGCCGGTCATCGTCACACTGGGAGCTCAGAACGGGCTGATCGTGCCGCTCATCGCCGTGCATCTGTTCGTATTCTACTTCGGCATACTGGCGGACGACACGCCGCCCGTGGGGCTTGCGGCCTACGCCGCTGCTGCAATATCCGGTGCGGATCCCATACGGACGGGGGTTCAGGGCTTTACCTATGATATCCGGACCGCAATCCTCCCGTTCATGTTCATTTTCAACACCCAGTTGCTGCTGATCGGGTTGACCGGGTGGTTCGATCTGCTGGTTACGATCTTCAGTGCCGTGACGGCCATGCTGGTTTTCTCCGCTGCGACACAGGGTTTCTGGTTTACTCACACTCGCTGGTGGGAAACCCTGGGCTTGCTGTTGATCACCTTCACTCTGTTCCGGCCAGGGTTCTGGTGGGATATGGTCTATCCCCCCGTCGAAAATCGGCCCGGAACCGAGATCATGGAGTACATCGAGACGGTGCCCGCAGGTGAAGATATTGTTATCAAGGCCTCGGGCACGACGATTGATGGGGATGAGAAGTCCACCTTCCTGCAGTTGCCGCTGCCTGCGGGCGAGAACCCGGAAGCCCGGCTCCAGGAATCAGGGCTTGGTCTTCGCCAGGACGGTGATCAGATGATTGTGGATTATGTGTCCTACGGCAGTGTGGCCGAAAATGCCGGCCTGTATTTCGATTGGACGATCGATGCCTTCCAGGTGCCACAGGAACGACCACCGAAAGAACTGATGTTCATTCCGGCACTGATCCTTCTCGGGTTCCTTGCCTTCGCTCAGCTGCGCCGCCGGGCCAGGGAGGAGGGGGCAACTCAGCCAGCGTAAGTATCGATGGTGTCCGTAAAAACCCGGCATTAACCTGCCGGGTTTTTTTCTGTTAGACTTCTTGCCGAATCGGCCCGCGGTTTGTGTCGCGTAGCGCCGTCACCATGTGGTCTCTGGTATAGATCACCGCTGAGTAACCAACAGGAGCTTTTCATGCCCGTCGTAACCCTGCCCGATGGCAGTCATCGCAGTTTTGCCGAACCCGTAACCGTTCATGATGTCGCCGCCGATATCGGTGCTGGCCTTGCAAAAGCCGCCCTCGCCGGAAAGGTGGACGGTAGACTCGTAGACACCAGCTACCGTATTGAAGACGACGCCGAACTCGCTATTGTCACTGAGCGTGATGAAGATGGCGTCGATATCATCCGTCACTCCACAGCCCACTTGCTGGCAATGGCGGTCAAGGAGCTGTTTCCGGCAGCGCAGGTTACCATCGGCCCGGTTATCGATAACGGCTTCTATTACGACTTCAAGTTCGACCGTCCCTTCACCAACGAGGACCTGGCGCGGATCGAGAAGCGTATGGAAGAACTCTCGAAACAGGATATCCCGGTGTCCCGGTCTGTTATGTCCCGGGAAGACGCCGTCAGGCTGTTTGACGAGATGGGTGAAGAGTACAAGGTGCGCATCATTGAGGACATTCCCGGTGATGAAGACCTGTCTTTCTACCGCCAGGGCGATTTCATCGACCTGTGTCGGGGCCCCCACGTGCCCAGTACTGGCAAGCTGAAGGCGTTCAAGCTGACCAAGGTTTCCGGCGCTTTCTGGCGTGGTGATACCAGCAATGAACAGCTGCAGCGTGTTTATGGCACGGCCTGGGGTAACAAGAAGGACCTGAAGGCGTACCTGCACCGTCTGGAAGAAGCCGAAAAACGTGATCACCGAAAGGTTGGTAAGAAGCTCAATCTCTTCCACATGCAGGAAGAAGCGCCCGGCATGGTGTTCTGGCACCCGGACGGCTGGTCGCTGTACCAGGAGATTGAACAGTACATGCGCCGCAAGCAGCACGAGCATGGCTACAAGGAGATCAAGACGCCCCAGGTAGTGTCTCGTACTCTTTGGGAAAAGTCCGGCCACTGGGACAAGTTCAAGGACGACATGTTCACTACGGAGTCTGAGAAACACGACTACGCCATCAAGCCCATGAACTGCCCGTGCCACGTTCAGGTCTTCAATCAGGGACTGAAGAGCTACAAGGATCTTCCCCTGCGACTGGCAGAGTTCGGTTCCTGTCACCGTAACGAGGCGTCCGGCGCGCTGCACGGTCTGATGCGTGTTCGCGGCTTTACGCAGGATGATGCCCACATCTTCTGCGAAGAAGACGCCATCCAGAAGGAAGTGTCAGCATTCATTGAGATGCTGCACGAGATCTACTCGGATTTCGGGTTCACCGAGATTCTGTACAAACTGTCCACGCGTCCTGAGAAGCGGGTCGGTTCCGACGAAGTCTGGGACAAGGCCGAAGCCGCCCTGGAAGAGGCACTGAACCGCGAGGGCGTGGATTGGGAGCTTTTACCGGGCGAAGGTGCGTTCTATGGCCCTAAAATCGAATTCTCTCTGAAAGACTGTATCGGCCGAGTATGGCAATGCGGTACCATTCAGGTCGATTTTTCAATGCCGGGCCGCCTTGGTGCCCAGTATGTGGCAGATAATTCCGAGCGCAAGACGCCGGTCATGCTGCACCGAGCGGTACTCGGGTCGTTCGAACGTTTCATCGGTATTCTGATTGAAGAATACGAAGGTGCATTTCCCACCTGGCTGGCACCAACCCAGGTTGTGGTCCTCAATATCACCGATAATCAGCGTGATTATTGTCAGAATCTGGCGAAAAAGTGGGATTCTTTGGGCTTTAGGGTTAATGCTGACTTGAGAAACGAGAAGATCGGCTTTAAAATCCGCGAGCATACTATTAATAAAGTTCCCTTTTTGATTGTTGTCGGTGACAAAGAAATCGAGAGCAACGCCGTAGCGGTGAGAACCCGCAAAGGTGAAGATTTGGGAACTATGTCGCTTGAAGCGTTCGAACAGCTACTGGCTGATGACATTCAACGCAAGGGCAGAACCAAAACGGAGATCTAATTATTAAACAGCGAGCGAATCGGGGTGGGCGTACACCAAAAGCGCCGATCAATGAGAATATTGACGCAACGGAAGTCCGCCTGATCGATGCCGAAGGCAATCAGGTTGGTGTCGTATCTATTGAAGATGCAATCAAGCAGGCAGAAGAAGCGTCTCTTGACCTGGTTCAGGTTACGGATTCCGATCCGATCGTCTGTAAGATAATGGACTACGGCAAGAAAATCTTCGATGAGAAGAAGGCCAAAGCGGCTGCCAAGAAAAAACAGAAGCAGACCCAGGTCAAAGAGCTTAAGTTCCGTCCAGGAACTGAAGAAGGGGATTATCAGGTCAAACTACGCAACCTGGTACGTTTCCTTGAAAACGGGGACCGCGGCAAAATCACGATCCGCTTCCGTGGCCGTGAGATGGCACACCAGGAAATTGGTATGCAGCTCATGCAGCGTATAGAAGCAGACATAGATGAGCTTGCCCAGGTAGAGATGCGGCCGAAAATGGAAGGCCGGCAGATGACCATGATCGTGGCGCCCCGCAAGAAGAAGTGAACCTGATCGGGTGCTTGTCCCCCGCGGATGCGGGGGATTTGTCGTTCAGGGGCACATTATTGTTTACTTAAAAATAGAATGCGGAGTTTTAAAAATGCCTAAGATGAAAACCAAAAGCGGAGCCACCAAGCGGTTCAAGAAAACCGCGACTGGCTTCAAGCACAAGCAGTCCTTCACCAGTCATATCTTGACCAAGAAGAGCCCCAAGCGTAAGCGTCAGCTCCGTGGTACCAAGCTGATTGCCAAGTCTGATGTGGCTTCCATCAAGCGTATGACAGCGTGCTGATTCAGCCGCTAACGATTCCTGCAAAGGTTTAAGGTAGAAGGATTAAAGTATGGCTCGTGTAAAACGTGGTGTGGTCGCACGCCGTCGTCACAAAAAGATTCTCAGTCAGGCCAAAGGTTACTACGGCGCTCGCAGTCGTGTATTCCGTGTAGCCAAGCAAGCGGTTATCAAGGCCGGTCAGTACGCTTACCGTGACCGTCGTAACCGTAAGCGCGCTTTCCGCGCTCTGTGGATTGCCCGTATCAATGCTGGTGCCCGCGCCAACGGTCTGTCTTACAGCCGTCTGATCGCTGGCCTGAAGAAGGCTAACGTTGAAATCGATCGTAAGGTTCTGGCCGATCTGGCCATGAACGAGCAGCAGGCATTTGCCGCTGTTGTTGAGAAGGCCAAAGCGTCCCTGTGATCGCTTAGCTCTTTCATCGATTACTGATCGATAAGGGCGTCTCATGACATCATGATGACGTCTTCTGATAGGGGAAGGGCGCGCTCTTCCCCTATTTTTGTTTCTGAGATTGCGTTTATAGCACTTCCATTTCTGGTTTGGAGCAGGGTCAATGGAAAACCTGGAGCAACTGGTTCAGGACGGTCTGGCGGCGGTAGACAAAGCTGACAGCCTGCAGGCACTTGATCAAATTCGTGTTGAATATCTTGGTAAAAAGGGTGTCATTACCCAGCAGGCCAAAACCCTGGGCAAGCTTTCGGCTGAGGAGCGTCCGGCGGCCGGCCAGAAGATCAATGAAGCCAAGGGGCAGGTGGAGCAAGCGATCAATGCCAGGCGAGCTGATCTTGAGCGTGCCGCCATTGAGCAGAAACTTGCCAGTGAATCCATTGACGTTACTCTCCCTGGCCGTGGCCAGGAGCTGGGTGGTTTGCATCCGGTCACCCGCACCTTGCAGCGGATTGAGCAGTTTTTCTCCCGGGCCGGCTATACCGTAGAGCAGGGGCCTGAAATTGAAGACGATTACCACAACTTCGAAGCCCTGAACATTCCGGGGCACCATCCGGCCCGCGCCATGCACGACACCTTCTACTTCAACCCGGGCACCCTGCTGCGCACCCATACCTCGCCGGTCCAGATCCGCACCATGGAGGCTGGCCAGCCTCCGTTCAGAATGATCTGCCCGGGTCGTGTTTACCGCTGCGATTCGGACATGACCCATACGCCGATGTTCCATCAAGTGGAAGGTCTGCTGGTTGAGAAAAACGTCAGCTTTGCGGATCTGAAAAGCACTGTAGAGGAATTTCTCCGGGTCTTTTTTGAGCAGGATCTTCAGGTTCGTTTTCGTCCGTCCTACTTCCCCTTTACCGAGCCTTCTGCGGAAGTGGATATTGAATGGGGGCGGGAAGCGGATGGCAGCATCAAGTGGCTGGAAGTGATGGGTTGCGGAATGGTACATCCCAAGGTATTCGAATATTGCGGAATTGATGCCGAGGAGTACCGTGGCTTCGCTTTTGGTATGGGCGTAGAGCGCCTGGCCATGCTTCGTTACGGCGTGAACGACCTGCGTATGTTCTTTGAAAACGATCTGCGCTTCCTGCGCCAGTTCCGTTAAAAAGGCAGCCATCAGGGCATTCAAACAAACAGGCAAAACCGCATCAGGACAAGGCAATAACCATGAAATTCAGTGAACAGTGGCTGCGCGAGTGGGTTAATCCGCAAATCGGTACCCAGGAATTGATGGACCAGATCACCATGGCGGGTCTGGAAGTGGATGGTTTTGAGCCGGTGGCAGGTCAGTTTAGCGGTGTGGTTGTTGGTGAGGTGCAGTCAGTTCAGCCTCATCCGGATGCGGACAAACTCCGGGTTTGCCAGGTCAGTGATGGCAACGACACCGTGCAGGTGGTTTGCGGAGCCCCGAATGTTCGGGAAGGCCTCAAGGTACCGTTTGCAGTGGTTGGTGCGGTTCTGCCCGGTGACTTCAGGATCAAGAAAGCCAAGCTCCGTGGTCAGCCTTCAGAAGGTATGCTGTGCTCCGAATCGGAGTTGGGGCTTTCCGAGAATCACGATGGCCTGATGGAGTTGCCGGGCGATGCGCCGGTTGGTCAGGACGTCGCGGCTTATCTCAAGCTGAACGATGTAACCATCGATGTGGACCTGACACCCAACCGGGCCGACTGCCTTTCTATCAAGGGTATCGCCCGGGAAGTGGGTGTGCTTAATAGTTTGCTAGTAGACGCCCCGGCCATAGAGCCGGTAGAAGCTGTGCACTCTGAGGTCCCGGATATACGTGTCGAAGCGCCTGCGGGATGCCCGCGCT
>AZIH01004247.1_pt1 | contig 33561 bp, 28 predicted proteins | sample 359041 | NCBI WGS metagenome assembly AZIH01 (sample SAMN02429716, study PRJNA222664) | marine sediment metagenome | biome: Sediment sample; isolation source: enrichment culture of sample MGS-ANC(UA) from oil contaminated site at the... | place: Italy: Ancona | collected 2012-02-14 | depth 6 m m
GCCAGCACCCGGCCCAGAAAGCCGGACCAGGCAAGCTTGTAGCACCACGGTGGCGCTACGTCGCCGGTTTCTTTCATGCGGGTGATCATATCCCGAAGAAAGGTTTCAGGGGCGCCCTCAGGTAGCGAAAAGATCTGCAGGTTTCCCACGTGCATGGGGGTGTCTTCAGATTCTACGGCCAGCCAAGAGGCGTCCAGGGTTCCCAGGCGTTTCATTCCTTGAGTGTCTCCACGAGTGTCCAGGTATTTTATTTGTCTGTTGCAAGTATACTGATAACCGCTTCAGGACACGATCCTTGCGGTCAGAAAGTTCCCCCGGTTATGCGCTGTTTCACTGTTACAAGCGGTTGCTGTTAAACGCTCCCGCAAGTGAGCAGTCTGTGCTACTTTTCATCGGTTGGTTGCAGTAAAAACAAAAACATCCGGAGGCCCTGTGGAATCCAGCCCGCTTATCTCGGCAGGTCTGCCGATTGCTTTGTTCATCATCATGATTGGTATCGGCATGACCCTGACGGTTCGCGATTTCCGCCAGGTGGCTGTGTATCCGAAAGGGATGATTGTCGGAACCGTTGCCCAGATTCTGATCATGCCCCTGATCGCCTTTATGCTCGCCACCCTGCTGGCGGTTCCACCTGCCATTGCTGTCGGTCTGGTGATCATTGCCGCCTGCCCGGGTGGTACTACGTCCAATCTTTTCGTGCTGCTTGCCCGCGGCAATATCGCGCTCTCCATAGTGCTGACGGTCAGTGCCAGCCTGATCACCATTCTCACACTGCCTCTGTTCACCAATCTTGCCCTGCAGCATTACATGGGCACAGAGGAAAATATCGTACTGCCGGTCTGGAAAACTGTGGGCATGCTGATCGGTATCGTGCTGTTTCCGGTAGCGATTGGAATGACGGTACGTACCCGTAAGCCGGAGGTTGCCCGCAAGGCGGAAAGCATTGTCAGTATCTTCGGTGGGGTTGTGCTCGCCCTTCTGATTGTCGCCCTGGTTTACGGGGTGCGGGACCAGATCTGGGAACTCCTGAAACAGGCCGGTCCGGCAACCATTCTGCTGAATGTGGCGGGTATCCTGCTGGGCTTGTTGGCAGGTCGGGTTGCCGGCCTGACCCAGCGGGAATCCCTGGCGGTGGCTGTAGAGTTGGGTGTAAAAAACGGAACCATTGCCCTGATGGTGACCCTGACTCTGCTGGAATCCAGCGCCATGTCCATACCGGCGGCGGTTTATGGGGTGCTGATGTTCCCCATAGGGTTTATTCTGGCCATGTACGGTCGGAGTATTATTCCCGACACCAAAGTCCAGACCCACTGAGCGGAATACCAACCGATGCAGTTTCTGAACGGCGTTACCCTGCTGCTGGTGTACCAGTTGGTGGGTGAAATTACGGTTCGTCTTCTGGGCCTGCCGATTCCCGGACCGGTGCTTGGCATGGTCATGCTGTTTATTACCCTGATGATTCGTGGCCGTACCCCGGAGTCGGTTGACCAGGCGTCTAGCGCATTGTTGAGCCATCTTTCGTTGCTGTTCGTGCCCGCCGGCGTGGGCATGATGGCTCATTTTGGCCGCATTGCCGACGAGTGGGTGCCGATCACGCTGGCGCTGCTGTTGAGCACCGTGATCACTATGGTCGCCACGGCCCTGATCATGCAGGTGACCACCCGCTGGTTCACGAAACCCCTCGCGGAGAACGGTAAGCATGATGAATGAGCCGGGCCTGAAAGATATCTGGGTCTACCTGTCTGCCTCGCCGCTGCTGGGGCTCACCATTACCCTGGTGGCCTACGGTCTGGCCTACCGGTTGTATCTGAAAACCAACTCCAATCCCCTGGCCAACCCGGTGGTCACCTCGGTTGCGATGCTTATCGTCCTGCTGTTGGCCACCGGTACCTCCTACAGTGACTACTTTGAAGGCGGCCAGTTTGTTCACTTCCTGCTGGGGCCGGCCACGGTTGCCCTGGCCGTTCCCCTGTATCAACAGTTTTCCCGGCTGCGCCAACTCTGGTTGCCGGTAACAATCTCACTGTTCTGCGGCGTGGTGATTGCCGCCGGCAGCTCCATTGGTCTGGCCCGTCTGCTTGGCGGCTCCATGGAAATCCAGATGTCCCTGGCGCCCAAATCTGCCACTGCGCCTGTAGCCATGGGTATTTCGGAAAAAATTGGCGGGCTGCCATCGCTGACCGCAGTGCTGGTGGTGATCACCGGGATCACCGGCGCGGTGCTGGGAACCAAGCTGTTTGAATGGATCCGCGTGCGGGACGATACCGCCAAAGGTATTGCCATGGGGGTAGCGGCCCACGGCATTGGGACTGCCCGCGCCTTCCAGGTAAGCTCCCAGATGGGGGCGTTTTCCGGGCTGGCGATGGCGCTGTCCGCCTTTGCTACGGCCCTGCTGGTGCCGTGGCTGGTGGATCTGCTCGCGTCCTGGCTTCCGGCCTAGGCGATGGCCCGCCGCCATGAGCTCCAGCAAAGAACTTTTTAAGCCGGCGCGGAGCCGGTATTCTGCGGACTGATAACAACACAAGAATCAGGGAATCCAGAATCATGCAAACCAAGTTTCTTCTCGAAGAAAGCCAGATGCCGAAGTACTGGTACAACCTGCAGGCGGACCTGCCAGAGCCGCTACCGGCAGTTCTGCACCCGGGGACTCAACAGCCTGTAGGGCCTTCCGACCTCGAACCGCTGTTTCCGATGGCACTGATCGAACAGGAAGTGACCACTGAGCGGGAAATCGAGATCCCCGAGCCGGTGCGCGACGTTTACAAACTCTGGCGTCCGGCCCCGTTATACCGGGCTCACCGTCTCGAGAAGGCGCTTGGTACACCGGCGAAAATTTTCTACAAGTACGAAGGCGTGAGCCCGGCAGGCAGTCACAAGCCCAACACCGCCATTCCCCAGGCGTTCTACAACCGTGAAGCGGGCATTCGTACCCTCACCACGGAAACCGGTGCCGGCCAGTGGGGCACGTCGCTGTCCTTCGCCGGTTCGCTGTTCGATATTGACGTTACCGTGTTCCAGGTGCGGGTTTCCTACAACCAGAAACCCTACCGCCGGGCAGTGATGGAAACCTACGGCGCGAAATGCGTAGCCTCACCCTCGGAACTGACCGAATTCGGGCGCAAGGTGCTGGCGGAGAACCCGGACCACACTGGCAGTCTGGGAATTGCCATTTCCGAAGCGGTGGAGCTGGCGGTTCAGGATCCGAACACCAAGTACGCCCTGGGCTCGGTGCTGAACCATGTGTTACTGCACCAGAGCATTATTGGTCTGGAGTGCATGCAGCAGATGGAAATGGCGGATTGCTGGCCGGATGTCATCGTGGGCTGCACCGGTGGTGGTTCCAACTTTGCCGGCATTGCCTTCCCGTTTATGGGCCACGCGCTCCGTGGTGGGCAAAAATCCAGGATTGTTGCGGTTGAGCCCTCGGCCTGTCCGACCCTGACCCGTGGCAAGTATGCCTACGATTACGGCGATACGGCACACATGACGCCGCTCACCAAGATGCACACCCTGGGCTCCGGCTTCACGCCGCCGGGTTTCCATGCCGGCGGTCTGCGTTACCACGGCATGGCACCGATGGTGTCTCATGCCAAGGAGCTGGGGCTGTTTGATGCGGTGTCCTACACCCAGCGTGAGTGTTTCGAGGCCGGCGTGCTGTTCGCCCGCAACGAGGGCATCGTGCCTGCGCCGGAAGCCAACCACGCGGTCAAGGGCGCCATCGACGAAGCCCTGCGCTGCAAGCGGGAAGGCAAGGAAGAGGTGATTCTGTTCAACCTCTGTGGTCACGGTCACTTTGATATGGCGGCCTACACGTCCTATTTCGCCGGCGACCTGAGTGACCATGAATACGACGAGCAGGAACTGGCAATGGCCCTTTCCGGGCTGCCGTCCGTCAATGTCTGATCAGTCGTCTTTGCGCTGCTGAAAGATGGTACCCCCGCCGCCGGCGTTGAGTTGCCGGATGGCGGTGGGTGCGCCTTCGTCGTTGAGCCTGACATCGCCGATTCCCGAGTGATTCCACAGCCGCTCACCGGCTTCCCGGCCTTCGGGCAGCCTGGGTGAAATCCACATCCGCCGCCGTTTGGTGAACCAGTTCAGGGGAGACCAGGGCGCAAAAAGCCAGCGATTGAGGCGGTCCATCCACTCCAGCAGGGAGTTGGGAAACTCGTTTTTGATACCGCTGCTGGTGATCTGCCAGATGTGGGGGCCGTTTTTTTTGTGGCGAAGCCGCACGTTGTAGGCAAAGGAGTAGTGGACATCGCCGGAGAGAATCACAAAGTGCCGTGGTGTGCGGGGGTGCCCGAAGATATTGAGCAATACGTTGGCTGCGCCCCGGTGCGCCATCCAGTTTTCAGCATCCACCAGCAATGGCTTGCCAAAGAAGGTGAACACCCGCTGGATCATCTCGATCAGCTTTACGCCGAACATGGGGGCGGGTGAAACCACTACCACGGCATCCTCCCCCATAACCTCCTGCTGAAAATCGGTCAGTGACTCCCAGTCCATCAGCCCGGACGGATGGCTCCGCCGGATCTCGCTGCGCCAGCGGTGGGTGCGGGTATCCAGCACCACCAGACGGGGTGAGGTGGGCAGGCTGTAGTGCCAGCAATGAAAGTGGAACAACTGGTCGATCAGCTCGTCCTGGATTTCCTTGTCCAGTTCATTCTGGTCCTTCTCTGCATCCAGCAAATGCCTGCACTGATCAATGAGGTAGCCGAAGTTTTCAGGCCGGTTGCCCCAGCCCTGGCAGAGCAGATACCCCAGCAGCGCATTGCCGATGATCCGTCGGGAAAACGGATGCTCATAGGCGGTGGTCTCCCACAGGGCCGAGAGGTTCCAGTCATCGGTCACATCATGGTCATCGAAAATCATGTAGACCGGTACGTTGGCCAATGCCCGGGCGGCCCGGGGAAGGCTCTCCCGGAAGGCATCAATGGCTTGCTGTTCTTGCCGGTAACGGGCCAGCTCTTTCGAATCGTTGACCGGCTCCGCCGCTGTGACCAGGGTCCAGGGTTCCGGGGACCATACCAGCAGGTACATGGCCATCACTTCGGCAAACGAAATCAGGTGGTTACCAGCGTTAGCGGTGGTAAATACAGGTTTCCGAACGCCCCCGAAGAAGCGTTCCGTCAGGTCTTCATTGAATTCCGATTCCGGCAGCAAGGCGTCCCGGTGGTAGTAGGCATTGGTCATCGACGTCAGCTCACGGCTGTGGCTGAGCGAGGCCCCTTCGAGGGATTCCTGGTACAGGCCAAGCTGGTGGATCACGCAGTGAATGGCGTGCAGCATCGGGCCAGCTACGTCGTCGGCATAGACCTGATCGCCGGTCATGAGGAGCAGGGAGGGGACATCCTCCAGGTGTTCGGCATTGTGTAATTCTTCGTCTACCCGAACCAGGCCGTCGGAAGCAGGGTGGTGGGGCCTGCGGCAGGAACCGTGGAGAATCCGGTCCAGTTTCGATTTCAGGGTAAACCCGGGCCGCTGACGATCGTCCGGGCAAAGGTGAGATGCCCAGTCCCGTACCCACTGTGGGTCCTCCTGACCGGTAGGGCCGGCGAGGCCGAGGTCATACTCAAACCGGGTATCCCGGGGGAGGGCAGAGTCCGGTTCGATGGCCAGCAGATTCACCCAGGCCCGGGCCCCGATCCTGAGCCGGGTAATCTCATGGTCGGCTACCGGGCGATCGAGCAGACAATGTTCGCCGTCAAACACCCGGATAGAGAACGATGCTCTCTCGCTGGTGGCCAGCCAGAGAATCAGAGAGTCTGGTGCCGTATGGCGCAGTATCGGGCCGGCCAATACCGGCCCGAGAGTGCCAGTAGGTTCCAGTTTAATCCTCCTCGAATTCCTGGGGTGGGCAATGGTATTCCTGGATTGTGGTGCCGTCGTCCACGCTCTCCAGATGCACATCAAAGCCCCATAACCGGTGCACGTGGCGCAGCACTTCTTCGGTCTCGCTGCCCAGTGGGACACGATCTACCGGAACGTGCCGCAGGGTGAGTGAGCGGTCACCGCGCACATCCACGTTCCAGACCTGAATGTTCGGCTCACGGTAACTGAGGTTGTACTGGCGGGCCAGTTTTTCCCGCAGTTCCCGGTAGCCGGGCTCGTCGTGGATAGCGGTAACCCGGTAGACATCTTCCTGATCGTCGTTCTGGATCGCGAACAACTTCAGATCCCGCATTACCTTGGGCGAGAGGAACTGCTGGATAAAACTCTCATCCTTGAAGTTCTTCATCGCGAAATGCAGGGTTTCCAGCCAGTCACTGCCTGCAATGTCCGGGAACCAGTGGCGGTCTTCTTCCGTTGGGTTCTCACAGATCCGGCGAAGGTCGGTGAAGATCGAGAAGCCCAGTGTGTAGGGGTTGATGCCGGAGTACCACGGGCTGTTGAACGGCGGCTGATAGACCACTGCCGAATGGCTCTGCAGGAATTCGAGCATGAAGCCGTCGTTCACCAGGCCTTTGTCGTACATGCGGTGCAGCAGGGTATAGTGCCAGAAGGTGGCCCAGCCCTCGTTCATTACCTGGGTCTGGCGTTGCGGGTAGAAGTACTGGGCCAGCTTGCGCACAATGCGGATGATTTCCCGCTGCCAGGTTTCCAGCAGCGGTGCGTTTTTCTCGATGAAATACAGAATGTTTTCCTGCGGCTCCTCAGGGTAGCGCTTGCGCCGATTCACCGGGTCATCATCCTCGTCCATTTTCGGGATGGTGCGCCACAGATCGTTGATGCGCCGTTGCTGGTATTCCTCCCGTTCCTTTTGCCGCCGCACTTCTTCCGAGGCCGAGATCGGAGCGGGACGCTTGTAGCGGTCTACGCCATAGTTCATCAGGGCATGGCAGGAATCCAGAATCTCCTCCACGGCATCAACCCCGTAGCGCTCTTCGCATTCAGCCACGTAATTCCGGGCAAACACCAGGTAATCGATAATGGCGCTGGCGTCGGTCCAGGTGCGGAACAGGTAATTGCCCTTGAAGAAAGAATTGTGGCCATAGGAGGCGTGGGCAATCACCAGCGCCTGCATGGGCAGGGTGTTTTCCTCCATCAGGTAAGCGATGCAGGGGTTGGAGTTGATCACGATTTCGTAGGCCAGGCCCATCTGGCCGCGCTGGTAGCCCTTGGAGGTGCTCAGGAACTGTTTGCCGAAGGACCAGTGATGATAGCCAACGGGCATGCCGACGGAACTGTAGGCGTCCATCATCTGTTCGGCGCTGATCACCTCAACCTGATTGGGGTAGGTGTCCAGACCAAACTCGGCGGCGCATTTGGCGATCTCGTCGTCGTATTTCTGGACCAGCTCAAAGGTCCATTCAGAGCCCGTGGAAATCGGCTCCTTGGCTCTGGGCTGGTCACTTCCCGGCAGATTCGGGCGGTCCATGAGGTTGGTCATGCGGCTTTCCTCTCAAACAGCTGGCGGAACACCGGGTAGATCTCGCCGGGGTCGGCGATCTGTTGCAACGCAAAGCTCTGGGGGAAGCGTTCATGGATCTTCTCGTACTCATACCAGAGCATCTGGTGATCCTGCGGCGTGATTTCCACATAGGCGAAGTACTGCACCAGCGGCAAAATACTGTCGGCCAGAATCTTGCCGCAGACCGGGGAATCGTCATTCCAGTTGTCGCCGTCTGATGCCTGTGCCGCGTAGATATTCCACTCGGACGGGGAATAACGGGATTCAACAATCTTGTGCATCAGTTTGAGCGCACTGGAGACGATGGTGCCGCCGGTTTCCCGGGAATAGAAGAACTCCTCCTCGTCCACTTCCTTGGCGCTGGTGTGGTGACGAATGAAGACCACTTCGATCTTCTTGTAGTTCTTCTTCAGGAACAGATAAAGCAGGATGAAAAAGCGCTTGGCGATGTCCTTGTGCATCTGGGTCATGGACCCGGACACATCCATCAGGCAGAACATGACGGCACTGGTGGCCGGTTGCGGCTGCTTCAGATGCTGGCGGTAGCGCAGGTCAATTTCATCAATGAACGGGATTCGTTTCACATTGGCTTTCAGCCGGGCAATTTCTTCCTCCAAAACCTGAATCTGGTCTTCATGGCTGAATGCCGGGTCCAGATCGTCTGGCGCGGATTTCAGGGCTTGCAGTTGTTTCTCCAGATCCCTGATTTTCTTCTTGCGGGCACCGCCAAGGCCCAGGCGCCGGGCGTGGGCGCCGCGCAATGAGCGCACCACATCCAGCTTGGCCGGCACCCCCTGGGTGCTGAAGCCAGAACGAACGTATTTGAAGGCCTCGGTGTCTTTCAGTTTTTTGCGGGCAAGGTTGGGCAGTTCCAGATCATCGAACAGGAAGTCCAGGAACTCCTCCTGGGTGATCTGGAAGGCGAACTCATCCATGCCTTCGCCATCCGGGCTGGCCTGCCCCTGTCCGGAACCCTGGCCCCCACCACCTTCAGGCTTGGGTATGGTGTCTCCGGCCACGAACTCCTGATTGCCCGGGTGCACGACTTCCCGTTTACCGCCCTGGCCGTGGTGGAAGATGGGTTCTTCAATATCGCGGGACGGAATGCTGACTTTCTCACCCCGTTCGATGTCTGTGATCGAGCGCTTCTGCACCGCATCGGCCACCGCACGCTTGATGTGGTGTCGGTAGCGGCGCAGGAACCGTTCCCGGTTCACCGCGCTCTTGTTTTTACCGTTCAGTCGCCGGTCGACTATGTGGGTCATTCCCATGGCGTAACTCCAGCTCAGTGAGTGGTCACTGACTTAGTGAGACTTGCGAACTCGCAGGTACCATTCGGCCAATAGCCGTACCTGCTTCTCCGTGTAGCCTCGATCGACCATACGCTCGACGAACTGCTTGTGCTTGTTCTGATCTTCCTGACTGGCTTTCGGGTTGAAGGAGATTACCGGCAACAGGTCCTCGGTGTTCGAGAACATCTTCTTCTCGATCACGCTGCGCAGCTTCTCATAGCTGAGCCAGGAGGGGTTGCGGCCCTGATTGTTGGCTCGCGCCCGCAGAACAAAGTTGACCACTTCGTTACGGAAATCCTTCGGATTGCTGATGCCTGCCGGCTTCTCGATCTTCTCCAACTCGTCGTTGATGGACGAGCGGTCGAGAATTTCCCCAGTCTCCGGATCCCGGTATTCCTGATCCTGAATCCAGAAATCGGCATAGGTCACATACCGGTCGAACAGGTTCTGGCCGTATTCGCTGTAGCTTTCCAGATACGCGGTCTGGATTTCCTTGCCAATGAACTGCACGTAGTGCGGTGCCAGGAATTCCTTGATGAACCGCAGATACTTCTCATGGGTTTCGGACTGGAACTGCTCCTGCTCAATCTGCTTTTCCAGAACATAGAGCAGGTGCACCGGGTTGGCGGCTACTTCGGTGGTGTCGAAGTTGAACACCTTGGACAGGATCTTGAAAGCAAACCGGGTTGAGAGACCGTCCATGCCTTCCATCACGCCGGCAGCGTCCCGATACTCCTGAATCGATTTGGCTTTCGGATCGGTATCCTTGATGTTCTGGCCATCGTAGACCCGCATTTTCGAGAAGATGCTGGAGTTTTCCGGCTCCTTGATCCGGGACAGCACCGAGAACTGGGCGAGCATGTCCAGGGTATCGGGGGCACAGGGCGCGCCTTCCAGGGAGCTGTTGCTCAGCAACTTCTTGTAGATTTCAATTTCTTCGGTGACCCGCACACAGTACGGCACCTTGACGATGTACACCCGGTCAAGGAAGGCTTCGTTGTGCTTGTTGTTGCGGAAGGTCTGCCACTCGGATTCGTTGGAGTGCGCCAGGATGACGCCGTCGAAGGGCACCGAGCCCATGCCTTCGGTGGTGTTGTAGTTGCCTTCCTGGGTAGCCGTCAGCAGTGGGTGCAGCACCTTGATCGGTGCCTTGAACATCTCCACAAACTCCATCAGACCCTGGTTGGCCTTACACAGACCACCGCTGAAGCTGTAGGCATCCGGATCATCCTGGGAGAAATCTTCCAGCATGCGGATGTTGACCTTGCCCACGAGGGCGGAAATGTCCTGGTTGTTGTCGTCGCCGGGCTCGGTCTTGGAAACGCCAATCTGGTCGAGCACCGAGGGGTATTTCTTGACCACCCGGAACTGGCTGATATCGCCGCCGTATTCATGCAGGCGCTTGACCGCCCAGGGTGACATGATGGTCTTCAGATAGCGGGCAGGGATGCCGTATTCTTCTTCAAGGATCTGGGCATCTTCGGCCGGGTCGAACAGCCCCAGCGGCGATTCGTTCACCGGCGAGCCCTTGATGGCGTAGAAAGGCACCTTTTGCATCAGGAATTTGAGCTTTTCCGCCAGGGAGGATTTACCGCCACCCACCGGGCCGAGCAGGTAAAGAATCTGTTTCTTCTCTTCCAGTCCCTGGGCCGCGTGGCGGAAGAAAGACACGATGTTTTCGACGGCATCTTCCATGCCGTAAAACTCGGAAAATTCCGGGTAACGCTTGATGACCTTGTTGGAAAAGATGCGTGACAGCCTCTGATCACGCGAGGTATCGACGAGTTCTGGTTCGCCGATGGCAATTAACATTCTCTCAGCGGCCGTGGCATAGGCCGTTGAATCCTTTTTGCAGATCTCCAGGTATTCCTCCAGGCTGTATTCTTCTTCCTGGGTACTCTCATACCGGTCTTTGAAGTGCTGCAGTATGCTCATAGATTGCCCCTCGCTCGCTGTTCTTCAGCTTTCAGTTCACGCAATTTCCCCGTTGCAGTTGGCTCCGCCCGTCCGGGCGGTCTGTCTAGTTATGGGTGGAAGGAATGGATACTTACAAGCCGGTAGACGATCGGGTCGTGGTCGGCTTGCTTATTTTGAGCTTAGTTCACGGTTCGCGAGTTGGACAGTGGGTGAGTGGTTAAGGTTCATTAAATTATGTTAGATGGATGTGGTGTTTTTGTAGCTGGCAGGGGTCTGGAGGCTGGCGTGCACCGGGGGTCTTTCTGAAAGCGAATTGGCAACTCGCTGCGCTCAGACATCAAATTCGCTTTCAGAAAGACCCCCGGTACACTCCGATCAAACAAGCGGGCAACCGCTATAGAGGCGCCTAGATTTTGGTCAGTCGGAACACGCTTTCTGAGGCGTTTTCCAGACCTTTTCGTTTCGTAAACGGATGATCCTTTGCCAGGGTATTGGTCAGGATGTGTTCGATTTTGTAGTCATCCTGGTAGAGTTGGCGCACTTCTTCGTTGCTGACGTTAAACGGAGGGCCCTTGATTTCGGTGTCGTAGTCCAGGGTGATCAGCAGGATTCTCGTGCCATCCGGGATGATGGCTGTCAGGTGCTCTACATAGCCTTTGCGCATGCTCGGGGGCAGGGCGATCAGGGCGGCGCGGTCGTAAACCAGGCGGATGTGTTTGAGGTCGTCGGGGGCCAGTTGGAAGAAGTCGCCGCACCAGAGTTGCAGATCGTCGTGTTTGAAGGTGGTGAAGGGTTCTCCGGGGTGAACCTTGGCTTTTTCTCCGGCTTCTTCGAAGAAATTCTTGCAGGCGATGTCGCTCAGCTCCACGCCGATGATCGGGTGGCCGCGGTCGTGGAGCCACCACATGTCGTGGGCTTTGCCGCAGAGGGGAACGAAGACGGTGTCGGTGCCTTTGCCGGCGAGTTCGGGCCAGTGGTCGTAGAGATACTGGTTGACGGTGCCTTCGTGAAAGCCGATTTCCTTCTTGGCCCAGCGTTCATGCCAGAATTCGTGTTCCATGGTTGCCATCCTGTTCTTGGACATTTGGACGTTTGTTCCAGTCTACCTTAATCTGTCCTTATCTGGATTCAGGAGAAAAGTATGAAAGCGGTGTTCCTAGATGCCAACACCCTTGGTAACGATGTGGATCTTTCGCCGATCGAATCGGTGACCGGTGAACTTGAAAAGTACGACCGGACTGCCCCTGAACAGGTGCTGGAGCGGATCCGGGGCTTTGATACGGTTCTGGTCAACAAGGTGGTGCTCAGCCGTGAGCATTTCGAGGCCTGTCCGGAGCTGAAGGCTATTGCGGTGGTGGCGACGGGTCTGAATAACATCGACCAGGTGGCGGCAAAGGATCACGGTATCAAGGTTATGAATGTCACCAATTACGGTCGCTCGACGGTGGCGCAGCATACCATGGCGCTGATGCTGGCCCTGGCGACGCGGTTGCTGGATTACAGCCGGGATGTTCGGGCCGGACGCTGGGGGCGGAGTGACATGTTCTGCCTGATGGACCATCCGATCATGGAGCTGGAGGGGCGAACCCTCGGGATCGTCGGCTACGGTGACCTGGGCCAGGGTGTGGCAGAGCGTGCGGCTGCATTCGGGATGAAAGTCATGCTGGGCGCACGGCCGGGCCAGGAAGCGGGAATCGTGGATGATTATCCCCGGATCCCTCTGAAAGAGCTGCTGCCGCAGGTGGATGTGCTGTCCCTCCACTGTCTGCTCACGGATGAAACCCGCGATCTGATCGGCGCTCGTGAACTGAAGCTGATGAAGCCGGATTCATTGCTGATCAACACCAGCCGGGGTGGTCTGGTGAATGAGCAGGCGCTGGCGGATGCTCTGAGGGCCGGGGAAATCGGCGGTGCCGGTTTCGATGTGCTTACCGAAGAGCCACCCCGGCATGGCAACCCCTTGCTGGCGGACGATATTCCAAACCTGATCATTACCCCGCACTCTGCCTGGGCCAGCCGGGAAGCGCGGCAGCGAATTGTCGAAATTACGGCCTGCAACCTCAATTCCCTGAAATTTTGACAGAGAACCCGCTTCCGCATCTGGTGCGTCTTGGGCTCTGTAAGTCCTTCTTTTTTGACGGGTATCAAGAAAAGTCAAGGCCTATCCCCGCGGAATCTGTGTCGCTTCGTGATTCAAAAGTAAAAGATTGCAATAAAACTACTAGCTGCCTACCCGCCATTGAGTTTTCAATCTAACGTTAACGCCCTGTAAGAATATCGACTTTGAGTTAAGGATCCCGGTGACAAAAGGAATTGCCACAGCTGTTTGGTGTTTCCAGATTTCCGGACAGTTGATTAACCCATGGAGCATTGGCGTGAAGTTATTGAACCACTCTGTTTTGGCCCTTGCGGTCACATCCCTCATTTCGGGATGCTCGTCTTTCCAGCATCGCAATCAGATGTCCTCTTTTAACCAGGCGTATTCCTCCGGCGACTATCAGGTTGCCCTGGAGGCAGTGAACTTTGAGTCAGCGGAAGGTGAAGCGGTGGATTCCGAGGGGCATCTGCTTGAACTTTTGCATCAGGGCGAGCTGTACCGACTGACCGGACGCTATAACGAAGCCGCCGAAGCTTTTGATTTAGCAGAAGAAGGTATGAAGTATCTGGATACCGAGGGCGCTGTTGAAACTGCAGCGGAGGGCTTTATGGCCATTATGGTCAACGACTCGGAGCGAGACTACGAGGCGTTGATGTCTGAAGCCGTCCTGGTCAATACCTATAAGGGGCTCGCCTTTCTCGCTGCTGGCAATAATGAGTATGCCCGTGTCGAATTCCATCGCGCCAATGACCGGACGCGCAGGGCGGTTGAGTACTTCCAGAAAGAAATTGCCGAGCAGCAGGCGGCGCTGGAGGAAGAAGCCAAGGACGAAGAAAGCAGTGCGTCGATGGTCAGCAACAGCCTCGACAACGAAGCTCTCCATGCAGCGATTGCCGACAATTATGGTGAGCCCTCCAGCTGGTCCGTTTTCCCCGAATTCATTGTCCCTGCCAGTACGTATCTTCACGGTCTCTATTTCCTGGCCAACGCCACATCGAGTGGCGACTTCGAGAATGCCGCCACGTCGCTGAAACGAGTATCGGAAATGAACGCCGACAGTATGGTGCTCAAGGCTGATGCGGAGTTGGCCGATGGGCTTGCTTCGGGAAGTCAAAGTCTCGCCGAACTTGGGCCTCAGGTTTGGGTTGTCTATGAAAATGGCCTTGGCCCAGTGCTTGAAGAGTCAAGGTTCGATATACCGTTGTTGCTTTTCCATGGTAATCAGCAGGCGCCAGCCTACTTCGGTATTGCGTTGCCAAAGTATGCCGAAAGGTCGGCGGTACCGGGATCTCTTGGCATTGCAGTAGACTCCAGCGAAGTCGTCAAAACCGAGCAAATTGCCGACATGGGGACGGTTATTCGTACTGAAATGAAAGAACGATTCCCGGGCGTGCTGGCTCGCGCCGTTGCCTCGGCGGTCATCAAGGCTGTTATGCAGAACGAGGCTTCTGAACAGTTTGGGCTAGTGGGGCAGCTCGGGGCCGCCGCCCTCACCATGGCAACTACCCAGGCGGATTTGCGCGGCTGGCAGGCTATGCCAGACCACTGGCAGGCAGCGCGCCTAAATCGCCCTGAGAGTGGAAGCCTGACTCTGCTTGATCACCAGGGCGGTGTTCTTGGCACCGTTGATATTCCCGAACGGCCATTCACGCTGGTTTACGTGAAGCGTCCGACTGCACTCTCGCCTGCAACTGTCATCACGATGGATTTGCGCGGCGAATCTGAAGCGACCATCGCAAGGTTGCCGAAAGCGACGGAATCCACTCAGGTTTCCAGTATCCAATAATCATCGGGGAGTCGCCCATGAAAGATTTATTGATAGCAGGGTGCATGAGCCTTGCCCTACTTGTGGTGGGGTGTGCGTCTCAGCCTGCGACGAATCCTCTGGCTGAAAGGCAAGAACTGAACATTGATCCTGAAGTGCTTTATACGCTGACAGTAACAGAGCTCTTTGAGGAGAGGCTCTCGCAGCCAGATGGAACCTCGCTGTTGCAAATCCAGTTTGCGGTAGAAGCCCATTCCGATGCAGAGCTTGCCTGGAAAGTTACCTGGTTTGATGACAGGGGCATGGCTGTTAAGGGAGTGGGTGATGCCTACCGTCGTGCCAGTCTATTGATGGGGCAGAATCGCTTCTTCAAGGCGACCGCTCCCCATCCGCGAGTGACCAGTTATCAGTTACATCTCCGTGAACCGCAGTAAAAAAAGGAAATCCGATGTTGAAACGAGCGATAGTATTCTCCGCCAGCGTTCTGGTGCTTGCCGGTTGTTCCACACCTACCCGATATGTTGATCCTGCGGCGGACAATGGCCCTGTCGCCATGACCATGGATTATCGGGACTTTGAAAAGGCCGCAACAGAGGCAGTCGATGACATGCTTGCCAGCGGCGCGGTATCCAATCCGAACGGTGGGCGCTACATCATGGTTGTCAGTCGCATCAACAACGACACCATGCAACGCATCGATACCGACCAGCTCACCAAGAAAATTCGGGTTGCTCTGCTGCGCTCGGGGAAGGTGGTCACCACAACCGCAGTCGGCCTGAATGGGGCAGAGGATGAAATGACCATGCGTGCCCGTGAACTCCGCAACTCAGATGAGTTTGATCAGAGCGGCGTCCAGAAGAAGGGCACTCTTCAGGCTCCGGACCTGAGCTTGTCTGGAAAGATCCTTCAGCGCAATCACAAGGTTGGTGATGAACAGCAGGTTGAATACTACATCCAGCTTTCTTTAACTGACCTCGCGACGGGGTTGGCTTTCTGGGAAGGCGAGACGCCCATCATCAAGCGCGGCTCCAATGATTCCGTTAGCTGGTAAGAAACCTGGAGAACGATAATGACTATTCGAAAAACGGCCCTGTCCCTTGTAATTGCCGGTCTCCTGGGTGCCTCCGCGCCCGGTGTCTTGATGGCGGCGGAAGGCGAACTGGCTGAACAGGCCCAGGCGGCCGAACAGGACGCCAGCAAGACACCTCCTTCCCCATTCATGGCCGTATCTGAGGTGGACCCGGGTGACAAAAAGATTCAGGAATTCCTGGATGCCCGCGGTTGGGTGCGTGGCGAGTCGAAAAGTAACCCGGCCGGCGGAACACTCGTGGTGGCTAGCCAGGCTATCGCGGCCGACCCAACCAACATTGAGTTCAGTCAGGCCCGAGTCATCGCTACCGAGGAGGCCTTCCTCAAGGCTATGGGGGACCTGGTATCACAGGACTCCGTAGATATCGGTGTCTCGCTGGCCGATCGGTTCATGAAAGATGACCTTCCCGAGGATGTTCGCGATAACACGAGTCTCGAAGCATTGGGCAAAGCCGTTGCTGGCCGTGCTGCCGAACTTACCGTCCAGGGTATGAACGCGCTGCTTGAGGAGCTGGGTGTTGATACCTCAAAAATGCCGGAACTTACCGTTGCTGAGCGTAAAAACCTTATCTACGACGAGTTTGTCAGTGAGACAACATGGAGAGCCATGGGTCGGTTGAGCGGTATCGGCATTTTCGGTGTGATCGAAGAAGTCGGGGGCGACGGCCCGGTAAACAATGGCCGTATGAGCGTTGTAGTGGTCCGCTCCGATCGCTTCAGCGAATTCGGTCGTCAGCTTCGTACCGGTGACGTGGCACCTGGTCAGGCGATTTCCCTGGACGAGATCAGGGAGCGTCTGGATTCGCAATTGCGCGAGGGTGTTCCAATGCTGGGCTACTTCGGTGTCCAGCCGGTGGTGGATGCCAATGGACGTTACGGTCTGCTCTCGTTCGGGACATCAGGCCCGCAGCTGGTTCGCGGCACCATGGAAGAGTTTGAAATTGCCACAGAAATGGAGGCTGCGCGGGATGAGGCCATGATGATGGCTGATGGCTGGCTGGCGCAGTTTGCTTCCATGACGGTTCAGGGTCAGAAAGAAACGACCCGACGCAAGATCAATCAGCAGGTTCGTGAAACCCGAGGCGATGGCAATGTCGAGCTCAAGACGTCACAGGGCATCGGGCGGATGGTTAATAACATTCTCAAGTCCGAAGCGAATGCTCGTCTGACCGGTGTTCAAACGGTTGGACAATGGGATGCAGTTGACCCTGCCACGGGGCACCCCTATCTGGGCTATGTGAAATATTGGTCCCCGGCGACGTCTGCCAAAGCCCAGGGGCTCGACAAGAAGCCTGAAAAAGCCAAGTCAGGAGCTTCAGGTAACGCCAGTCAGCCAGCGACCCAGAAATCCACTCGCAGCACAGGATCATTCGGCTCATGGTAAGGCAGATGTTTGCGATCCTGCTAATAGTGTTCCTGCCCGGGCTTGCCCTGGCAGCAACAGAAATCCGCACAGTTCATGCCGAAGCGACAGGGATTGATCGGGAGCAGGCGATTTTCAATGCGCTCGGAGATGCGGTACGCCAGGTGCGCGGTGCTCAGATCAGTGCCAGCCGGAAGGTTCAGTCCGCACTGAGTCGTATGTCGGTGCGAACCGATGATGGTCGGGAGGCGAGCGTTGAGATCCAGAAGGGCTCCAGCAGTCAGACCAGCGTGGCCGCAGAAGGGCTGATCAGTGGCTATCAGGTGCTGTCAGTTAGCGACGCCTCCGGTGGTGGAAAGTTGGCGCGGTTAACGGTTCAAGTGCCGGTCTACAAATCTCCGGGCAATCCGGACGATGGGCGATGGCGAATGGCAGTTTATCCGGTATGGCCAGCCCGTTCCTTCTACGACGTGGGCAACCAGAGACTGTCCCGTGAGGAGGTTTCTGACCGGATGACCCAGGCAATTATTGAAGCCCTAGTGCAATCCCGCCGGTTTGCGATGCTGGCCCGCGACAAGGAAAGTGCCATCAGGTCCGAGCGCGCACGCATGGCGGGAAGGGATATTCCCGTTGAGGAAAAGGCCATGCTTGGAAACGAACTGGGCGCGGAGTATCTGGTTACGGCTCAGGTTACCGATCTCACGTTTAAAATTGAGGAAAAGGTTTCTGGCCTGACCGGCGAGCGTTCCCGGGAACAGACGGGTGCGCTTGTGCTGGAAGCCAGGGTGGTTGTCCCGGCCACGGGTGCGATCGTTTGGACTGAGACGCTGAATCTGGCACCAGAGAATCTTGGGGTGGAGCTGGACGGTTCTCGTGGCGCGATGCAGATGCTATTCGAGCGAGCTGGTCAGGAGTTGGCCCTCTCTGTTATCGATGTGGTTTGGCCGCCGCTGGTGGAAGGCCACCAGGGAGAGGAATTGATTATCAACATGGGCGGTGAGTTGATGAAGACCGGCCAGCGCTGGCAAGTGTTTGCTCTGGGGGGCTCCGTCCGAGACAGTCATACTGGTAAAGGCCTTGGCCGCTCAGAGAAGCTGGTCGGCATGGTGGAAGTGATCCGTTCCACGCCCAAGATGGCTTATGCCCGGGTTGTGGAGGGTAAAGTACAGGGCAAAGGACAGGTACTGCGGCGTCCCGCGTCTACCAAAGCAGAAGATCCGGATGAAGCTATCCGGGGAACCCGGAAACGTACCTGCCTTCCAATTGATCCCTGTTGAGAATGCACTTTGCTCCCTGGGCCTTGTTCAGAAACCTGTGAGGCTCAGTATTTCCATCCGATGCTGACGGACGCGCCCAGCTGATACATTTCCAGATCAATGGTCTGGTTTGCAGCCAGCGGGTTAGGTCCGGAAACCTTCTTGGCCGGGGAGTAAAAGGCCATGCCGGACACGTCCAGGTTCTCGGTGAAGGTATGGGTGAAGCCGCCGGTGAAGTGCCATTCCTGAACCCCGGGTGCGAGGATGTTGAACAGCACGTCTTCATCGGAGATCGGGTTTTCACCGTAGCTGACGCCTGCCCGCCACGCGTGGGACAGCGTTTGCTGCCACTGCCAGCCAAGCTTGACGATGGTCATGTCATCCCAGCCAAAGCCTGCGCCATTGTCGTCGCCCAGTCGGGCGGATTGCAGGTTCGGCACCAGTGGGTTGCCGACGCTGTTAATCTCGCTGTACCGGATATGCTGGATGTCCAGCAGGAACCAGTGATCCTCAATGCCCGACCAGGCGATGCCGGCATTGAACATTTGGGGAATGTCGAAGTCGCCCTGTTCCGCAAACAGGCCGCGATATTTGTCGAACTCGTTCATCTTCAGAATGTTGCGCCAGCTCACGCCACCACGAAGGGTGTCCGTAATCTCGCCCTGCCAGCCAATCTGGTAGCCATAGCCCCAGGCGTCGTCGGTGCCCTTGTTGGAAAGTGCGCTGGCATCGGACGAAAAGGGCGCAAAGTTCTCGAGCCCTTTGGCTTCAAAGCGCTGATAGGCAATCACCGGTGAAATGCCAATGGCCTGGTTGTCAGAGAACTCCCAGGACCAGGTGGGTGCAATGAAGAGCTGCTCGAGGTTAACGCCGGTACGTCCGCCGTAGAAAGGACCACCGCCTTCACCCGAGTAGTCGGTGTTCATGCCGCCGTTGGCAAACACAGACACACCAAAGCTTGTGGTGTCGGACAGTTCCCGGTTAAAGCCCAGGTGCGGGATCACGAAGCCGTTACGGCTGCTTTTATAAGTGCCTGGAGACAGCGGAAACATGTCAGCGGGGCCGGGGTTTCCGTTCACGGTATATTCTCGCCTGGGGGAAAAAACCTCGAACCCGCCATCGACCCGGTTGCCCACAAATGCCATACCCGCGGGATTGGTGGCTGCGGCAACACTGTCCTGGGAGAGCGCGGTGCCGGCGCCGGCCAGGCCTTTGCTGATGGTGCCGTAGCCATGGCTGAAATAGCCGTTGGTTGCCAGGGCCGTAGCGGGGAAAAGGGTTGTCAGGGCTGCAGCGCCCAAAGCAAGTCTGGTTTTCATGATTAAACACCCGTTTGGGACATCGTTAAATCGTTGATGACGGTCCTTTTACAGAAACGGCGTTATAAGAGGAAGTAACAAAAGCTGATATGGTTATATTATGAGTGTGGGCCTCGCAAACCACAGCTAATCAGCCATACTTGGTTGGTATCAGATATCTGACTGATAACCTGAATAAAACAAGGAACGACAGGACCTAAAGTGGCTTCATTCCAATTGAAAGAACGGCTCCAGGCTGCGGAGAGCTGGATACTGGCCAACCCCAACCCGCCGCAGAGCTGGCCCTGGACCTGGTTGTATAAAGTAGGCCGCACGGTGTACGCCATGGCCCGGGATGTGCTCAGCGGGCAGCTGACTCTCCATGCCATGAGCCTGGTGTATACCACGCTGCTGAGTATTGTGCCGTTGCTCGCCCTGAGCTTCTCGGTGCTGAAGGCGCTGGGGGTGCATCAGCGAATGGAACCCTTCCTGTTCCAGTTTTTTCAGCCCCTCGGGCCCCAGGGAATCGAACTTGCGGAGCAAATTCTGGGGTTTGTCGACAACATGAAGGTGGGGGTGCTGGGGTCGGTGGGCCTTGCCCTGCTGGTCTACACCGTTGTTTCCCTGCTGCAGAAGATCGAACGCTCCTTCAACATGATCTGGCGGGTGCCAGACATGCGCTCCATGGCGCAGCGGTTCAGCAACTATCTGAGTGTCATCATGGTGGGTCCACTTCTGATGGTCTCAGCCATTGGCGTCAGTGCCACTATTTTTTCATCGACTTTTGTCCAGGCTCTGATCGAGATCGAACCCTTTGGCTCACTGATTCTTGTCGTCAGTCGGTTTACCCCGTTCTTCCTGGTGGTTGGCGCCTTTACGTTCGTTTATATATTCATGCCCAATACCCGGGTTAAATTACGCTATGCCTTTATCGGAGGCCTGGTTGCAGGAGTGTCCTGGCAGGCGGGTGGTATGCTGTTCGCCTCCTTTGTGGCGGGGTCCGCCAAGTACGCGGCCATCTATTCCAGCTTCGCCATCGGGATTATTCTCCTTATCTGGATCTACCTGAACTGGATGATTCTGCTGCTTGGTGCCAGCTTGGCGTTCTATCTGCAAAATCCCGGTAACGTGGCCAAGCGGCGTGACGTGCAGCTGGCGCCCGAGTTGCAGGAGAAGGTCGCACTGGCAACCATGTGGCTGGTGGCAAAGCCTTTCAGTGAGGGCAAGCCGGCACCGCAACAGGAGGTGCTTGAGCAACAGCTGAGAGTGCCGGGCGAGGTGACCCGAGCCCTGAGCGACAAGCTTATCCGGGCCGGATTGTTGACGCTTGCGGGGCGGCAGGGCGATCAGCTTGCTCCCGGGCGGGCACTTGATCTGATTACTGTGGGCGAGGTACTCAGGGTCGTCCGCAATGATGAAGACCGGGTGGTCGACCGGCTCCCGAGCCTAGTACCTGGGAACCTGTTTGGGCCAGAGAGAGCCGATGAAACCCGAACATTTGCCGAGTTGTTGCGCGGCGGCGGGAGCGAGGAAAAAGCCAGCCCAAAGGCAGGTCCGGAGCCCGTGTCAGTTTCTGACAGTTGAGCGTCCGCCCTCCCGGAGCATGGTCTGAAGCGCCCTGCGGACGTTGCTGATCTGGTCATCTGTCAGCCGGACTACCTTGGGCAGGTCCTCTTCGGCGAGGTTGCGCTGATGCGCGTGCCTTAGGACTTCCCGGGTAGCGATCACCATACCGTCAGTCAGGGGCGTGTGTTTCTGCCTGGGGGCAGGGCGCTCGGCGGCCAGAAGGTAGGCATGGTACTTGGGCGGCAGATTCCACTCATTGGCCAGCAACTGGCAGGTGGTCCATTGGTAACGCGCCAGCGCATGGCGAATCAATGCGGGTTCCGGCTCTCCGGTGGTTGTACGTGACCGGCAGATCCGCTGGAGTTCCCGCCGGATGGTAATGTAGGCCAGCGAAGGCAGTAACCCTGCCATGAAATGGGCGCTGGTGTCCTCTCCATGTATTTTCGCAATAAGTTCTGATGCCCGCGCACAGCTCAGGCCCCAGCGCCACGCACGCTGGCCGAAAAGCGCCTCCCGGCTGTTCCTTGCGGCCATCATCGGGCGCATCACCGCGGCGGCGATGACATTCCGGATGCCATCTACCCCCAGCACGAACACCGCCTGGTCCACCGACTCAATGGAATGGTCACCTGGACGGAAATAGGGGCTGTTGGCAATCTGAAGCAGCTGATCGGTGAGAGACGGATCCCCAAGGATAATGTCCGTGAGCTGCTGGCGATCGGTGGATTCGTCGGATAGAGCCCGCATCAGCATTGGCAGGCTCATGGGCTGCCTGGGAAGTTCTTCCATCCGGTTACTGGATAGGCGCTGGTGCAGCTCCTCCAGAATACCTCCGGAGGATGAGAGCTCTGCCTTGAGAACAGGGGGTTCCGCGTCGAGCAGCCAGCAAAACAGGTGATCTTCCAGTTGCTGGGCGAGCTCGGGGCCCAGGTCCGGGGTGTCATTGGCCGGATTTTCCGGTGACGGATTAAAAAGTCGCGCCTCCGGGGCCGGTGGTGCGGGTTGTGAGGTTGAGAATAGTCCTGAAATCCAGGAGAGAAAACCTGGCATCCGTTGCCTCCGGCTGGAACCTGTTCGAAGTAGTGAACCTCCGTTTCAGTGAGTATAGAGGTACGACGCATCCTTGCACAGGTTAAGCCTGTGAATTAATGCGGGAATTTACAGGAACGACTCCCCGAAGACGAAGACGAGCTGGCAGACACCCGCGCCGAAACCAAGGAATGCGCCCACCAGGATCAATTTGATTTCATCTTCCTGGAAGCAGGGGCGGAGCAGGTCCTGAAACTCCTCCGAGGAAAGTGCGATCATCCGCTCCACCATAATGGATTCGACAGCCTGGGCCCGGTCTTTCTCGAATACCGGGTTGTTGAAGGAGGTCTGGGATATTTCGATGGCTTTCTCGCCCACCTGGTTTTTCAGGGTGGCGAAACCGGTGGGACCAAAGGCCACCTGGGTCAGTGCCTTGCCCATACCAGCGGTTTCATCCACCAGCGGCTTGATGTGTTTCTTCACCATGTTGCGGGCCCGGTCGCCTTTGGGGCCGTCGAGAATCGCGTTAATGATGTTGCCGACGGTAAGAATCTCGTGAGTCACAATGTGACAAAAGGACTCCGCTACGGCCGGCTGGCGTTTCAGGAACAGGCCCTGAACCCGGAAAGGGCCGATCTTTTTGGCGTGCAGCGGACGGAAAATAACGTTGAGCGCAATCCAGTTGGTGGCCCAGCCAACCAATAAGCCGAAGAATGGCAGTACCCACCAGCTTGGGTACAGGTACCAGACGGCCATCTGAATCAGGCCGAACAGGAAACCGAAGTAGAGGCCGGAATTGATGATGAACCGGAACTCCACTTCGCCACATTCGATAAAAATCCGGTTCAGTAGCTCTTTGTCGCTGGCCAGTCGTTCGATGACCATGCCCTTGATGTCCAGCAGGTCTTCGATGTTGTCGGAGACGTCTTCCACCAGGTTGTCCACCAGCTGCGGGGTGGACTTGCGTACCCGGTCGTAAACCATTTTCCTGGCGGAGGCGGGGAGATTCTCCCAGAAGGTGGGGTATTCCTTGAGCATCATTTCGTCCACGTATTCTTCAATCCGTGGGTCGACGGAGTGAACGATGTGGGTGGCGAGTACTTTGGGATCGATCTGCTGGAAAATTTCGCGGACGGTGCCGATTTTGGAGATGGTGGCGTCGACACTGATGGCGGCCATTTTACGGGCCTTGGAGGGGATGATGCCTTGCCAGCCAAGCAGGGGTGGCTTGCCGATGAACTCCAGCGGGTAAAAGGTCATTTTGATGGCGAGCCAGTTGGTGCTCCAGCCAATCAGGGCGGCAATCACCGGGATGCTGAGGTATTGCCAGAATTCTTGGGTGCTTAGCAGGCTTGTCATCCTGTTACTCGCGTATGGTCGTTTTTTTGCTTTAGGAGTCGACAGGGATAATGTTGTTGGCACCCCACTATGTCAATGACTTGCGTGCCGACATGAGACGGCGGCACGGTCGGTGGAGGTCAGCCGCCAATATCACCCCACAACCACTGGCAAAGCGCCATGGCTGCCACCGGGGCGGTTTCGGTTCTCAGGACACGGGGGCCGAGGGCGACCGGCAGGAAGCCTTCGTGTTCGGCCTGGGCGATTTCGTCCGGGGAGAGGCCGCCTTCGGGGCCGATCATGAGGGCAACGCGTTCGGGCGGGGTGATAGATTTCAGGGCATGTTCGGTGCGGTGGTGCAACACCAGGCGCACCTCGCAATCCCGGCTGTGTTCCAGCCACTCAGTGACGGTCATCACCGGCAGGATATCGGGCACGCGAGCGCGGCCGCACTGTTCCGCGGCGCTGATGGCGACCGATTGCCAGTGGCGCAGGCGCTTGTCTTCGCGGTCGCCCTTGAGTTTCACGTCGCAGCGTTCGGTGCTCAGGGGGACAATGCGGGTGACGCCCATTTCCACGGCCTTCTGCACGGCGTAGTCCATGCGGTCGCCCTTGGATAGGGTCTGGCCGAGGACGATTTCCAGGGGGGATTCGGTGGCGTTGGGGGACGGGGTGCCCACCTGGACCTCAACGTTCTTTTTGCTGGCGCTGGTGATGGTGGCGGGGTAATCATTGCCGTCGCCGTTGAACAGCCGCAGTTCCTGCCCCGGCTGCATGCGCAGTACCCGCCCCACGTGCTGTGCTGCGTTTTCATCAAGGTGTGCAGTGCCGCCCTCGGCGAGGGCGGAATCGGTGTAGATGCGGGGAATGCGCATGGGCCGGTCTCTCAGGGTCCTGGCGGTTCTCAGTCGCGAACCGCGATCTCGATGCCTTCCGTGGCAACCTGGGCCAGGTGCCGGATCTGGTCCTCGGTGATCACGTAAGGCGGCATGAAGTAAACCACATTACCCAGGGGGCGAAGCAAGGCCTGGCGGGTTAATGCATGCTGGTATACGCGAATGCCCCGGCGCTCCTGCCAGGGAAAGGGTGTTCTGGAGGCCCTGTCTTTCACCATCTCAATGGCGAGTGTCATGCCATGCTGTCGAATGTCACCCACGTTGGGGTGGTCCGCGAGGTGCGCGACGGACTCGGCCATGCAGGTTGAAAGTCGTTTGTTGTTCTCGATCACGTTGTCGTCCCGGAAAATGTCCAGGGTCGCCAGGGCCACCGCGCAGCCGATGGGGTTGCCGGTGTAGCTGTGGCTGTGCAGAAACGCCTTGAGGGTTTGGTAGTCGTCGTAGAAGGCGTTGTAGACATCATCGGTGGTCAGCACCACGGACAGTGGCAGATAGCCGGCGGTCAGGCCCTTGGAGAGGCACATGAAATCCGGGGTGATGCCCGACTGTTCGCAGGCAAACAGGGTGCCGGTGCGGCCAAAGCCCACGGCAATCTCATCGGCAATCAGGTGCACGCCATAGCGGTCGCAGGCTTCCCGCAGTCTGGTGTGGTAGATCGGGTGGTGCATGCGCATGCCGCCGGCACACTGGATCAGTGGTTCAACCACCACGGCGCAGATTTCGTCGTGCTTTTCGGCCAGCAGCTTCTCCATGGCCTCAAACTGGCGCAGAGCGTAGTCTTCGTCGGTTTCACCCGGCTCCTTGTTATAGGCATCCGGTGAGGGGGCTGTCAGTACTTCCATCAGCAACGGCTGGTAGGTGTCCTTGTAAAGAGATACATCACCGAGGGCCAGCGCGCCCAGGGTTTCCCCGTGGTAGCTGTTGCTCAGGTTGACGAAGTTTTTCTTGCCCGGTTTGCCGTGGTTTTTCCAGTAGTGGAAGCTCATTTTGAGCGCGGCTTCGATCGCAGACGAGCCGTTATCCGCGTAAAAGCACTTGTTCAGGCCCTCCGGCGTCACTTCGATCAGCCGTTCAGACAGATTGACCACAGGCTCGTGGGTAAATCCGGCCAGGATGACATGCTCCAGCTCGCCAATCTGCTTCTGGATGGCAGCGTTGATTCTTGGGTTAGCGTGGCCGAACAGGTTGACCCACCAGGAGCTGACGGCGTCGATGAACCGGTTACCTTCAAAATCTTCCAGCCAGACACCTTCGCCCCGCTTGATGGGCACCAGGGGCACCGCGCCTTCATGGTCTTTCATCTGGGTGCAGGGATGCCACACGGACTTGAGGCCACGGGCGACGAGGTCAGCATTACGCATGAGAAATCTCCGTCAGACGGTCAGGTTTTGGATTGTCGGCGGTTAACCTGTGCGGATATTACAGTTAACAGCGACAACTGACCACTCTCCCGTCTGACGGCTGGATTAGTGCGCCAACACCCGGCTCAGGAACGCCTGGGTGCGTTCATTCTGCGGATTGTCGAATACATCGGCCGGCTTGCCCTCTTCCACAATCTGGCCTTCGTGGATGTAGATGACGCGGTCGGCCACTTCCCGGGCGAAGCCCATTTCGTGGGTCACGACCATCATGGTCATGCCTTCTTTGGCCAACTCGCGCATGACATCCAGCACTTCACCGATCATTTCCGGGTCCAGGGCTGAGGTGGGCTCATCGAACAGCATCAGGCGCGGTTCCATGGCCAGGGCTCGGGCGATGGCCACGCGCTGCTGCTGGCCACCGGACAGGTGGCTGGGGTATTTGTCGGCCTGATCGCCGATGCCAACCCGGTTCAGTAACCGCTCAGCGGTGGCGTTGGCGATGGTTTCCGGGGCGTCTTTGACCTTCTTTGGTGCCAGCATGATGTTCTTCTTCACCGTGAGATGGGGGAAGAGGTTGAACTGTTGGAACACCATGCCCACTTCCTTGCGGATTTCTGCCAGGGCTTTCGGGTTGCCGCTTTTTGGTGCCAGTGGGTGCCCATCCACCTCCAAATGACCGGATTCGAATTCTTCAAGGCCGTTCACGCAGCGGATCAGTGTGGACTTGCCAGAGCCACTGGCTCCGATAATCACCACGACCTCGCCCTGGCTAACAGTCAGGTCTATATCTTTCAGGACATGCAGCTTACCGAAGTACTTGTTCATGCCCTTCATTTTGACGATATCAGTCATGAGTTGCTTTCCTTCAGACGGAGACCAGTCCGCGCCGCTCGACGAAGCGGAGAATCAGGGACAGTGAGAAAGTGATGGCGAGATACATGAGCGCGACCATAAAGTACACCTCGAACGCCTGGAAGGTAGTGGCGATGTAAATCTGGCCCTGACGAACCAGCTCGCCGACGCCGATAACCGAGAACAGGGAGGTGTCCTTGATACTTACAATGGCCTGGTTGCCGAGGGGTGGCACCATGCGCCGGAAGGCCTGGGGCCAGATGATGGACCAGAAGGTCTGGGTCCGTGACAGGCCTAGTGACAGCCCGGCTTCGTTCTGGCCCTTGTCGATGGACTGAACGCCACCGCGAACCACTTCCGAAATGTAGGCGCCGGAGTTTAATGCGATGGCGGCGATACCTGCGGTCAAGGGATTAATGGAGGTGCCAATGAGGTCGGGCAGACCGTAGAAAATAAAAAGTACCTGAACAAGAATGGGGGTGCCGCGGAAAATTTCGATATACGCGGTGGCCGGCCACTTCAGGAACCAGAGCTTGTTGATGCTTAACAAGCCAAAGAAGATGCCCAGGACGAAGCCAATGAGCAGGCCGCCAAACGAAATCATCAGGGTAAAGGGGATCCCCTCGAGCAGAAACGGAATTGCATTGATGGCTGCTTGCCAGTCGAACTGAAACTGGGATTCCACTGTAAGTGTCTCCACAGGAAGTTACGGTCAGAAAAAGCCGGGGCGCTCTGGCCCCGGCGTCGGTCGGGAGTTGTACGTAAGTGCCTTACAGCCCTTACATATCTTCCGGCATGGGGCCAAACCACTTCACGTAGATTTTCTCGTAGGTGCCGTCTTCTTTCATAGCGGCCAGGGCGGTGTTCACTTCGTCCACCCACTCGCTGCCTTCGACAAGAGCGATACCATACTGCTGGCCTTCGTAGAGGGGGCCGATGGTTTTGACTTTGCCTTCGCCTTTGGTGCGTGCAAAGTAACCTACGTTCGGGGCGTCGTAGAAGACAGCATCGATGGCTCCGGACATCAGCGCCATGTACATGTCGGCACTGCCCGGATAGGGCGTGACGCCGTCATCGGCCTCAAGGTTCTTCATCAGGTAGTCGTAACTGGTGCTGCCAATCTTGGTGCCGACCTTCTTGTCTTCGAGATCGTCGAATTCCTTGATGTCGCCATTACCTTCGCGTACCAGAAGCCGAAGACCGGAATCGTAGTACGGATCGGAGAAATCAACAATTTCCTCGCGCTCGTCGGTGATGGTGATGCCCGCGATGGCAATGTCCACATTACCGGATTGCAGAGCCGGAATGATGCCATTGAAATCCATGGTGTTGAGATCGATTTCGAAGCCGGCGCGGTCCGCCACTTCGCGGATGATCTCCATATCGAACCCGACCATTTCGCCAGTTTCCTGATCCATCATTTCAAACGGAACGAAGCTCGGGTCGGTGACCACCTTGAGGGTTTCTGCGCTGGCGGTGCCCGCAGCCACGGTGAGGGCGAGGGTGGCACCTACTGTTTTCAGCCATTTCGTGCTCATGCTTTCTCCTTTTCTTTCTTATGAGGCTCCATTTGCCCGGTAAGGCAAGCCGGACCAACCACTGCTGTTGACTGCGATCTCCGGGGAGCGTTGATGGAACTGCGTCACATCCATTTTAGACTATTACGCAGATGTACACTGGAAATCAAATGCTTGGGGGGAGGTTCGGCTGGGATGGGAGTCAAAAAGGGGCCAGATGAAAGCGTTCATCTGACCCCGGGTTCACGATCTTCACACTCAGAAAGCAATCTTCTCCCGATCACTGATCCCCAGGTTCTTCCAGATGCTGATGCTGGGCTCTGCCTGGTTCAGGGTATAGAAGTGCAACCCCGGTGCGCCGGCCTTGAGCAGCTTTTCACACATGTCAGTGACAACTTCTTCTCCGAACTTGCGGATGGAGTCGCTGTCGTCGCCATAGGCTTCGAGTTGTTTGCGAATCCAGCGCGGGATTTCCGCGCCGCACATGTCGGAGAAACGAACCAGGCTGGAGAAATTGACGATGGGCATGATGCCCGGCACCACGGGAATGGTGACGCCCATTTTTTCCAGACGGTCAATAAAGTAGAAGTAGCTGTCTGCGTTGAAGAAGTACTGGGTAATGGCGCTGTTGGCGCCAGCCTTCACCTTGCGGGCGAAGTTCTGCAGATCTTCTTCGGCATTGCGTGCCTGGGGGTGAAACTCGGGGTACGCCGCGACTTCCAGGTTGAACGTGTCACCACTGTGCTCGCGGATAAACTCCACCAGCTCGTTGGCGTAGCGCAGCTCACCGGCGGCACCCATACCGGAGGGCATGTCGCCCCGAAGGGCAACAATCCGGTTGATTCCGTTCTCTTTGTACACATCCAGCAGCTCACCGATTTCCTGGCGGGTGCCCCCGACACAGGAAAGATGTGGTGCCGTGGAAATACCCTGCCGGTGCAGGTTGAGCACGGTTTCAATGGTGCGGTCCCGGGTGGAACCGCCGGCGCCGAAGGTGACGGAGAAAAAGTCCGGATTCACCTCGGCCAGCTGATTGCGCACGTTCTGCAGCTTTTCCTTGCCCTGGTCGGTCTTGGGCGGGAAAAACTCAAAGCTGAAACGGCGCTTGAACTGTTTCTGGGATTGCATCTTTATACCCGATCAGTACTTGTAGCTTTCCGGCTTGTACGGGCCTTCGACCGGTACACCGATGTATTTGGCCTGCTCCGGGGTCATTTTGGTGACCACACCACCAAAACCTTCCACCATGGCCCGGGCCACTTCCTCGTCCAGGTGCTTGGGCAGAACCTGAACGTACACGCCTTTCTCCCTGGCATCTTCCGGCAGGTCGGCGAACTTGCGCTCGAACAGGTACATCTGTGCCAGAACCTGGTTGGCGAAGGAGCCATCCATGATCCGTGAAGGGTGACCGGTGGCGTTACCGAGGTTCACCAGTCGGCCTTCGGAGAGCAGGATCAGGTGGTCGTTGGTGGCCTTGTCCCGGTACACAATGTGAACCTGCGGCTTCACCTCGTCCCATTCCCAGTTCTTGCGCATAAAGGCTGTGTCGATCTCGTTGTCGAAGTGGCCGATGTTGCACACTACGGCACCGGGCTTCAGGGCCTTGAGCATGTGCGCATCGCACACATTCATGTTGCCGGTAGTAGTCACCAGAATATCGGTGTTCTGTAGAAGGCTGCGGTTAACGCCCGCTTCAGTGCCGGTGTTCACGCCGTCGAGGTATGGAGATACCACTTCGAAGCCATCCATGCAGGCCTGCATGGCACAGATCGGGTCGGCCTCGGTCACCTTCACGATCATGCCTTCCTGGCGCAGGGAAGCGGCAGAACCTTTGCCCACATCGCCGTAGCCGATAACCAGGGCTTTCTTGCCGGCAAGCAGGTGGTCGGTAGCGCGCTTGATGGCGTCGTTCAGGCTGTGGCGACAACCATACTTGTTGTCGTTCTTGGACTTGGTGACGGCATCGTTCACGTTGATGGCCGGAACCTTCAGGGTACCTTCGCGCAGCATTTCCTGCAGGCGGTGTACGCCTGTGGTGGTTTCTTCGGTCACACCGTGGCAATTGGCCAGGATTTCCGGGTACTTTTCATGAAGCAGGGCGGTCAGATCGCCGCCGTCGTCCAGGATCATGTTCGGCTCCCAGCCGTCGACGTCGGCACCAACGGTACGCTCAAGGCACCAGTCGTACTCGTCGTCGGTCTCACCTTTCCAGGCGAACACCGGAATACCCTGTGCGGCGATCGCAGCTGCGGCCTGGTCCTGGGTGGAGAAGATGTTGCAGGAAGACCAGCGCACGTTGGCACCCAGTTCCACCAGTGTCTCGATTAACACGGCGGTCTGGATGGTCATGTGGATACAGCCCATGATGTTGGCGCCTTTCAGCGGCTGCTCGGCTTTGTACTTCTCACGGAGCTTGATCAGGGCGGGCATTTCGCCTTCGGCGATGTTGATCTCTTTGCGGCCCCAGTCGGCGAGGGACATATCGCGGACTTTGTAGTCATCAAAGCTGTTCAGGTTTTCTGCGGGAGTGCTCATGGTGTTCTCCTGTCAATCAGTTTGGCTTGGGCGTATGCCAACTGACATACGCCCGAAATCGTTTTAGATGCCAGCAGCGTCCTTGAGAGCCGCAGCGCGATCGGTCTTCTCCCATGGGAAGGAGGTGAACGTCTTGCCGCCAACGGTCATCTCGACAGGCTCGCGGCCGAAGTGGCCGTAGGCTGCGGTGGCCCGGTACATCGGGTGCAGCAGGTCGAGCATGTTGGTGATCGCGTAGGGGCGCAGATCGAAGTGCTCGCGAACCAGCTGGACGATTTTTTCGTCGCTGATCTTGCCGGTGCCGAAGGTGTTCAGAGAGATGGATGTGGGCTGCGCAACGCCGATGGCGTAGGACACCTGAATCTCGCACTTGTCGGCCAGGCCGGCGGCGACGATGTTTTTGGCGACGTAACGGCCGGCGTAGGCCGCAGAACGGTCAACCTTCGACGGATCCTTTCCGGAGAACGCGCCACCGCCGTGGCGGGCCATGCCGCCGTAGGTGTCCACAATGATCTTGCGGCCGGTCAGGCCGCAGTCGCCTACAGGGCCACCGATGACGAACTTGCCGGTCGGGTTGATGTGGAACTGGGTGTCCTTGTGCAACAGCTCTGCAGGCAGGGCGTGCTTGACGATCAGTTCCATGACCGCTTCTTTCAGGTCTTCCTGGGAGACGTCGGGATCATGCTGGGTAGACAGAACGACTGCATCGATACCGGCAACTCGCCCGTTCTCATAGCGGCAGGTAACCTGGCTTTTCGCATCCGGGCGCAACCAGGGCAGCAGGCCGCTCTTGCGGGCTTCGGCCTGGCGCTGGACCAGACGGTGCGAGAAGGTAATCGGCGCTGGCATCAGTACGTCGGTTTCGTTGCTGGCGTAGCCGAACATCAGGCCCTGGTCGCCGGCACCCTGGTCTTCCGGCTTCTGGCGGTCGACGCCCTGGGCGATATCGACGGACTGCTTGCCGATGATGTTGATCACACCGCAGGTATCGCCGTCGTAGCCCACAGTGGAGGAGGTGTAGCCGATGTCCTTGATCACGCCACGCACCAGGTCTTCCAGGTCGACCCAGGCGCTGGTGGTGATTTCACCGCCAACAATGGCCACGCCGGTTTTTACCATGGTTTCACAGGCAACCCGGGCGTGTGGATCATCGGTCAGGATGGCGTCCAGGACGGCATCAGAGATCTGGTCTGCCAGTTTGTCCGGGTGGCCTTCAGAGACCGATTCGGAAGTGAAGATGTTGTAGTCAGACATAAAGCGTGCTCCTCTGTGAGCGTTTCAAATTCAGACCGATAAGAGCCTTTGTTAAAGTGCCTTCCGGTTAGCGGTTTGTTGGTTTGTGTGAGGATACGTAAAACTACGTATCTGTATATCAAAATTTGTTGATATTGCGATGCAGGTCGTCAGATCTGCCCGCTGCTTTTCCAGAACTCCCTTACCTGGATCTGGAAGCCGTTGCGAAGACCGATGAACAGCTGTTCCCCGGCAATCAAACCGGCATCGTCGGCCCAGGCGGTCAGCTCTTCCGGTTCAAACCCCAGCCAGAGGTCACCGCAGTTCTCTTTGGCCCAGTCCTGGTCGTGGCTGCACAGGTCACTGATGACCAGGCAACCTCCATTGTTCATCAGCGCCGACGCATCCAGAAAAATGTCAGCCGGGCTCGGCACGTGGTGCAGAACCATGTTGGCGACCACCAGGTCAAAGCCATCGCCCCGGGCGAGCAGTGTGTCGGTAACGCCCTCAATAAGGTCGATGTTGTTCAGCCGTTCGTCGATACAGGTGCGGGTGGCCTTGGCCAGCATGTCGCGACTGTTGTCCAGGCCAACCACATGCCCGCAAAGTTCCGCCAGTACCGGCAGAAAAGCACCTTCGCCGGGGCCGATTTCCAGGGCTGTTTGCCACTGGTGTTTACGGGCCCGCTTACGAATCAGCTGGGCCACAGGCTCGGCGTACAGGTCAAAGGCAGCGATCAGTTCCTGCTGCTCCCGGAACTGTTCCGCGTAACGGGCAAAGAATGCCTGTGACTGGTCGGCCCGCTGGTTACGTATGGCTTCAATCTTTTCCTGCAGGTGTGGCGGTAATGGCACCCTGTCCACCGCTTCGAAAATCTGGCGGATGGTCTGGTCCGTTGGCTTGTCGCTGTCCAGATGCAGGGGGCGGCGATAGAAAATGGCGTTGCCTTCCCGCTGGGGCTCCAGCAGGCCGGCCTTGTTCATCACTTTCAGGTGGTGGCTCATGCCGGACTGGCGCATATCAAACAGCTGGCTGAGCTCCAGCACCCCGAAGGTATCCCTTCTCAGCACACGCAGGATCTCCAGGCGCAAAGAATCTCCGCTTGCCTTGAAGATCGGAGCCAGTGCGTCCACGGAGGACAATTCATTTGCGTGTGCATTCATGGATGTCATGGGTGAGGAGTTTAGGTGGGTTCGGGTGGTCAATCAATAGGCATATCAAAAAATTTTGATATAGATTTATGGTTCTTTTAAATCAGGCCCTTTCGGGAGTCCGTAGGCAAACAAACGTGAAAGAGTCGCATGCCGATTTGCCCCGGCACACAGTAATCGGCGAAAATACGCGCCTCATTTTTGATCGCCCTTTAAACACTACGAATTCTTTTCCTGCAAAACACTGGAGAAACGTCAATGCCGTCTCGTAAAGATCTCGCCAACGCCATTCGCGCGCTGAGCATGGATGCGGTTCAGAAAGCCAAATCCGGCCACCCGGGTGCGCCCATGGGTATGGCGGATATCGCCGAGGTTCTGTGGAACGATTACCTGAGCCACAACCCGGCCAACCCTCAGTGGGCCAACCGCGACCGCTTCGTGCTGTCCAACGGTCATGGTTCCATGCTGCAGTATTCCCTGCTGCACCTGAGCGGTTACGACGTTTCCATTGATGATCTGAAGAACTTCCGCCAGCTGCATTCCAAGACTCCGGGCCATCCCGAATACGGCTACACACCGGGCATTGAGACCACC